>UMKG01044141.1_pt1 | contig 14848 bp, 11 predicted proteins | sample 1966261 | NCBI WGS metagenome assembly UMKG01 (sample SAMEA4836169, study PRJEB28245) | human gut metagenome | biome: gut microbiome; material: fecal sample | place: Denmark | collected 2008 | reverse complement strand
CAGCACCATACGCGATGAACGTAGTTTTTGGATTGTACTTCCCATACTCATCGTGAATATACTTTTCAATGTTCTTGCTGTCACAGATAAGCAGATCACAGTGCTTAGTCATCAGCTGCTCAGAAATCTTCCAATACTTACGTACTGGAGCACTCCACTTAGCACGCATCCACTCATGACCATCCGGATTGATATACAACCTTCCACCGAGCTTGTGAATCGTTCTCTGGAAATGCGCTGCAAACGGCCCGATACGACAAGCAAGAATATACACGATCGGGTGTTGAATATTGTGTTGTCTGATGTACTTAACGCAATGATTCAACGCTGCGACGTCATAGTAAATTGCCTGAGCTGGACCGATATCGGGTACTTTCACGTTGAAGCAATCGGCGTTGTGGTACTCAAAATTTCTAGTGTCCTTAGCCTTGCATGCCACATGGTATTTCAGGTTTGGATTGTCCTGATGGTACTCAGTAAGCTTGTCCACGAATGTTTCATAGCCACCATAGTTACCAGGGATACCTTTTGATCCCACAATAAAAACATGTTGCACGGATGAGTTGCTCTGCATTTGTTTTCTAACCTTAAAGATAATTTAGTCGCGTTTGAACAGGTCGCGGGTGTAGACCTTGCCGCGCACGTCATCCAGGCACGGGTCGTAGCGGTTCGCCACGATCACATCCGAACGCCTCTTGAACTCGTCCAGGTCGTTCACCACCACGGACCCGAAGAACGTGGAGCCGTCCGCCAGCGTCGGCTCGTACACGACCACCGTCGCGCCCTTGGCCTTCACGCGCTTCATCACGCCCTGAATCGACGACTGGCGGAAGTTGTCCGAATTCGACTTCATGGTCAGGCGGTACACGCCCACCGTCACAGGCCTTTCCGATTCCCCGCTGTACTCGCTGTTGCCCGCGTAGTCGTAGCCGCCGGCCATCTCCAGCACGCGGTCCGCGATGAAGTCCTTGCGCGTGCGGTTCGACTCCACGATCGCCTCGATCAGGTTCTCGGGCACATCCCGGTAGTTCGCGAGCAACTGCTTCGTGTCCTTGGGCAGGCAGTAGCCGCCGTACCCGAAACTCGGGTTGTTGTAGTGCGTGCCGATGCGCGGATCCAAGCACACACCATCGATAATCTGCCGGGCGTCCAGCCCCTTCGATTCCGCGTACGTGTCCAGTTCGTTGAAATAGCTCACGCGCAGCGCGAGATACGTGTTCGCGAATAGTTTGACGGCCTCCGCCTCGGTGAACCCCATGAACAGGGTCTTGATGTCCTCCTCGATGGCGCCCTCCTGCAGCAGCGCCGCGAACGTGCGCGCGGCCTCCACCAGGCGCGGGTCGTCCGGGTCGGCGCCCACGATGATGCGGCTCGGGTACAGGTTGTCGTACAGGGCCTTGCTCTCGCGCAGGAACTCCGGGCTGAAGATGATGTTCCTGGAGCCGGTCCTCTCGCGGATCGACCTGGTGTAGCCGACCGGGATGGTGGACTTGATCACCATGACCGCGTCCGGGTTCACTCTCATGACCAGGTCGATCACGGACTCCACCGCGGACGTGTCGAAGAAGTTCCTCTTGCTGTCGTAGTTCGTGGGCGCCGCGATGATCACGAAGTCGGCGTCCATGTACGCGCTCTCCCCGTCCAGCGTGGCGGTCAGGTCTAGGTCCTTCTGCGCGAAGTACTTCTCGATGTACTCGTCCTGAATCGGGCTGATCCGCTTGTTGATCTTCTCGACCTTCTCCGGGATGATGTCCACCGCGGTGACATGATGGTGCTGGCTCAGCAACGTCGCGAGCGACAATCCCACGTAACCCGTGCCGGCAACGGCAATCCTCAACGAATCAAAATCTCTCATATGTAACCTCCAAATGCTTTTAGAACAAGTGTATTACCAAGCACATTTCAATCAGTACGCACCCTTGTGTCCTAATACCGCGCCAACGGTGCGCAGCAACAACACACAGTCTCCTAACACAGACCAGCTTTGCACGTATCTGACATCCAAAGCCTCCGACTCCTCCTTACTCAGGTTGGATCTGCCTGATACCTGCCATGGTCCAGTGATACCGGGCTTGACCAGCATACGGGTAGCGTATGTTTGGTTGTATTGAGCCACTTCCTCGGGCAGCGGCGGGCGCGGGCCCACCACGCTCATATCTCCCTTGAGCACATTGAGGAACTGGGGGAATTCATCAATGGAGAACTTGCGGATGAATTTACCCACCATGGTGACTCGCGGATCGTCTTTCATCTTGAAAATGAAACGCCCCTTCTGCCCAGTCTCCGCAGCCAGCTCGGCCTTCATCTTGTCGGCATTCACCACCATGGAACGGAACTTAATCATCCTGAACGGCTTGCCACGGCGCCCCACACGAGTCTGCGTGTAGAAAATAGGACCGCCGTCGGTAAGCTTGATAGCAATCGCAATAGGAACGGTAACAATCGCAGTAACAATCACGGCAAACAGCGAAACCAGCACATCAAAAACGCGTTTTTTGCACATATCCCATGGCGAATACTGCGGCAGGCTGATCGTCATCACCGTCGTACCCTGAATCACACGGATATTAGTCTCATGACCACTCACGTCCACTGCGGAAGTGACCACCGCAATCTCCAGATTCATGGTTTCCATGTTCAGCACAAACGTGTTGAAATTATCCGAGAAACGCTGCATAACATCCGTGACCATCACCGTCTGCACGCCCATCGAAGCGGCACGTTCGGCGAAGTTCCCGCAATACGGCAGCATGGAGATGTCCCTACCACTGATCTTACGGATTCGATCCTTGAAATCAGCAGGTGCGACAACGGCCTCCACGAGCCCAGTCCGCTTGTTCAAACCAATCGGGCACACCGCAATAGCATGATAATTCAGTTGACGCTTCTGGCTCAGAAATTCCAAAGCATGCTCAATACCATCAGGGGAACCAACCACCACAGTGCCATACGAATATGCGCCCTTTTCACGGCTGGACAGTACAAACTGGCGGATAGTCAAACGCTCCAGCATGGTAATCAGGAATGCGCACAGCAACACCAAGCCGGTATGCAGCAAAGGTATATAAACGTTGAGAATAGAGTCGATTGCACAAATCATCAATCCCGTGAAAAACGTGCCTTTGACCAGTAGCGCGTTCAACTGGTAACCGTCACCCATCACATGACGGTGGTACACGCCAACACTATGCAGGCAGTAGATCCAAATCAACGAGCAAGCAAGCGCATACAACCACAAACCAATATGGAAATGGAAACGGGAAGAATACAACGCTTCCCCGCCCTGCCACACATATATGATTGCCGAAGCGACAATAAATGAAGCCATGTCGAACAGAATCAAAAGAGCATTGACAAAAAAACGCCAATAAGCGACGCTAAGCACCCGGTTACGGGAGGTTTCACTCAGATTCGTTTCAGCACTACCGCCTTGGAACATTCTTCTCTCCACAACTACCCCCCCCGATATTTCAAGGGGCAATAAACGAGGGTACACGAACTCCTATACAAAGCTATAAGGATAAGGACAGTGCCCGAAAGTAGACGTGATACGGGCCAACGCCGCTCGATATCGGCGCGATGCGGGATGCCGGGCGTTCCCCGCTCCACCTACTACTGGATAACCGGGCATGACGAGCGCGTACACGCGCAGACGATTCAAACCGCACGGTATTCTCGGGCATGGTTCCGTCTTCTGGTTTCCAACAGCGGTTCTTTCGTTTTGGCGAATGAAGAAATCGTGCACAGGACGCGGGCCATGCCTTTCACATCAAAGACGGAAACCCGAAGCGCGCAAGAATTCGGACGTTATCGCTACCGCCAGATAACCGTAGATCGCCATGCCGGCTTTCATTAGATGCAATACCATGTGCATTGCCTCAATAACATCCGGATTCTTGCCCATGTCTCGCCTATATAACGCAGATGCGAGCTTGTACAGTTATGAAGACCGCAGTCGGCTCGTTACGAATGCGCAGACGGCGGCAGCGACCAGCAACAGAAGCGATGCGACGGCAAGCGCTTGGATTGCGGAGCCGGTACGGGGCATGTCCGGCTGCTGCTTGGGCTCGGCGGGCTTACCAGGCTCATCTGGCTTGTCTGGCTCTTCTGGCTTGGCGATGGATTTGACGTTCACTGTTACTTGCGTGCTGATTTCATCATGGCCGGAGGTACGGAATTGCGGGTCCGCGCCCCCATCGGCGGTTTCAGCATTGCGTGTTGCAGTGATGGTGACGGTTTGGCTTACCGCATCAAATGCCTTTCGCTTGGCGACTGCCTGCAGCGCAAGCTCGATCTGCTTGTTCAGAGCTTGCAGTTGCTCGGCATCCACTACGAGACGATAGTCGGAAATACCGTTCAGTTTGGTTCTGGTGAGGTCCAGCAGACTGTCGTTGGTTAGCTTCTGCAAGGTTGAGCCTTGCTCAAGTTCCACCGTGGGGTAATCACTTGAGATAGCCAGCTCACTGATATTAAACATGCCGTCATCGCTATCTGGAATCAGGCCTGCCATGTCGGCCAAGTAGGGTGTGAGATTCTCCGTAGTGGAGAATGAGCCGTCCATGAGCACAAGCGTGTCAAACCCGGCGGGGATTGTGCCATGGTATTCACCGCCGCGAATGCTCACATAGCCGAGGTGTTCTGCATCGTCCAACATGCCGATCAGTGTTGGTGCGGTGAATGTTCCTGCGGAAATACTGGCCTCGGCAGAGGCGCTGTCTGTTTCTGCGAACCGCATGAGCGTGGTGTTCGATGTGAAGTTACCACCTTGAATCCGAAACGCTCCACGGCAGTCGATTGCGGGATTATCTCCGCCGACAACCGTGCCCGATCCGGTGATGGTGAGCTGCATGTTGGCAGGAACGGTGATTGCCGTGGTATTGCTGGCGTTGAGCGCATGTCCGTTCAATTCGAGCGTGATCCCGCGCACCACTTTCGGTGGGGTGACGGTAACGCTTTCCGTAGTATCGGTAAGCAATGTGACCGTATTGTTCTTCATCGACGTATGGCCAATCGCGTCTTGCACGCTCATATAGGTCGTGTTGCCCACTTGAGCGACCGGCTGCGGCTCATCTGCAAACGCCATCATGGGAAACAACATCGTTCCCGATAATAAGATAATCAAAAAAGACGCGATAATCGCCGTCGAAAGCGTTGACAACATATGGATGTGGTTTGATTGCAGGCGTTCGACCGCCTGCTTTTCATGCTTATACATGATCGTTCCTTGCATGGAGCGGTGATCAACTATTTCAAACGCACCGAAATGCGTGTAGACCACCCTCAGCTTTGAGGGATAAAGAAAAGCAAAATAACAATATTACAGCGTTGAAAAATTATCTCACACAATCTACATAAAAAGCAAATCCACTGCCGAAAGAAACTAGACAAATAGTAGAGTAACTAACTCTATATCAGTAGTATTGCAATCATGTAAGCAATTCCCCAGAAATTCTTTATACAAGTAAAGAATGACAATAAACAGTAAAAGATACACCACAATTCAAATACTATAGGAAAGTTTTCTTACTTATACGTCAGTATTGCATGCAAAAACGACGCAATTCATCCAAACGATACAAACACCCCATGAACCGCATCATACCCCACTATTTCCCAGTGCATAACGCATTAAGGCAGAAGGAAAAACAAAGACTCGGTAAGAGCGAACCCAAAAAAGGTTCAGAGCACACCCTAATCTCCTGGAGTCTGCGAACCAGAGCCAGAATCGCTGCCGGAACCGGAATCGCTGCCGGAACCAGGATTATTGTCAGGAGGTGTAATAGGAGCCGAGGGAGTCAATCCACCGCTTGGAGTCTGCGAACCAGCACCAGGATTACTACCGGAACTAGGAGTATCGTCAGGTGTAATAGGATCCGAGGGAGTCAATCCGTCGGAAGGCTGCCGCGTGTACTGGTAGTTGTACGAATTGCCAGCATTGCTCTGTTGCTGCTGTTGATTCTGCGCAGCCAACGCGTTCATGGAAGCATTCACATCATCAGATGCGGTTTGCAAATCCGTTATCGACTGGTTAATGGCATTAGTATCGGTACTGTTGCCATTGAACAGTTCCAAAGCATGATCAACGGCACTCTGCAACGTCACTCGCGTGGAATCATCCGCCACTTGGTACAGGCTATTGTCAAGCAGTGACTGCGCATTATTGATGGCTGCTTCAAGCTTCTTCAGCGCATCAACGTTGTCTTGCTTCTCCTTAGCCTTCTGACTGTTCGTAACGGCTGTTGCAGAATCATTCAAGGTCTTGGACTGGCTTTGCAACGTAGGCAGTTGCTTGTTCATGGCTTTACTGCGCTGGCGAAGTTCAGCGTTGCTCAAATCAGCACTGCACTCCCCTACCGATGTAAGATTCTGCGCATCTTTCACTGCAGACTGCAACGTGGTCAGCGTTTTCGCATCCGAAACCTGATCGCTTTTCACATTCTGCAACGATTTGGCGTTCTTCAACGCCGCCTTGTATTCCTTCACAGCCTTCTCATATGCCTTGGAAGACTTTTTGCACATGCTTAACGCGGTACGGTGCTGTTCGTTCCGTTCAAGCCCCTGGTCATACTGCCGGCGCTGCCAAACACCGAATCCAACGCCCGCGGCAACCAACGCCACTATGGCTACAATCGCAACGGTAATAATAATTGTCTTGCGATGTGACTTCTTCGGCGGAACCGGAACAAGCTTCAATGGATCATGCTCATCGTTTTCCATGTCAGACAGATCATCTGGCATGGGCAGGCTTTCAGGCGTGAAGGCAGTAGAAGCAGAGGCAGGGGAATCCACAAAAAGCGGCATAGTGGAATCCGCAGAAGCGGCCGACTCTACCGGAGACGCAAACGAAACAGTTCTCTCGGCAGATTCGGCAGATGGTGAAGCATCAGCAGACTGTGCAACATCGAGCGTTGCGGTCGAAGAAGACGTCGAATCAGGCTCGCACGACGAAGCAGAATCGTTTTCAGCACCAGAAATATGCTTTCCTGCACTATTCGGAAAATCCTCAACACGAAAGTTTACCGTGGGCGCATCACTCACCGGCGTGGATGACGTGGCAGCGGTCATGCTTGTGGCTGCAACCTGCGCATAAGCCGCATCAGATGCCTCGCCACGTTCCACAGCCGACTCAACTTCCGAAAAGGTGATCGGTGGAATATCCCAGAACGTATCCACCACATCATGCTCGGAAGCCGACTGCGCCTTGGTCTGCTGTTTGGCCTGAGAGCTCAGAGAGTCTCCCGACGAAACAAGATGCGACAGATTCGGCACAGTATTGTTGTTGTCACCCATGTTGATTCCTTATTACAGCGTGAGACCGAAGCTTCACGCTCCGGTCTCATGTTCACGCCTTATACACTACTTGCGGCTACTTTTTGTGGCTTTTCTTCCGCGGAGCATCCTCGTAGTAGTAATAGTAGTTCGAATTGGAATGTGTCTTCTTCAGATTGGCATAGTTGAAGATAAAACCAAGCACCGGGACCTTGGCTGCATGCAAGGATTCGGAAATCTCCTTGAGTTCCTTCTTCTCGCACACGCCACGACCGGTCACCAGAACCAGACCCTTGGCCCAACGACCAAACACGGCACCATCGTTGGAAACACTCAACGGAGCGGTATCAATAATAACGTAATCATACTGGGTCAAAGCCTGCTCGACCATAATACGCATGGTGTCTGATCCAAGGAGCACGCCAGCATTCGCTGGGCGTTTACCAGCAGGAAGAATATGCAGATTCGGCTTCCAGTAGTTCTGCACCACATCTTTCGGAGACATCTGACCAGAAAGCACGTGCGCCAAACCGGCAGAACCTTCAAGACCCAAATGATGAGCAACGGAAGGATGGCGCAAATCAGCGTCGACCAGCAGCACGCGAGCACCATCTTCAGCCAAGGCCGCAGCCACGTTGATTGACGTGATGGTCTTGCCTTCAGAAGGCTGCGCACTGGTAATGACCAGTAGCTGCCCCTTGCCCGCAACCTTATCGGTCTGCAAGAATTCGATATTGGTGTGAATACGTCGGAATTCCTCAGCGATAGGGCCATTAGGCTGGCTGACGAGCACTGGGCGCTTCTCACCTAGGGAATTATCCTGAGGCACGGAACCCAAGGAAGACGCCCCAACCAAGCTGCGCACGTCGGAAGTCTCCTCGACCTTAGTGTTCAGCATGTCTTTCAGCAGTGCGGCGAACACTCCAAGCACCAGACCTGCGACCACACCGACCGCTAGATACAGCGGCTTATTCGGCGAGCTCGGGCTTTCAGGCACACGAGCCCTCTGCACGATGGAGATCTTCACCGGAGACTTATCTGCTGCGGAATACAGATCGTTTTGAATCACGTTCTGCATAGACGCTGCCACCGCATTGGCAATGTCGGATGCCTGCTGCGCGTCACCGTCTTCCGCGGCAATGTTCACGAACGCGGTGTCCGTAGGATTGGTGACAGTCAGTTGCTCGGCCAGACTCTTCACTGAAGTATCCAGTCCAAGATCCTTGATGACTGGCTCAAGTACGGTTTCGGTGGTTGCCAACGTTGTATACGACGTGATCTGGCCGGCGATGTACGTGCCACCCGTATACTGCTGGCTAATGCCCGCATCATCCCCCTGAGATGCATTGTACGTAGCCATAGCCTGAGCCGTGGCGGTATACTTCGGCGGAACCAAGAAGGTGTACGCAGTCACCCCGGCGAAAACCATCACAAATACGATGGCAGCGGTGACCAGATGCTTGCGAATGATACGCATCAAATCCATCAGCGTGATGCCATCTTCAGAATCATCTTCAACGACAACCTGCTGGACGTTAGTGTTCTCTGCGGAAGTCACTGAACCCCTCATCTCCATATGTCAAAAACCTTAAGAAATGCTACCCTACCCCCTAGAAATAGAGCCGGTTTCATCAGGCAGCAATCGCTTTTTCACTATTCATCCATACGAATGTGCCATGATAAAAAGCTGGAACACCTAACAGAGGGGGATTAATGTCTCAACATGCGAGCGCTCACGCCGCCCGTTCTCACAAGCTTCGCAATACATTGCTTGTTATTACGGCACTGCTCATCCTGCTGGTCATTGCCGGGGGCGTCGTCGGTCTGAATTTCTACAAGCAGGCGAAGGAAGTCAAAGCTCACGAGGAGCAAGCGGTCTCGTCTCTTTCGGCCATCACCGACGTCAATACGTTGAAGGATGCACAGGCGTCGGATGCCGCGATCAAGCAGGCGCAGACCCATACCGCCGAGGCAAGAGATATTGCCAATGGAACACTGTGGAACATGCTGTCGAAGATGCCGGTTGTGGGCGGTGATGTTACCAACGTGCAGGGCATGACGCAGGTGGTGGATGATTTGGTGCAACAAACACTGCCGTCACTCACCGGTGTGGTACAACAGCTTGCGAACGCGCAGATCAGCGGCGAAAATGGCCAGTTGAATCTTCAGCCCATTGTGGATGCGCAAGACGACTTCTCTTCGGTAAGCAAGCAGGTGAAGTCGTTGAATTCGAAGCTCAGCAATCTGCCTGAGCCACGTATCGGCATGGTGAAGAAGGCATATTCGCAGAGTCGCAGCCAGTTCACCAAGGTTACGGACATGGTGGAGCAAGTGAACAATGCGCTACAGATGCTCCCCTCCTTCTTGGGACAGAACGGTGCCCGAACGTATCTGCTGGTGGCGCAGACCACTTCCGAACAACGTTCCGGCGGCGGACTGGTGGGCTCCATGGGTACGTTGCAGACCGATCATGGACAAATTCAGGTCGGTGAGTTCCATCACAATGGAGACTTCATTAACGGCAGTAATGGCAATGCTTCGGAACATGCCGTGTTCAAGGGGCCCCTGGGATTCTCCTTCGATATTCGCGATACGTTCGCGGTGCCAGACATCGCCCGCAATGCGGAAATGATGAATGAAGCTTGGCAGCGTTCCCAATATGCTTGCGATGTTGATGGTATCGTATCTGTCGATCCGGTATTCATCCAGAAAATGGTGGAGATCAACGGCAATGTGACGCTGGAAGATGGTACTGTGCTCACCGGCAAAAATACCGCTGAATACATGCTCAACACCATCTATAAGGAAGTTCCTGTATCTCTACAAGACACGTATTTCGAATACATCGCCTCCACCATCATGAACAACGCCTTCAGCAACATGGACATCACCAAGATGATGAAGGTGGCTCAAAGCATCGGCGAATTAACTAAGAACCGTCATTTCTACGCATACACGTTCCATGATGATGAAGCTAAATATTTCCAAGGTGCCGGACTCGCCAAGGGCACTCCAGACAGCGAGACCGATCCGGAAGTGGGCATTTACCTCAACGAACAGAATCCTTCGAAGTTGGGATGGTATATCGACCGTAAGGCACAGATTACCAAAACCGGTCAGAATGCCGATGGGTCGAAAACCTACCATGTCACCTACACGTTGACCAATACGCTGACTTCCAGCGAAATGGCCACCTGCACCGGCTATATTCTGGGCGGCGAGCAGGCGGGTGTAACGGGTAAGCCTGTTGCGGCTCCGGGAACGTCTGCGCAGCGTATGCTGTTTTACGCGCCAAAGGGTGGTTCCATCAGCGAGATCGTCTCATCCGGAGACGTACGAGACCAAAGCAATGCTGTGATGGATGATCAAAAACTGGTCACCAATGTGGCTTATATCGCCCCCGGAGAAAGCGTGACTTTCGATTTCGACGTGACCACCTCGCCGAAGGCCGAAAGCGATCTAACCATCGATCAGACGCCATCCGGCAAAATGGCCAACGAGGTCAACTACCAGTACTGACCGATTTCGTGCCGGCGCTTTCAGTCAGCGCCGGCACGAAATCGTCGACCATGACGGCCACTGCCATCTAAGCCCACATATTGTAGGTGGTAGTGGACTGCCCAGAACAAATCTGCGAGCGCACAGGCGCTATACCCACGCTGTAATGCTTTTTCATGCTTTTCAGCATGGTTCGCAGAGCATTATTGGTCTGGTTGGCCGCGATACGGAACTTGTCGAACGACTTGCCGTGCGGGTCATCGATATCTTTGGGAGTGGGCAACATCGGACGAATCATGGAAGAGACTTTGATAACGGATGCGAGACGCTCCTGGATGGTCAGTCCGCTTACCATGCCGTTTTGCGCGCAGTATTGGCACATGTTGGCGAAGTCGTTAAGCAGAAATGTATAACGGACCGCGCCTGGCGCGAGGGCAACGATGTCTTTGCGCTGTTCTTTCTCGAAGCAGAGAATCAGATCAGCACTCTCAGCCATAGATCGGGTGAGTCTGCGGGATCGGAATCCGCTTGGTTCAATGTTGACGCTGGCCATAAGTCTGGCACTGGACGGATCCATCTGGCATCGCGGAAGGCCACGCGTGCCGGCGCTAGAAACCTGCACAGTGGTGCCATCGAGGTAGCGAGTGAGCAGGAGTTCGCCCATAGGCGACCGGCAGATATTGCCTGTACAGACGAACATGATATGCATACCGCGCACCCCTTTGTATCTCTACCTAACTTATGGAAACTACAATCCTCAATCTTACCTCAGGTATAGATATTACAATTTGGGGGTTTAACTGTTCTACCCCTTAGGGGATACTACAGGAAACATATGCACCCCGACAAAAGAGCGTGCTTTTTTAGTTGCAGGTTTATCGCAGAAGTTCGTTTCCGCCGCCACTTTCCGCCGCTATGCAATGGTTAGAGTGGCAAGCAGTGCGAGATGGTCGGAACCTTGAATCCGCTTGGTTGCAAGATCAGCTGCACGCACACCCTTGTCGTAAATAATATGGTCGATTTCGGCAATCGGAAATACTGCAGGGAACGTCATATGCAGGCCCTCCCCCGCGCTCTGACCAGCGTCAGTAAAACGATCACCAAGCAAATATCTAAAACTTGCATGATCCCACGTAGAATTAAAATCACCCATCAAAACATACGATTCATTATTGCCATAATGCTGTAATTGAGCGATAGAATCCAAACTTTTATTCCATAAACCTTGATTTCTGGGACGCGGAGAAAAAGGATGTACCGACCCGAATCTCACATTTCTTCCGTTGAGCACAACGGTTGCAGCAGGGATGCTGCTTGATTCTATAGGAATAAGATTCTCAGTTGTTTCCTGCAATGGATGCGCACTGTACAGCACATTCACACCGCCATTATCATGCCATGTAGTCTGCGGAGTAACGGAATATGGAAGATAATCTGCGATTCCCTCATCGTTCAGTCTGTTCAACAAATCCGAAGAAACCTCTTGCATTGCCAAGACTTCGATATGCTCTTCGCGTATTGTTTCAACGATTTGTTGCGCATCGGCAACACCCTGCTTCGTGTTGAACGTCATAACACGAACTGTTGCCATGGACTGTGCGGCAGGGCTGGCAGCCGGCACAATATACCCCCAATGCCAAGCGACCTGTATGACCACGCATACCGCGCTCAATGCAGCCAACATCCTTCGTTTGCCGATACGGCGAATCGTCAGAGCAAAAACCGCAATCACAGCGGAAAACAAACCCAGCCACGGTATCAGTGCAACAACCAGAGGCACATAGCGTTTGCCATCAAGATTATTCGGCAGCATGCGCAACAACATCGCCACCACAATGACTGCGGTGACTAACCAAAGCAAAACCGTCAGCAACGTTGAACGCGTTTCGCAACGTGTTTCATTGCGCTGAACGTCACCGAGTCGAGTCATGCGCGCCCCTTTCCTGTTCCGCGGTAATATGGTGCGCCAAAATATGGACACTTTCCGGCATTTAAAGCCAATCAGTCATTTTCATCCGGTAACCTATTGGGCATTACAAAACGGCGCTTAATAAAGAGGTAGTCATGAGCGAAGAGGCAATGCGAGAAGAAGTGGCGCAAGCTGTGGAAGTGGCCGCAAACAAGGCCGCCGAAGAGGAAATCAGCAAACTGACCGAATTCGAAAGCGCCATCGACAAGACGCTCGCCTCCGGATATTTGGACGATACACTCACCGTCACCGACGCAGACGGTGTAGCGCAAGTACTGCCGGTGCTTGATTCCGAGCCGATCTCACACCTAGTGGAAGGCTTGGAAGCCGTAGGCGGGAGCGCCAACGTGTTCGTGCACACCAGCGCGGGCGTGGTGGCCCTCAGCGTAGTGGAATACAAGTCCAACGAAAAGGAGTAGCCGTCGCAGCATGCACGGTCAGGCGGCACGCCTACGGTTGAGGGCGCGTTGCACGGTTTCATGCGTGGAACCGGCACCCTGGCCGCGCACGCCGAAGAACACCATTAGCACCATCACGAAGCAGATTGCCGCACTGATACGAAGCGCCCACTGAATGCCGAACACGTTGGCAGCCGCATACACGGCTTTTTTGCCACCGAGCGCAGTCCAACGAAGAGACGTGAACGTCTCCATCAAAATCACCAACACCGGAGCGCCAATCGCGCCCGCAATCTGACGAACCGTATTCGTCACCGCGGATCCGGCGCTCACCTCTTCCGGTTCCAAACAATTCAGTGACCATGTGGTGATCGGCATCAATACGAAACCCATGCCTATCTGGCGCACAAACTGCCAAATCGACACCCACCAAATCCACGAGGTCATGGAAATCAAACTCATCATGACCGTGCCGAAACACAAGGTAATCGTGCCTACCAACGCCACCGGGCGTGCACCGAAACGGTCAAGTATCTTACCACCGAAAAACTGCGAAATGCACTGGCCCAAAGCACCCGGAAGCATCACCAGGCCGCTAATCGCAGCAGAATAGCCACGGCAATCCTGAATGTACAGGGGCATGATCACCATAATCGAACTGAACGCGAAGAACGAGAGCGCGGCCGTGATCGTGCCAACAGTAAAACTACGATTCTTCAACACGCTCAAATTCAACAGTGGCGGCTGCGCTTCAGGATTTTCAATCTGCCTGCGCGCGCCATGAATCTGGCGGAGCACAAACCAAATAATTCCCACAACGCCAATCACCATTGGCAGCCAAACCATAGGATTTACAAACGAATACGATTCAATATTCGTAAAGCCGAACATTAGCCCGCCGAAACCGAAAATAGACAGTCCAACGGAAAAAAAGTCAGCCTTCGCGGTTTTATCATTCTCACCGAAATTATGCAATCCAAAATAGGTAAGAAGCAGCGAAATTACGCCGATAATGGTCAACGTAAGGAAAATTGAACGCCAACCGTTCAAGTCCGTCTGCACACCGCCAAGCGTCGGACCGATCGCCGGAGCCACGCTCATCGCCACACCAACCGTACCCATTGCGAAACCACGGCGAGACAGCGGATAAATCGAAAACACCGTGATCTGCAACACCGGCCACATCACACCCGTGCCAACCGCCTCAAGCAAACGCCCGATCAGCACCATCAAAAAAGTTGGACCAAGCCAAGCGAACAGTGAACCGATCGTGAACACAACCATGGAAACAAGCACGATTTCGCGCGTCGAAAAACGTCTCGTAAGGTATGCCGTAAGCGGCACCATCACGCCCATGACCAGCTGGAAAATCGACGTCAGCCACTGACCGGTCGTAACGGAAATACCAAAATCACTGACGATCGTCGGCAACGCGGCGCTCAACTGCAATTGCGTGAAATTACCGACGAACGTAATAAATGTAAGAACCGCAATGGAAATAAACGCCGTACGCGTTAAATGACCGTCCTGATATGATTCCTCTCGAGCAAGCGCTCGGGACATGCTTCGCTTCGCTGACATCAATCACCTTCCCCACATTCAAACGCACAAACTATATGATAGCCCGTATGACAGAGGCATGGATATTCGCCGCGGATTTCTGTTTTTGTCATTTCGGGGTAACGCTCCCCTATTTAGAGGTATCATGACACAC
>UMKG01033744.1_pt1 | contig 15038 bp, 15 predicted proteins | sample 1966261 | NCBI WGS metagenome assembly UMKG01 (sample SAMEA4836169, study PRJEB28245) | human gut metagenome | biome: gut microbiome; material: fecal sample | place: Denmark | collected 2008 | reverse complement strand
TACTGCGAAGCTGCTCTGGCTGATTTGTACTTACTCTGCAATAAACACCAACTTTGGATAATCGTGGTAATTCATGGCGAACTGGAATCTTCGTTACGTTTCTTTCCTCCACACTGTTTTTTCTCCTTTGTCTATTTTCAGTTTCCTGAATAAACTCATTATAGCACACCCTTTAGGAAAGAACAAGGGCAAATCTGCGTAAAATCTCTGTGGATTAGTCTACTTTCAAAAAAATTGTATCTTTTGTAAAGTACGTCTAAAAAGCCCGTAATTTCGAGGATTTTGTATTATTTGTAGCGTAGGTTACACACCACATAACCGCACTGCACAAATGATACAATTGTGCAGTGCTTTCTTTTTGGAAAAATGCCGAAAATGCGTGATTTTTTCGGTTTTATCAAGCAAAAACAGCCTGCTGTGGAGCGTTTTCCCAGCAGGCTGTTTGCATTTCTGAAACAACAAAAAAACGATAGGGTAAAATAAAACGGTAGGTCGAGGCTATCGTTTTTTTGCTGTAAAATCAAAATTAGAACCATAAAAAATGCCATGCCGGGAAAGCACATCTTCTCAGCATGGCATTTTGTTTCTATGAAATGTAGATTTCTTCGTAAAATCCGCCCATTTATTTGCAGAAATTTCAGACAAAACAGCATCGAATCTGCTATCATTATAGCAGATTTTCAGAAAAAGTAAAGTATATATTTCTGAAAATTCATGAATAAATCATCAGAATCAGAGAAAAAGCAGGCGTTTTCTTGTTTTGAACAGTCCGAAAACTTGTCAGGAGGGATTTCAAATGCCGAGAAGAGGCAGCAACATTTACAAGAGAAAAGACGGTCGGTTTGAGGGACGTGTCCCGATTGGTCATAAGGAAGATGGGTCGCTGAAATACAAATTTGTGTATGCCAGAACGCTTTCCGAGGTAAAGGGAAAGATGGCACAATTTCAAGCTGTTTTGCAGAGCCAGCCAGTTTCTGCTTTGAAATTGACCGTGGCAGAGGCATCTCGTCAGTGGCTTTCTGCGGCAAAATTACGTGTGAAACCATCCAGTTATGCGCACTATGAAAACATCATTCGCAATCATATTCTTCCGGATCTCGGAACAAAGTATCTCACGGATATGACAACACATCAGCTGAATGATTTTGTCTATGAGAAACTGCAAAGCGGCCGATTGTGCGGAACTGGTGGACTTTCCGCTCGGTTTGTACAGGACATTATGCGGGTTTACCACAGCATAGAACAGTATGCGGTGCAGGAGTATCACATTCATGGAACACATTTCACTATGCCGAAAGCAGAGAAAAAGCAGCTGGATGTTTTGTCTTCTGTGGAGCGAAAGAAGTTGGAACAGTATCTCCTTCAGACAGGATTGACCATTGATCTGGCGATTCTGCTGTGCTTGTTCACCGGTTTGCGTGTAGGTGAATTATGCGGCTTGCAGTGGAGCGATATTGACTTTGAAAACGGAACACTTTCTGTAAAACGAACGGTGCAGAGAGTTTATCGAAATGGCTGCTCTGAGGTGCTGATCGGCTCTCCTAAAAGCAGAACTTCTGTGCGGACAATTCCGGTTCCGTCCTTCTTGTTGACACTGCTGGAGAAGAAAAAGCGACAGGATTTTTTGTACCTGATTACTGGGAAAAGCAAACCGGCAGAACCGAGAACCATGCAGTATCGGTTTCAGAAAATCCTGAAACTTTGTGGTATCCGGAAGGTCCCATTTCATCTGCTTCGGCACACTTATGCTACAGATTGTATTGCCCATGGGTTTGATGCAAAGACGCTGAGTGAATTGCTGGGACACGCTGATGCCAGTATTACGCTGAATCGATATGTGCATTCCTCTATGCAGATGAAGCAGGAATATGTAAATCGACTGCAATTGACGGGATAATGTTTCACCGTCAAAAAATCGTATGGAAAATGCAAAAAACATTGGAAACAGCGTGGCTTTTTAGGCTTGAATGGTCAATGGGCGGATTTTACGAAATAAAAATGCTTCTTTCCTTTTAGTATCTCCAGTGATAAACCATCTATTCTTCTTGCTTTTTGGGATTTTTTATGGTATTATGGAAATAGAGAGAAAGCTAAGAAAGGGGCATATTGCGTGATTCGCATAGCAGTAGTAGATGACCAGACAGAAGCAATTTCAGGAATTCTTTCTGTATTTCAACAATGGCAAACGGAAAACCATATAAATTTTGAAATAGATACCTATACAGACACAGATGTATTCTGTAATGCCATATTCGATAAGAAATATCAAGCTCTTTTTTTGGATCTGGATATGCCAAAGCAAAGCGGCTTTGACATTTCTCAGTCCCTGCGTGAACTTGGAAATAATACGCCAATCGTTTACATCACAAATCGAGATGACTTGATGCAAAAAGCATTTCAATATAAGGTACTTGGTTTTGTTCGTAAAGATAAGATACAAGAAGAACTTCCGTTTGCAATTTCCTGTGTGGTTCAAGAAATACAGAAAAAGAATAGTCATGTCATGATATTCGCAGCACATCGTCAAAAAAAAGAATATTATAATTTACCGGTTTCTGATATTTTGTATATTGAAAGCGAAAATCATCAAACAAAAATCTATACGGTCAACAAAAAGGATGCAATCATTACAAGAGACACCCTTCGTTCTTACTTGGAAAAAGAAGAATTTCAAGGTTTTATTCCAATTAGCGTAAGCTGTATTGTAAATATTGAGCATATCTTTTCGATTGAAAAAGATACCCTGAGACTGGATAATGAAAAGTTTTTGTTTATCAGTCGAAGAAAAATCAAATCAGTCAAGGAAATGTTTCAACAAAAAACGAGGAGGTATATCATATGATCTACACCGTTTCAGAGTGGTTAGCCACTATTTCAGAAAGTTTGATTATCTTCTTCTTTCTAGTCAAGATCTTGTCCTATAAACCCATGGCACGATCTAAAAAGATAATTGGAACAGTAGTTTTTTGTTGTCTGCAATGCACCTCTTCTTTAATATTGGATCAATTTTTTGTGTTTGAAGGACTTTATGTCATTATCACAATTTTTATTTATCTTCTTTTTTGTTGGATAATGTTAAAAAAAACTATATGGCTTCAGACAATTGTTGTACTTCTTATATTTGCCTGTTTGTTTATAATTAACATTTCAACAATGTTAGTCACAAGTTTACTCATACATAGTACTTCAGCAGATGTGCTACTTCTTCGAAATCCAGTTCGTATTTTACTTTTATTTATTACAAAAGCTCTATTGGTTTTTACATTAATCATACTTGCCAATATTTTTGAAAAGAAAAAAGTGATATTTCATGTTTCTCAGTGTATTGTTATGGCTATCGTTCTTTTGACCACTTTTTTTGCTGGTGTTGTTCTAGAAGAAATTGTGATTGAAACAGATGTTGCAAGTTGGGAGGTCTCCGCAATTGTAATATGTATGATTGCAATCAATATTTTGTTGTTTTTTGTGCTTTATCTTACATCCTCCAGAAATCGTATAGAAAACAATCAGGCACTATTGAAATTACAAATTGCAAACGAACAGCAAAAACTTCAGGATTCCATCCGTTGGAATACAGAAGTAAATACACTGCGTCATGATTTGAAAAACCACTTGCTTTGCATTTCAGAGTACATTCGATTGCAGCAGCCAGATGCAGCTATGGAATACATTGAGAAATTGACCGGTCAGGTGAAAAAGGAACTGCCGTATCACATGATGACGAGTTCGGTTGCAGTCAATGCTATTTTAGATTTGAAAAAACTTGTGTGTGATGAGAACCAAATTGACATAAAATATTTTGTGTTGGAAGAACTGCCGAAAATAGATGAAACCGATTTGTGTATAATATTAGCTAATTTGCTGGATAATGCAATTGAGGCTGCATCCAAAGAAGAAAAGCGGCAGATTCGTCTTTCCATGGAAATCATCGGCAACTATTTTCGGATCGTTGTTCAGAATCAAATTGCAGAGTCAGTATTAAAAAACAACAAGAAACTAGGAACCACTAAGAAGAATCAAAAAATCCATGGATTTGGATTACAAAGTGTAGAAGATGCTGTTGAAAGAAACGATGGGATGAGCAATTTTTCTGAGGAAAATGGTTGGTTTGTTGCAGATATTATGCTAAAAATCCACGAATTGTAAGACGAAACAGAATATCGTTTATGATCCACCTTATTGAAAAATGAGGTGGATTTTTTTGTTTTTGACCGATTACGTCGTAAAACATACCGATTACGTCATATGTATTGTATTTTTCATTTTAATCAGTATAATAAAATTAGGGGAAAGAAAGGAAATGTTACATATGATTCTATTTTTATCCAGGTCAGTTGTACGAAGTTTGATTAAAAATGATGCAATCGAAATGGAAAAGGCAGAAGTTTACCAGTATGGATTTGAAATTCTGTTTTCTTCTATTATCACTTTCTTAATTGCAGTACTATCTGGCATTTTGCTGCACTGTTTCGCTGCATCAATGCTTTTCTTTATTATATTTGCAACGTTTCGGCAAATATGCGGAGGATATCACGCAAAGCATTATTGGCGTTGCAATTTGTTATTTTTGGGGGTAATTAATGCAGTATTGGTTGTATATCGTTTTTTCCCGACAGATAGATTTACAACGATGCACTATATTTTCCTGTTAGTTTCACTATTGATTATTTGTATCTACGCACCGGTTGAAAATGAAAACAAACCGTTAAGTGCAGAACAGGTACTTCTGTTTCGTAAAATCAGCAGAATCATCGTGATATCGTTAACAATGATCTCTTGCTTGATTAATATATTTCATAATCCCTATGTAAAATTGATTGATAGTACGCTTTTGGCGATTTCTATTTCGATTTTAGTAGTGGGATTGGAAGAAAGGAGAGAGTGCAATGAAAAGTGCAAAGAAGAGCATTCTGAAGGCTGTTGCAAAAGTCGGTGCGAAAAGTGCTGAGATCGGAGCTAGCTCTGCATCGATTTTGGGCTTTCACCAGCCGAAAGAACCGAAGGCTCTGCAGAACCTGAAGAAGTAAGAAAATATACGATGTTTTCTATAATTCCTTTTGTGAATGAGGTTGAAACAAATTTGCAAGTGGCATATTAGAAAATAAAAAGAATGGAGAGTGTTTATGAAAAGAAAAGTATTTGCCGGATCCGCTGTTGCAGCTGCTTTACTCTTTCAATTAACAGCAGTTGGTTTTCCAGCATATGCTGCAGAATATGATGCTGTTCAAAAAGAAGAGTTTGTATCATCCTTTTCAGATGCTGAGACTAAGCAAGTTGCCCAGTATTTGGTTGACAATGGACTGTCTTTAGAAGAATCTAAGGATTTGATGAAGACATACGAAAAAGGACTTGCTATCATCGCAAGGGAAAGTGAAAATAGTGGAATTGCAATGTATGATTTAGAGGATAGTGCTGATGAAGAAATTCATATTGACGCACCATTCTACAGCGAAACAAATTTGGCCTCCACTGATCATTACATTGCTGTTATTAACACAAATGTGGATAGAAATGTAAGGGGTTGTCTGGACTTTTTGTTCCATGAAAAATACTCCTATTATGATAATGAAGTATTGTATTTTCTCAATAATGATACAAATATTTCAAAGCTTCTTCCCATCTATGAGGATTCTGATTTATCATTGACGTATAAGTTAATCACAGATGGCACTTATACCGGCACAGATATCATGTGTTTGGTAAAGGTGGGAACAGGCATTAACACATTTAGTGAAAGTGATTTGCGTAATTCTATTTCGATGGTAGATACATCTCATATTGGCGGATTTAAGATGCATACATTTGCTTTGGGTGATATTGACCATAATGGAATTGTAAATGAAGCAGATTCTACTTACTTGATGAAATTTTTAGTACGCTTGTCATTGGAGTTTTCTTATAACAGTGGTACAGATGATACAAGTTCTTTGATGAATATTGCAGCAATGAATTTTAATCTCGATGATAAAATTGATTTGGAAGATGCAGTTAGTCTGAACAGATATATAGCAAATTCCGAAAATGCAGAGTAAGGGGTATGTAAAGTGAATAGAAAAAAGATTGCTGCGGGCTTTATTTCTTTTGCTTTAATGATGCAGAGTTGTGTATTTGCTGTATCAGCGGCAGAAGAAAATAAAACTGCTAATTTTGAATATGATGATTTTTCGGTTTCATATTCTGTAACAAATTCGTATGGAAATACCGAAGTGGTATCATTGACACTTACGAATACTGGAAATGAAACGATTGAAGATTGGATGCTCTATTTTGAACCAAATGGAGATATTCAATATGTAACAAATGCTACTGAAATGACAGCGGAAAACGGAAAAATGTATTTCAAGAACAATGGATACAATGCAGATATTGCTCCTAGTTCAGCGGTTACATTTACCTATGCTGTAAATGATTGCACGGAGATTCCGGATTATTATGCCCTTTGTCAGACAAGAGTAGAAAAAACAGAGGGTTATGATGTTTCCCTATCTGTAGGAGAGTCATGGGGGGATTCATTTAATGGTTCCATTGTAATAACCAACCACACTGATAAGCCGATTGAAGCTTGGGAGTTGTCCATTGATACCAATTTTACGATTACAAAAATCTCAAACAGCTGGGCAGCAACGGTAACAGAATTGGATGAATATCAATATTTACTTAAAGGAACCTATACTTCTACAATTGCTGCAAATTCAAGCGTTTCGCTTGGTTTTATTGGTGTTAAGTCTGGAGAACCGGAAATTAGTTCTTACTCATTGACTGAGATGAAAGAGAACCTTGTGCTTAATGAAGAAAGTGATGAAATTAATCTGAGAGCTAGCACAAAAAAGTTGTCAAATGAGGATGATAACCAGGTTACATTTTATGCTGAAACACTTTTGGAAGTAGATGAAATCAATTTGGTTTCTCTTGATACAAATACTGTTGTTGGTGTCCTGAAAGATGATGGCGATTTGTATAACAGTGGTGATGAGTATATGAACGATGGCGTGTATACAGGTACCATTCATGTTGACACTTCTAAAGTCGGAAAAAATAATTATATTGCTGTCTACAAAGATATTCAGTCAAATACAACATCAGTTGCTATTTACAAATTGTTTACACAACAGGAACTGAATGATATGGAAACAGTGAATACCACAATTTCTTCTTTACTTAATTCATCGGAATATATCCAATCAGATATTTCTGAAAGAGTAGAAAAAGTAAAAGTTCTATTGAATTCTTTATCAGAATTAGATGAAACACTTGGATATTCTTTAATTCAAAAAGATACTATCAAATATTATAATGATAGTAATATATATGAATTCAAGTATGCATGTGGCGTAAATTATGTTCTTGATCTTAATAACGATGATTCAGTAGATGAGAATATATTAGATGAAAGTGTAGAAGTTGGTGATAGTTTAACAGTCAATTCCAATTCTGATGGCATCTGCGGTACTGCATTAATTATGGATGGATTCGAAGATGAGGACTATAGAAATAATTACTATAATAAATTAAAAGAAAATCTGGATTCATTGGGGTTAGCTACAACTCTAAAAATGAATGTTACAATTAGCGACCTCGAAAAAATGGAAAATTATGATTTTATTTCTATTTCAATGCATGGTTCTGGTGAGTCTGAAGGGCATGTATACTTGCAAACACAAGAATTGTCAACTCTAGAAAAAAACCAAAAATATGCATACGAGTTATCGCAAGGAATAGTTGCAGCAGGTTATAAGTATTATATTAATGAAGATTTCTTTAGGGAATACTATAATGAAAACAGTTTTGATGGAAGCATTATGTATCTTCAGAGTTGTTGTGGATTAGGAAGTGGTTCTTCATTTGATCAAATTAATTATGCTATGACAGATGCTTTGCAAGAATGCGGTGCAGATGCGGTCATAGGAAACTTTAATTCAGTATTTTCAGATTATAATCAAAATGTTATGAAACTGTTTATTGAAAATTTGATACATGGTTATACAACAGATGGAGCTTTAATTAATTGTAAAGATACTTATGGATATGATGATGGTGATGGTGATGGAATCTTAGATTGTATTGGAATAAAATGCGATGCAGTTCCAATTCTTGTCGGCGATACGAATAAGTATCTGGTAAATCAAAATATAAAAAATGGAAGCTTTGAATCTAATCTTTCTGAATGGCAACAAAATGGTAATGTAAACACTAAGCTGAAACTGGGATCCATAACTCCAGAAAGTGGAAAAAGAATGGCATTTATTACAACAAGAACCAATGAATCAGCTGAAAGTAGTGTCGCACAGTCTTTCAAAGTTCCGTCCTATGCTTCTACCATTTCCTTTACTTATGATGTAATTTCAGATGAACCAATGGAATGGGTAAACGAAGGTTATAATGATACTTTTAATGCCTACCTAGTTACTTCTGATGGAACAATCTCTTTGGCAACAGAATCCACTGATACATCAAAATGGGTTCGAATTACAGATGTAAATCTGCCTGATGGAGATAATACCACATATCATACTGGTAAAATTAAAGTCACTTACAATATTTCGGCATTGCGCGGGAAAAATGTAAAACTCGTTTTTGTAGTAAAAGATTCTGGAGATAACACATATGATACAGCAGCGGTGGTTGATAATGTTACACTGACAAAGTGAGGCTTATTATGCGAAAGAAAATAATTTCAAGCGTTGTTTGTTTATCCATGATTACTACACTCTGCCAAGGAATTGCAGTTTCTGCTATAAATATTGATGTTATGTTGAGTTCCAACACCCAACGTCTTTTGGCAGATTCAGAAGAAATGTCTGTTTTGTTTACGGCTGAAACAGCTGCGAATGTAGATTCCATTTCGCTGATGGATGCCTCTACAAATCAGGAAGTGGCAGTGCTTTATGATGATGGCGCAGCCACCTATCCAAATGACGGAGACTTGTACGAAAATGATGGCGTGTACTCCAATTATCTGGATCTGTCCGGAAATCAGGTAGGGGATTATTCTTATTATGCACAGTATACAGTGAATGGAAAGACCTATACTTCCGATACTGTTACAGTCCGTGTCTATCGCCAATTCACAGAGCAGGAACTGGCGGATATGCAGAAAATTACGGATACACTCAATGCATTGATCAATTCAGAAGAGTATGCAGCATTGTCTGTGGAGAAAAAGGTAAAGGCTCTATCCGACAGGATCAACTCCCTGGCAGAAGTGGATGAAACGTTGGGTTATGCACTGGTAGATGCCGATTCAATTCGGTATAATAATGTAACTTATCAGTTTGAATTCAAGGACTATATTGGATTGAACTATGTATATTATGCTTATACAATTCCCAATACGGACGCTACAGACAATTCCGCATTCACCTATGTCAACCATGGAGATTCAATTGAGATCACCGGCTTTGACAATTCCGTTTCCGATGTTGTAATTCCCTCTGAGATCGAAGGACTTCCAGTTACTGCAATTTCTGTCGGAGCATTTTATCTCTCTGCAATTACATCTATTGAAATCCCAAATACAGTAACTTCCATTGGTGAAATGGCGTTTTTGGGCTGTACTTCTTTGAAGTCTGTGAAACTTTCAACTGGAGTTGCAAAAATTGATAAAAATGCGTTTGGCTCTTGCAGTGCATTGCAGGAGATTCAGGTTGCGAAAGATAATCCCAATTTTTCTAGTCTAAATGGAGTTCTGTATTCCAAGAAGCAAGACACACTGGTAATCTATCCGGCAGCAAAGACAGATGCTGCATATATCATTCCAAGCGGTGTTACATCTGTTGCAATGTATGCTTTTTCCGAGAATCCTTATCTGGAGACCCTTACAATTCCGAATTCCCTGATTAAGGTGGGAGATTCCGCATTTTATAACTGCAAAAATCTGCGTGCAGTTTCCTATAACGGAACGGAAGAAGAGTGGAATCAGATTACCATTGGTTTGCTGAATGAAAAACTAACAGGAGCCACTATTCAGTATCAGGAGCGAATCATTGGGGATGTTAATGCAGACGGTGCATTTACAGTTTCTGATGTTGTACTGCTGCAAAAATGGCTGTTGTCTGTTCCAGACACACAGCTTGCAGATTGGAAAGCAGCAGATTTCAATGGAGATCAAACTTTGAATGTATTTGACCTTTGTCAGATGCGTTATAATTTGTTGAAACAGGAAGAGGACTCCAAACGGTAAAAGCCGGAAATTTCAAAACAATACAATCAAGCATACGGCATCTACAAAATGTAGATGCTGTATCCTTCCGGTTTGAAATGATGCAGCATCTATGCGAATTTATGCTTCTCAAAATAGCTGTTCCAATTTGGATGAAACTGTTCCAATCATCCTAAAATCCGCTTATGGTGTATTTTTACGCCGGAAGGATGCAGCATCAGATGGAACCAATCATTAAAATAAACTTTTCCACGCAGAATCGATTCCAGCACTTCCCTTTCACATCTGTATGCTTGCATCTTTTCATGAAAATTGTCCGTTCTAATGATTCTCCATTCCTTTCATTTTTCGGGGCAAGTTCAACATTAACACTGTTGGACTTGCCCCTTTTTTTGTCCCCAAGCAGCATACAATCCGGCGAAATGACCGGTTTTGTATGCTGCTTTTTTCTTTCTCCTGCCTGTTCATATAAAATTTACATCTAAAACCTTCCCATTTTGCTTCTCTCAATTGTCTTAGTAATTTCAGGAGGGCAAAAAAGGGCTTCTCAAAACTGAATATGGAGGGAGGGAAAATAATGTCTGCTCCCTCGCATGATGATGATCAGCTGAAACTTGAGATTTTCGATCGTTTCAGTAAAACAGTGATGAGAAATGCAAGCAGAAATTTCGCCGCTGCTGCAAAAACAAGAAGGAAAAATGAGTCGGTCAACACAGATATCGTACAGTACATTTTGAAAACACACGGTGAAAATGCAGTCTATCCATCCGAACATTTCATCGATGCCGGAAACGGATACTGCTGTGTCGTTGCAACGGAATGGCTGTATCAGGCAATGCTGCTGTTGCCGCCCAAACAAAAGGAAGTGGTTATTTTAGAATTCTGGTATGGAATGTCTATTTCCGAGATTTCCGAAACATTGCGGATCTCCAGACGCTCCGTGTCAGAACGGAAGAAAAACGCATTTGCAAATATTCGTAGTTATTACGAAAGGACACAAAAGCATGAAACTGGATTATGAAACGGTGTATCGTGCTGTCAAAGGGGACCATGATGCACAGGAAAAGCTGCTGCAGTATTACGATGCATATATCAGTGCATTGTCAACTGTGGTTGAGATTTGTTCAGACGGCACAGAGCACCAATATGTGTGTGAAGATCAGAAAGCAGAGATACAAACAAAGTATCTGGAGGCACTTTCTAAGTGTAAGGTGATAAAATGATAGAAACAGATTTATTTGAATTTGCCTATGTGCCGGATTGGTATGGGCAGTTAGAACAATTGGCAGAAATGGCGTTGTCGGAAGCATGGCGATTCCGAAAGCCCCAGACCGAATGTAAAAATACAGATACGCCGATTTTGGAACGGTATCTCCATATGATGTTCCGGAAGCTGAGCATCGATTACAACACCGGAGAAACGGCATATTTTCATGTGGAAAACAACTGTGCCTGCTTTCATACAGGACTGTACACAAGGCAGTATCAGGCAATCTACGCCTGCTTTGAACGAAATAAAAAGAAAGACACCACATTGAAATGGTATTTCACCGGCTTCTGTGATGCTGTTTCTTCCAAGCTGCGATATGTAGAGCCGCTGCCCAAAAAGCCATATTTCCCGATGATGCAAAATGGTGTAAACTTCAATCCGGAATGGCCAATTCGGGTAAATGCAGAACACATTCTCAGCGACCCGGAAAATCGGGAACGGCTGCCAAAGAAGCTGCTTCGGTTTAAGAATCTGCCATTGCTGCTGGAAACAGCAGTGGAACTGGGCAGACGAAAAGCAGTAATTGAGCCAGGGCTGGTAGTACCGCAGGGATACCAGAATCAATTGCAGTTTCTGCTTCCGATCTGCTTAACAGATATGGAAAAACCGAACCTTGCCATGACCTTGGCAGAACGAAACGGATATTATCTGGGCAGCACTTGTCTGACACTGGAAATGGCATATCTGAATGCAAGAATGATTGCAAGACCCATTGCTCCGTGGCTGACCAGTTTGGTAAAAAAGTGAGAACATCCGATGAGGTGCAGAATTTTTTTCTGTACCTTGTCGGTGTTTTTATGCCTGTACAAATTGAAAATGTTTTGTGAACTCTTTTCAAACTACCAAAAAGGCTGGTAGTTTGAATGATAGAGTAAGTTCGACGATTAGGAAAGGGGGTGTCCATGTGAGTGTGAATGAACGGCGTGCCGAAATCATGAAGATTTTAGTTGCTCGCAGACAAACAACAGTTCCACTTCTTGCACAGGAATTATGTGTATGTTGTAATACTGTTCGCAACGACATTCATGCACTTGCATTGGACTATCCTCTGGAGACGTGTTCCGGGAATGGCGGCGGTGTTAGAGTAGCAGATTGGTATCATCCATATAAAAATATGCTTACAGAAGAACAATCTGTTGCTTTGGAGCAATTGCTATTGTTTGCAGATATTCGGCAAGCAGAAGTGATTCGCCAAATATTAGCGGAATTTAGTTCTCAGACCTATCGTCAAAAATATGCAAAGGAGTGAAAACAAATGAAAACCCTCATAGATGTCCTTGCAGCACTTAGCGATTTCGTAAAGATCGCATCAGAGTGGGCAGAAAGTGCTTCCAAAGCGGAAGTGGAGACGTTTACACAGATTTATCCACAAAAAGAAGAAGCGGTCAAAAAAGCTGTGGAAAAGTCGGTCACACTGGAAGAAGTCCGCAGTGTTCTGGCAAATCTGTCCCGCAGCGGACAAAAGGAAACGGTGCTGAAACTGCTGCAAAAGTACGGCGGCAGTCGATTGTCTGAAGTTCCGCCAGAGCGGTACGCTGCACTGTTCGCAGATGCACAGGAGGCAGCCCATGCCGAATAAACACGCCATGCTCTCTGCTTCCTCCAGTGCCCGATGGCTGGCGTGTCCGCCCTCCGCACAGCTTTGTGCTGCCCTGCCGGATACTGTGACAGACTACGCCCGGGAAGGCACGTGTGCTCACGAGTTGGCAGAATATAAGGTGCAAAAGCTGCTCGGGAATCCGGCAGACAATCCCGTGGAGAACTTAGATTTCTACGACACGGAAATGGAAGACTGCACGGACAGCTATGCCCAGTACATCGCCGAACAGCTATCAACCCTGCAAGAACCAATGGTCTTAGTGGAACAGCGTTTGGATTTCAGCCGATACGTTCCAGACGGCTTTGGCACGGGCGACTGTGTGATTGTTGCAGAGAATGTTTTAACCGTCATTGACTTCAAGTATGGCAAGGGCGTGGCGGTGTCTGCTGACCACAACTCACAGATGATGCTGTATGCTCTCGGAGCGTTGGAACTGTTCGATGCCCTCTATGACATTGCAGAAATCCGGATGGTGATTTTTCAGCCAAGAATCCAGAACCTTAGCGAATGCATCATGCCATTGTCGGAGCTGCTGCACTGGGCGGAAACCGAACTGAAACCCAAAGCTGCACTTGCCGCCAGAGGCGAGGGCGAATTCTCTGCCGGAGAGCACTGCCGCTTCTGCAAAGTGAAAGCAACTTGCCGGAAACGGGCGGAGTACAATCTGCAATTGGCAAAGTATGATTTTGCGATGCCGGACAAGCTGACCGATACCGAAATCGAAGCAATTCTGGAAACTGCCGACCAACTGGTTACATGGGCTTCCGACATCAAGGAATACGCTTTGCAGCAGTCCTTACAGGGAAAAGCATGGAAGAATTGGAAGCTGGTTGAAGGCAGAGCCAGACGAACATATTGCAGTGAAACTGCAGCAGCGGAGGCGGTACAAGCTGCTGGGTTCGACCCATATGAACATAAGGTACTGGGCATTACTGCAATGACCAGAATGCTGGGCAAGAAAAAATTCGAAGAATTGTTGGGAGATTTGCTTGTGAAACCACAGGGCAAACCAACACTTGTTCCGCTATCAGACAAACGACCTGCGTGGAATACTGCACAGGTAGATTTCAAAGAATAAAGGAGTTTTTATTATGGCAAAGTATATCAATCCTGCAAAAGTAGTAACCGGTGTATGCAGATTTAGCTACGCCAACCTCTGGGAAGCAAAGGCGATGGATGAGAACAGTAAGCCGAAGTACAGCGTTTCCCTCATCATTCCGAAGTCGGACACGAAAACCATCGAGAAGATTCGTGCTGCCATTCAGGCTGCCTACGAGGAGGGGCAGGGCAAGTTGAAAGGCAACAGCAAGTCCGTTCCACCGCTGACTTCTCTCAAGACCCCGCTTCGGGATGGTGATTTGGAGCGACCAGACGATGAAGCGTATGCCAACAGTTATTTCGTCAATGCCAATTCCATCACTGCCCCGGGTATCGTAGATGCAGCCTGCCAGCAGATTTTAGACCACAGCGAGATTTACAGCGGTGTCTACGGCAGAGCCAGCATCACCTTCTATGCGTTCAACACCAAGACATCCCGTGGTATTGCCTGCGGACTGCAGAACATCCAGAAGCTTCGGGATGGCGAACCGCTGGGCGGTCACAGCCGTGCAGAGGACGACTTTGCAACTGTAGAAGACGAGGATTTTCTGAACTAAGATAGCTGGGCGGACAGCTAGGCGTTATGCTTGGGTGGGTGATTGAGATAAACATGATTACAATTGATATCGAAACAAGATCCGATAAGGACATATCAAAATGCGGCGTTTATGCTTACACAGACACCCCATATTTTGATATTCTGCTGTTTGCATACTCCATAGACGGACAGCCTGTTCAGGTAGTGGATACGGCAAACGGTGAAGAAATTCCGGAAAATGTTCTCGCTGCTCTTGCAGATGAAAATGTAGTTAAAAGAGCATTTAACTGTAACTTTGAACGAGTATGTTTATCAAAATATCTTCGTGAAAATTATCCTCAATATTTTCAGAGTTACAGCATTGACGAAGATA
>UMKG01045126.1_pt1 | contig 15081 bp, 7 predicted proteins | sample 1966261 | NCBI WGS metagenome assembly UMKG01 (sample SAMEA4836169, study PRJEB28245) | human gut metagenome | biome: gut microbiome; material: fecal sample | place: Denmark | collected 2008 | reverse complement strand
GGTGGTGGTCCGGGACTCAATCCTTGTGGAATCGATATTAAATAACTGATATGTGTAAAACATAGTTGTGTTACATCGTGTATTTTGTTGGTGGCTGCTTCATGAGAATGAAGCAGTCATTTTTTGTATTACAGATAAATTTTGCTTGGTTGAGCTAAGTCAATATTTAAGTATGAGGAAAATGTAGACATAAAAAAAGGAGCAACGCCTTGCTCCAACCTTTGTTAACCTTAAATCTAATACTATGAAAAACACGTTGCAAAGGTACGTGTTTTAGTGGATTTTGCAAATAAAACAACTAAAAAAATATGTTTTCTAACACGTTTTAATACTTTTGTCCTATTTGTTAAGGATGAGGACTTTTTTTATTTACTTGTATTTTGTCTTTTTTACATATAAAACCGTATATTTGTTGCCACTTTTGCAAAAGGATAAAAACGAATGGTTTCAGTAGATAATTTGAAAGTAGAGTTTGGAGTAACGCCTCTGTTTGAGGATGTGTCATACGTTATCAATAAGAGAGATCGTATTGCGCTGGTCGGGAAGAATGGGGCCGGTAAGTCTACTATGCTTAAGATATTGGCAGGAATACAGGCGCCTACTTCAGGTAGTGTTTCTGTTCCGCGTGATGTGACGATAGGCTATTTGCCTCAAGTCATGATTCTGAGTGATAAACATACTGTGATGGAAGAGGCGGAGATGGCTTTTGAACATATCTTTGAGTTGCAGGCTAGTATTGAGAGAATGAATCAGGAGTTGGCGGATAGAACAGATTATGATTCAGAAAACTATCATAAACTGATTGAGAAATTCACCCATGACAATGAACGCTTTTTGATGATGGGAGGTACCAATTATACAGCTGAGATAGAACGTACATTGATGGGGTTGGGATTTAGCCGGGAGGATTTTAACCGTCCTACATCTGAGTTCAGTGGTGGATGGCGTATGCGTATAGAGTTGGCCAAGTTGCTGTTGCGACGGCCCGATGTGTTGCTGTTGGACGAGCCTACCAATCATCTGGATATAGAAAGCATTCAATGGTTGGAAAACTTTTTGAAGACAAGTGCGGGAGCCGTTGTATTGGTGAGCCACGACCGTGCATTTATTAATAATGTGACCAATCGTACGATTGAAATATCTTGCGGGCATATCTATGATTATAAAGTGGCTTACGATGAGTTTGTGGTATTGCGCAAAGAACGTCGTGAGCAGCAATTGCGTGCATACGAGAACCAGCAGAAGCAAATTCAGGATACGGAAGATTTCATAGAGCGTTTCCGTTATAAGGCTACCAAGGCTGTACAGGTGCAGAGCCGTATCAAGCAATTGGAAAAAATAGTTCCTATTGAAATTGATGATGAAGATAATTCAGCCTTGCGGTTGAAGTTTCCGCCTGCCATGCGTTCCGGCAATTATCCGGTCATTTGTGACGGGGTGAAGAAAGCATATGGCAGTCATATCGTTTTTCACGATGTGACTTTGACTATTAATCGAGGTGAGAAGGTGGCTTTTGTCGGAAAGAATGGGGAAGGTAAGTCCACTTTGGTGAAATGTATAATGGACGAAATCCCATACGAAGGTAAACTGACCATCGGGCACAACGTACAGATTGGTTATTTTGCTCAGAATCAGGCTCAGATGTTGGATGAAAATCTGAGTGTCTTTGATACGATTGATTATGTGGCAAAAGGGGATATTCGTTTGAAGATTCGTGATATTCTGGGAGCATTCATGTTTGGAGGTGAGGCTTCTGATAAAAAAGTAAAGGTACTGTCGGGTGGGGAGCGGAGTCGTCTTGCCATGATAAAACTTTTGTTAGAACCGGTGAATTTCCTTATTTTGGACGAACCTACCAATCATCTGGATATGCGCTCAAAGGATGTATTGAAAGAAGCTATCAAGGAATTTGATGGAACGGTGATTGTTGTTTCTCATGACCGTGAGTTCTTGGATGGACTGGTGACCAAAGTTTATGAATTCGGAGGTGGAGTAGTAAAAGAACACATTGGCGGCATTTATGATTTTTTACAGAAAAAGAAAATAGAGAGTCTGAATGAGTTGCAGCTTTCGGCTTCTCCTACTGTGTCTGCCACTAAAAAGGAAGAACCCGAAACGGTTAGTGAGAACAAATTATCTTATGAGGCGCAAAAGGAATTGAATAAGAAAATTCGCAAATTGGAGAAACGAATTGCGGATTGTGAACAGAAAATAGAAAAGCTGGAAACTGAGATTGGCGAGGTGGAAGCTGATATGGCTACTCCCGAAGGTGCATCGGATATGGCTTTGTATGAAAAGCATCAGAAACTGAAAAAGGACTTGGATCAGACGGTAGAAGAATGGGAGACCGTTTCTATGGAATTAGAAGAGATGCAGGGAAGTTAAAGTATGTATCATATATATAGAACAAATGAAAGCAAAACATTATTTACCAATGGCTGTATTGGCTCTGGCAGTAGCTGCCGGATGCGACAGTAAAAAGGAAGCCGTCATGACTTCGGGTATAGACTTGACAAATTTGGACACTACGGCTGTTCAAGGAGCTGATTTTTATCAGTATGCTTGTGGCGGATGGATGAAGAAACACCCTCTGACCAATGAATATTCCCGTTTTGGCTCATTCGATATGCTTGCTGAAAATAATCGGGAACAACTGAAAGGATTGATTGTGGAAATTGCTGCCGGGCAGAATGCGCAAGGTACAATAGGTCAGAAAATAGGGGATATCTATAATTTGGCTATGGATAGTGTGAAACTGAATGCGGATGGAGTAACTCCTATTCAAGCTGATTTGGAAAAGATTGCTTCAGTGAAGGATAAATCGGAAATAGTTCCTTTGATGGCGGAACTGGCTCATAGCGGTGTATTCCCTTATTTCAGTTTCTATGTGGGTGCCGATATCATGGACAGCAAGAGCAATTTGTTTCAATTGTATCAAGGGGGTATCAGTCTGGGTGAAAAAGAATATTATCTGGACAATGATGATGTGACTGTCAATATCCGTAATAAGTATAAGGAACATATTGTAAAGATGTTCCAATTGGCTGGTTTTGATGAGGCTGCCGCTAAAAAGAAAATGGAGGCTGTAATGGATATCGAAACCCGTATTGCAAAAGCTTCTTTCAGTGCGGTGGAACAGCGTAACCCTGCGGCCAATTATCATAAAATGTCTTTGGATGAATTAAAGAAAGAGATTCCGGGCATTGACTGGGATGCTTTCTTGAATGGTATAGGCGTGAAAGGGGTGACTGAACTGAGTGTTTCTCAAGTGGAGCCGATTAAAGAGGTTGAGAAAATTATCAATAGCTTGCCGGTTGAAAATCAGATCGCTTATATGCAATGGAGTCTGATAGACAGGGCTGCCGGTTACTTGAGTGATGATTTGGTGGCACAAAATTTTGATTTTTATGGAAAAACACTATCCGGCAAACAGGCTAACCAACCTCGTTGGAAGCGTGCTGTAAGTACTGTAAATGGAGTACTGGGTGAAGCGGTAGGTCAGATGTATGTGGAGAAATATTTTCCGGCAGCCGCAAAAGAACGTATGGTGCAGTTGGTAAAGAATCTGCAGACCGCATTGGGAGAACGTATTCGGAATTTGGAATGGATGGGTGACAGCACAAAGATTAAAGCTATTGAGAAGTTGAATTCTTTTTATGTAAAGGTAGGCTATCCTGATAAGTGGAGGGATTATACCGGTTTGAATATTGAAAAAGATTCTTATTGGGCCAATGTGAAGCGTGCTACAGAATTCGAACTGGATTATATGTTATCCAAGGCAGGAAAGCCGGTTGACAGAGATGAATGGGGAATGACTCCGCAGACTGTCAATGCATATTATAATCCGACCACGAATGAGATTTGTTTTCCGGCGGGTATTCTTCAATATCCGTTTTTTGATATGAATGCTGATGATGCATTTAATTATGGAGCTATTGGCGTGGTTATCGGTCATGAAATGACTCATGGATTCGATGATCAGGGACGTCAGTTTGATAAGGATGGTAATTTGAAAGATTGGTGGACAGCCGAAGATGCCAAACGTTTTGAAGAACGTGCTCAGGTAATGGTGAATTTCTTTGATAGCATCCAGGTTTTGCCGGGACTCAATGCCAACGGTTCTTTGACTTTAGGTGAGAATATAGCCGATCATGGTGGTTTGCAGGTTTCTTTCCAGGCGTTCAAGAATGCGACAAAAGATGCTCCCCTGCCGGTAAAAGACGGATTTACTCCGGAACAGCGCTTCTTCTTGTCATACGCCGGAGTGTGGGCTGGCAATATCCGCGACGAGCAGATTCGTTTGCAAACCAAGTCTGATCCACATTCATTGGGCAGATGGCGTGTGAACGGAGCACTCCCTCAAATAGGTGCATGGTATGATGCTTTTGGCATTAAAGAGGGGGATCCTATGTATTTGGCTCCTGAAAAACGTGTTTCTATTTGGTAAGCTTTGTATATAAAAGATAATAAGAAAGCATGGTAATTGCTGAGAATTCGGCATTTACCATGCTTTCTTTTTGGAATTTACATGATAAACACCTATTTTTGTGCCCGATGAAACGGAGACGATACATAGCATGGGTATTGATGTTGGTCAGCATTATCATGTTGACAGCATCTGTTCTGCCTCATCATCATCACCGGGAAATTCTTTGTTTGCAGCATGATATGACTTTGTGCGGCTGTCAATGTTCCGTGCAGCATCAGCAGCATAATAATAGTTCTGATGAGAATCATACATGTAATGCCGGATGTGTGACCAAGTTTAAAAGTGTAACTCCGGATCGGGCCCAAGACAGTGTTTCTCCTGATTATTCGTTTTGTTTGCTGTTATATACGGTGACGGATGTATTGGCGCTTTCATTGCGGTTGACAGAACACAACACATTACCTTATAATTACTATTTAGAAAAACTGCATTCTACGTGTCTTCCCCACGTAAAGGGGTTGCGTGCTCCTCCTTGCGATGTTCTTGCTTAACAGATAGAAAGTTTATCTTTTTATCCGCAACTTTGTTGCATTTTCTTTACACTAATTTTGCATTTAATAAAAAGTAAGAACAAATAATATCATCATGAAGAAACTTATCTTTATGGGAGTCTTAGGCTTGTTCCTCTTAGGCTCTTGCAACAGTAAATCGGGTCATGATCACGAAGGACACGATCATGGAACGGAGGAAGCACATAATCACGACCACGAAGGGCATGACCATAATCACGAAGGGCATGACCATGAAAAAGAAAACCACGACCATGAGAATGAAGGTCACGAAGGGCATAATCATGAAGCGGAAGCTTCTGCAGCCGGACATTCCGATGAGATAATTCTGGCTCCAGAAAAAGCAAAAGCAGCCGGAGTAGAATCGGAAATAATCCGGCCTGAATCATTCCGTCAGGTGATAACGACCAGCGGTCAGGTGCAGGCAGCACAAGGCGATGAAAGCGTAGTAGTAGCCAATGTAGCCGGTGTGGTTTCTTTCCTCCATCCGGTAACGGACGGTATGAGTGTGAGCAAGGGGGCTCCCATTCTGAATATCTCTGCTGAGAATATGCCGGACGGAGACCCTGTAAAACGTACCCGTATCGCATATGAAACCGCCAAAAAAGAATATGAACGTGCCGCCAAGTTGGTAAAAAGTCAGATAATATCGCAGAAAGATTTCAATGCCATTAAGGAGAGTTATGAAAATGCATTATTGGCATACGAGGCTATTTCAAAGAACCAGACCAAGACAGGTGTGTCCGTCACAGCTCCTTTAGGTGGTTATATCAAGAATTGTCTGGTGCAGGAAGGTGACTATGTGTCGGTAGGCCAGCCTTTGGTGAGTATCACTCAGAACCGTCGTCTGTTCCTTCGTGCAGATGTTTCCGAGAAATATTATGGTTATCTGCATAGCATTCAGTCGGCAAACTTCAAGACTCCATACGATAATAAGGTATATGAGCTGGGTGAGTTGAAAGGGCGTCTGCTTTCTTATGGTAAAGCATCCGGTGGTACTTCTTTTTATGTGCCTGTAACTTTCGAATTTGATAATCGGGGAGATGTGATTCCCGGTTCGTATGTGGAGGTGTATCTGCTCTCGTCGGAAATGCCCGATGTGCTGGCCTTGCCTGTTACGGCACTGACCGAAGAACAAGGTTTGTACTTTGTTTATCTGCAACTGGATGAGGAAGGATATAAGAAACAGGAGGTAACTTTGGGAGCGAGCAACGGAAAGAAAGTGCAGATTCTGACCGGTTTGAAAGCCGGTGACCGTGTGGTAACAAAGGGAGCTTATCAGGTGAAATTAGCGTCGGCCAGCAATGCGATTCCGGCTCATAGTCATGAACATTAATCAGCCGTCCTATGCTAAATAAGATTATACATTTTTCCCTTCAGAACCGTATATTGGTTCTGGTGGCGTCGGTTTTGCTGCTTATCGGCGGTACTTACACGGCTTTTCATACGGAAGTCGATGTGTTCCCCGATTTGAATGCGCCGACTGTAGTGATTATGACCGAAGCGAATGGTATGGCAGCCGAAGAGGTGGAACAATTGGTAACCTTTCCTGTAGAAACTGCCGTGAACGGTGCGACCCATGTGCGCCGGGTGCGTTCATCTTCCACCAATGGCTTTTCCGTTGTGTGGGTGGAATTTGAATGGGATACCGATATCTATCTGGCCCGTCAGATTGTCAGTGAGAAATTGTCCTTGGTCAGCGAGGAGCTGCCCGAGAATGTAGGTAAACCTACCATGGGACCTCAGTCTTCTATTTTAGGTGAGTTGCTGATTATCGGTCTGACTTCGGATACTACTTCCATGCTCGATCTCCGTACACTGGCAGACTGGACTATCCGTCCGCGCCTGCTCTCTACGGGAGGTGTGGCACAGGTTGCCGTGCTGGGAGGTGATATCAAGGAATATCAGGTGTTGCTTGACCCTGCCCGCATGAAACATTACAATGTTACGTTGGCAGAGGTGATGAACGTTACCCGTAACATGAATCAGAATGCCAATGGCGGAGTGATTTATGAATATGGAAACGAATATATTGTTCGCGGGGTGCTTTCCAGCCATGATGTGGCTCAGTTGTCACGTTCCGTCATCAAGACGGTGGAAGGGGTGCCCGTTACATTGGAGGATATTGCCGATGTGAAGATTGGTTCGCAGGAACCCAAACTGGGTACTGCTTCGGAGAGAGGAAAACCTGCCGTACTGCTGACCGTTACCAAACAACCCAAGACCGGGACTATTGAACTGACAGAGCAGTTGGAAGCCGCATTGAAGGATTTGCAGAAGAATCTTCCGGCTGATGTACACGTTTCTACAGATATTTTCCGTCAGAGCCGTTTTATTGAAAGCTCTATCGGCAATGTGAAGGATTCGTTGTATGAAGGTGCTGTTTTTGTGGTGATTGTTCTCTTCCTGTTCCTTGCCAATGTACGTACCACGGTTATTTCATTGGTAACCCTTCCGTTGTCATTGATTGTTTCTATATTGACTCTTCACTATATGGGACTCACCATCAATACCATGAGTTTGGGTGGTATGGCCATTGCCATTGGTTCGTTGGTGGATGATGCCATTGTGGATGTGGAAAATGTATGGAAGCACTTGCGTGAGAATCGCTTGTTGCCCGAAGGGGAACGTAAGAGCGTGATTGAAGTCGTGTTCAATGCTTCGAAGGAAGTGCGTATGCCTATCTTGAACTCTACCTTGATTATTGTAGTCAGCTTTGTTCCTTTGTTTTTCCTGACAGGAATGGAAGGGCGTATGCTGGTTCCGTTGGGCATTGCCTTTATTGTGGCGTTGTTTGCTTCTACGGTAGTGGCTTTGACACTGACTCCGGTACTGTGCAGCTATCTGTTAGGTAATAATAAAGGCAAAGGATTGCCCAAAGAGGCATTTGTGGCCGTATGGATGAAAAAGCATTACCGCAATGCCTTGTTATGGTCCTTGAATCATAAATCCGCAGTATTGGGTTTTACGGGTGGACTGTTTGCGGTGGCATTGGTTATGTTTTTTACATTAGGACGCAGTTTCCTGCCATCTTTCAATGAAGGTTCGTTCACCATTAATATCAGTTCATTGCCGGGAATTTCTTTGGCAGAATCGGATAAAATGGGACACCGTGCAGAAGAGTTGCTGATGTCTATTCCCGAAATACAGACTGTAGCCCGTAAAACGGGACGTGCCGAACTGGATGAGCATGCATTAGGGGTTAACGTGAGTGAAATTGAGGCCCCGTTTGAATTGAAAGACCGTTCCCGCCAGGAACTGGTAGCCGATGTGCGTGCCAAGTTATCTACCATTACCGGTGCGAATATCGAAATAGGTCAACCTATCAGCCACCGTATCGATGCCATGCTTTCGGGTACCAAGGCTAACATTGCCATCAAACTGTTTGGTAATGATTTGAACAAGATGTTTGCCATCGGTAATCAGATAAAGGGTGCCATCAGCAGTGTGGAGGGTATTGCCGACTTGAATGTGGAACAACAAATCGAACGTCCGCAGCTCAAGATTGTTCCCAAACGCGAGATGCTTGCCAAATTCGGTATTTCTTTACCGGAGTTTGCCGAGTTTGTATCAGTGAACATGGCGGGTGAAGTCGTTTCACAGGTATATGAAGAAGGCAAAGCGTTTAATCTTATTGTCCGTACCAAGGACGAGGTGCGTGATGAGATGGAGAAGGTGCGCAACCTGATGATTGATACCGGTGACGGTCAGAAAATCCCTGTCAACTATGTAGCCGATGTGGTTTCTGCCATGGGACCGAATACCATCAGCCGTGAGAACGTGAAGCGTAAGATTGTGATTTCGGCCAATACCAGCGGTCGTGATTTGCGCAGCGTGGTGAATGATATACAGGAACGGATTGATGCGCAAATCAAGCTTCCCGAAGGATATCATGTGGAATATGGCGGTCAGTTTGAAAGCGAGCAGGCGGCCAGCCGTACGCTGATGCTCACTTCGTTTATGAGTATCGTGGTTATCTTCCTGTTGCTTTATACCCAGTTTAAGAATGCAGCCCAAAGTGGAGTCATTTTGTTGAATTTGCCTTTGGCGTTGATTGGTGGGGTATTTGCATTGATGATAACAACGGGTGAGATAAGCATTCCGGCTATTATCGGCTTTATCTCGTTGTTTGGCATTGCTACCCGTAATGGTATGTTGTTGATAAGTCATTACAATATGTTGCGCGAAGAAGGTATGGATTTGAAAGAAAGCATTCTTCACGGTTCGTTAGACCGTTTGAACCCTATCCTGATGACTGCGTTGTCTTCCGCGCTGGCTTTGATACCTTTGGCATTCCGTGGCGATTTGCCGGGTAATGAAATACAAAGCCCGATGGCGAAAGTTATTCTTGGAGGTCTTTTGACATCGACTTTCCTGAACGCTTTCATTATTCCGATTGTTTATGAACTGATGAACCGAAAGAAGAAATAATAGAAATAATATGAAACGAATCTTAGTTATAATAGCCCTCTGCTCTCCCTTGCTGATGCAGGCTCAGAGTATTGAGCACATTTTGAAAAGCATCGAGCAGAACAATAAAGAGCTCAAGGCACAGAAACATGCCGCCGATGCGACCAAGATGGAAAACCGGACAAACAACAACTTGCCTGATCCTACGGTGAGCTACAGCTCTTTTTACAGTAATGGTGCCGAAGGTGGTCACGGTACGGAATTCGTTGCTTCGCAAGGTTTTGATTTTCCTACTCAGTATATTGCCCGCAACCGGCAGGCTACTTTGCAGAACGAAGCGGTGGACAAGCAACAACAGGCTGCCCGCCGGGATATTCTGCTGAATGCGAAGAATCTCTGTCTGGACCTTATTCTGTTGAATCAGGAAAAGACATTGATGGATATCCGTATGAAAAATGCAGATGAATTACAGGCACTTTATGAAAAACGTCTGACTACCGGTGATGCGAATATACTGGAAGTCAACAAAATCAAGATGGAGCGTATGAACGTGCAGACGGAAGTTGCCCAAAACAGCGCAGCTCACCGCACTGCCTTGCAGTCTCTGCTTGCCATGAACGGTAACATGCCTTTGGAGTTTGCTGAAACCACGTATCCTGCCATACAGGAAATCAATGATTACAATGTTATGAGGGATGAAGTGATGGCGTCAGACCTTGACTTGCAGGCCGCCGCCGCCACTGCCCGTGCCGCCGAGAAGCAGGTTTCGGTAGACCGCCAAGAATGGTTGCCGAAGCTGGAAGCCGGCTTTCGCCGTAACACGGATGATGCGGTTTCGATGAATGGTTTTGTGGTAGGGGGCTCCTTGCCTTTGTTTCAGAATCGTAAAAAGGTAAAGATAGCCAAGGCACAGGCTATCAGCGCTCAGCTTATGCAAGAAAGTGCTAAAGACCGGGTCGAGGCTTCCCTGATGTCTCTTTTCAATGAGATGCAGCAGTTGAAGGATGCCATGAATGCGTATGATGTCCCTTTGATGTACCGTTCGCTGGATTTATTGAAGCAGGCATTGACCGAAGGACAAATTTCATTGATTGAATATTTTGTGGAAACGGAAAGTATTTATAAGAATCTTCAGGCGTATATGCAGATTGAGAACCAATACCAGAAGGTGATGGCGAATATTTACAAGAATAACCTATAAAATGTTAGGACTCGGTAAAATCTGTCATTTGATTATTATAAGGATGAAGAAATAATCCAAATAATATTAATGATTTGTCTGTTTGGAATACAATAGGATAGGGGTTATGTTATATAGGCATGACCCCTAAAACTATAAATATGGATAACTTGAAATTACTGGCAATAGTAACCGGAGAAGGCGAATTTGTGAATAAGAATTTAAGAACCGGATTATGGCTGAGCGAACTCACCCATATTTATCACGGCGCCAAAAAGCAAGGAATAGAAATTACCGTTGCCAGTCCCAAAGGAGGCGATACTCCTATCGATCCGGAGAGTTTGAATCCCTTACTCATGGATGAGATAACTAAAACCTGTTGGGAAGATTCCATATTTAAGAATGTATTGCAGCATACTAAAAGTTTGGATGAAGTCTCCGAATTTCAGTTTGATTGCGTTTATTTGGCGGGAGGACATGGTTCCATGTATGATTTTCCGGATAATATTGTCCTGCAAGCCATCTTAAAAAAGCAATATGAAAATGAAAAGAAGGTGGCAGCCATTTGTCACGGTGTTTGTGGATTGTTGAATGTGACGTTGGCTTCCGGCGAATATCTGGTTAAAGATAAGAAGCTTACAGGATTCAGCCGGGCTGAAGAAATTCTGGCAAGAAAGGAAAGGGCCGTGCCTTTCGATTTGGAAACCGAACTGAAAGACAGAGGTGCCCGCTACGAGAAAGCATTGATTCCGATGACTTCAAAAGTCGTTATTGACGGTAATCTGTTCACCGGAGAGAATCCGTTCAGTTCCAAGAAAATGGCAGAAGTCATCCTGCAATGTTTCAGTAAGAAATAAAGTTATTAATTTGAATAGGAAATGAATTTAGAAGAGGTATTGAACTTCCGCCGGTCTGTGCGGAGGTATGATAAAAATAAACCGATAGACCCGGAAAAGGTGAAACATTGTCTTGAACTGGCTACGCTGGCTCCCAATAGTTCCAATATGCAATTGTGGGAATTTTATCAAATAACGAATCCCGGACTGATGGCGAAAGTTTCAGAAGCTTGTTTAGGGCAGTCGGCTGCTTCTACGGCTTCGGAAATTGTTGTTTTTGTTACTCGTCAGGATTTGTATAAAAAGCGTGCTAAATTTGTGCTTGACTTTGAAGAAGGAAATATCAGGCGCAATAGTCCGAAAGAGCGTCAGGAAAAACGTATTAGGGACAGGAAGCTGTATTATGGTAAACTGATGCCTTTCATTTATGCAAGGTTTTTCGGGCTTCTAGGGCTTTTCAGGGTGATATTGGCGAGAACCATCAGCCTGTTCCGCCCTATGATGCTGGAAGTTTCGGAATGCGATATGCGTGTGACGGTAAATAAATCCTGTGCCCTTGCTGCCCAAACCTTTATGATTGCCATGGCAAACGAAGGCTATGACACTTGTCCGCTGGAAGGTTTTGACAGCAGGCGGATGAAGAAACTATTGAAGCTGCCCCATGGGGCAGGCATCAATATGGTTATACCTTGCGGCATACGGGATGGGAACAAAGGCATTTGGGGAGAACGGGGCAGGGTTCCTTTCGATGAAATCTATCATAGGATATAAGAAACAGGGTATTCCTGGCGGGTGATGAAGGTGTATTCCCTTAGATATTCCATCAGCATGCCGAATCGCTCTTCCTGAGTGTGCTTGGAAGAAGACGTCTTGAAACCGTATGTGGGGTCTGCGTGTTCCAGTTCCTTTTCACCCTTTCTGTATACTTCTTTGACAAAATGGCGTGTCGGATTGAATTTGACACTGTCGAAGTGCTTTGGCCGGAAATTATAAGAATGCCGGTTACATCCTTTTTTTGATTCTCGATAAAATCCGGAAACGGTTGTTGTTCGGACGGCATAAAAAATGTGCCTGAAGAATTGGGCTGCCTTTTATGACAGAGTGACTTCCGGCACATTTTTTCTTGTTTATTCCTGTTTATTTCTTTTTCTTCTTAGCTTCTTTCGCCCATTCTTTAGCTCCCTGCTCTTTCAGTTTCGCGGTGAAAGCCTTTGCTTTTTCCATGCTTGCGTTTTCGTCTTCGGGTGAAGCGTATGCATGCTTGTAACCTTTGGTCACGTTCCATTCACCTCGTGTGAAGTCCGGGAAGGCTACTGCCGCACAGCCGTTATCCATAGAGATAGCTCCCAGTTCGGCCAAACAGCACCATTCGGCCAGGTCATATACATCCATGTCCAAAGGCAGTCCGTTTTGCAGGCAATATACCAGACGGCTGTCCATGATGAAGTCCATACCGCCATGGCCGCCGACTTCTTTTGCCATTTCACCATATTTCTTTAAAATAGGATGCTGGTATTTCTCAACAAGTGCTTCCATTTCTGCCTGGGGTAAGAATCCGTGAGAGTTCAAATCGTCTACTTTGGGTTGCACACCCGATGCGGTCAGTTGTGCTGCATCCAAAGCATATCCTTCAACGGGATATTTATTGGCAAACCCTTTGCTTCCTGTCAGTTGGTACAGGCGGTTGTAAGGTTGGGGAGTCATTACATTATGTTGGATTTCAATAACTTTTCCATTTGCTGTGCGAAGCAGGGTGGTGGTATGGTCTCCGTTACGGAATTCTTTACATTCTTCGCCGGTTCTCTTCTCCACTAAATCTTTACCAACAACAGATTTGGTGTCCATAGCTACTAAAGTGGTTATACGGTCACCACGATGGATATCCAATGCTTGTGCTACAGGACCCAGGCCGTGAGTGGCATATACATCACCCCGGTGTTTCATGTTATAATCCAAACGCCATCCCAGTTTGTCTTCTTTGCCGTTTTTCCAATAATGATCCCAAAACGGGCTTAAATTGTGAATGTAGGCTCCTTGGGCACGGATTACTTCGCCAAATACACCTTGTTGTGCCATATTCAGTGTATTCATTTCAAACCAGTCATAGCAACAGTTCTCAAGAATCATGCAATGCTTGCGGTTTTTTTCACTCAGGTTGATTAAGTCCCAGCATTCTTGCAGGTTCATGGCCGAGGGAACTTCAATAGCTACATTTTTACCGTTTTCCAATGCGCATTTTGCTACCGGGAAATGATGCAACCAGTCTGCGGCGATATAAACTAAATCTATGTCTGTACGTTTACATAATTCTTCATATCCCTTTTCTCCGGAATAAATGGCAGCTTTCGGCATAGATGCTTTCTTTAGGATATCCTGACATTTTTCTGCACGGGATGCTTCATAATCACAAAGGGCCACAATTTGTGTACCGGGAATATAAGTGAAGCGCTCTACGGCTCCGGGGCCTCGCATTCCCAATCCGACAAATCCTACGCGGACTACCTCCATTTTAGGGGTGGTTAAGCCTAATACGCTTTTCTGGCCGGCCGGACGTTCAGGAGTATCAATCACAATGGTTCCTTTGTCCCATGTCCAGGAATCTCCTGAACTTACGGTTTGTGCTGTCGTGGTTTGTGGTAAGCACATGCATAGGGTTGTACCCATACATAAGCTTATCATCAATGATTTAAAGGTTCTCATACTTTTTGAATTTAAAGATTAAAATTTAATAATAAGAGTTATTTGTATTTCAAGGGAGTATAGCAATCGACATGCTTTTCTGGTTCATTAGAAAAGGCTGCCTTCTGTTTTACGTTCTCCATTGTATCTATTTAATTTTAATGGGCATTTCCGTGATAAAGAAATACCATTTTTATATAGTTTCATCCTCTAACGTTGCTTGGGTAAAGCACAAAAGAGCGTTCTATTTGTTCTTACATTAGAAATAAGAATCTTTTTATTTCGTGGTCAAAGATAGTCATTCCTTTTAAATTACATGCATGAATTTCCTATCTTTCTTATGTGTAATTGCAAAATAAAATAAGGCTTGTCAATAAGTAGTAGGAAGGCAGAGGGTTAAAAAAAGGGCCTGATGTATTAACATCTGGGTTGTTGCCGATTTCTTACATAAAATAGGATGGCTTTGGAAAGTTTGGATGATATTTAGTGAACAATGTTTTAATACAAATAGCAGATTATTTGATCAATTATTTTATATGAGAATGAATTGATTTACAGTTGTTTGTCTTCTTTTACTGAATTTGAGTAAAAGAAATACCTAAATTAGTAAGGAACTTTATTGACTTGTTCTTATGTTTGTGGTGTTAATTTTAATTTAAGATAATGTAAATTATGAAAAATGCCAAAACGTTAATTAAAAGTCAATGCAGGAATACGCATCAAGCCTTGATGTGCTTTCTTTGCTTCTTTTTCTTTTTTGCAGGAATGCATCAAGTGGTACATGCTGTTCCAGATGTTGCAATGAAGATAGATCAGGATGTGCACATTACTGGTATCGTACAAGATACCAATAAAGAGCCTATGATTGGAGTATCGGTAATGGTGAAAGGTACTACGAATGGAACGGTCACCGATATTGATGGAAACTATAGCTTGTCGGTGCAGGGATCTAAAAGTGTATTAGTATTCTCATTTGTA
>UMKG01031444.1_pt1 | contig 15189 bp, 6 predicted proteins | sample 1966261 | NCBI WGS metagenome assembly UMKG01 (sample SAMEA4836169, study PRJEB28245) | human gut metagenome | biome: gut microbiome; material: fecal sample | place: Denmark | collected 2008 | reverse complement strand
GGCTGCACCGCCTGTAACCGTTCTACGTTCAGGGCGTATCTGGCATCGGTTCTGGCGGCATCTTCTGCAATGGTCAGCTTTTTCCGTACATTTCTGGAGAGATACTCATCTGCCGGCAAGTACGCATGGGAATCCGGATCCGCAGCATCATAGGACGGATTGCGGAAAATCAGTCCCTGCAATTCCATATACAATTCTTCTTCTGTTTTTCCGGTCAGATTCTGCATATATGCCATGTCCACGCAGGCGTTTTCATTCATGCTGTAGGTCAGAGCATCCTGTGCAGTGTCTGCACTGGTGATCTGATACTTCTGGCGGATCGTCCGTTTCGTGAACAGGTCGGTTTTTTCTACAAATTTGCCTTTTTCATCTACTTTTTCCAGTGCAGACAGCAGCGTATAACCGGTATCTACTTCCAGAATCCTGCGGTTTTTCTTTTCCGTCAGCCGATCATACTGCTGCACAAACCGGTCGTAATACTGCTCCATTTCCTGCTGCTTGCTGCGGACTTCCGTATCTTCTGCACCGTTCAGCTGCAAAGTTACCAGATCCCGCAGACAGTCCCGAATCGGCAGTGCAGCACGAATTCTGGCTTCTGCATCTGTTGTGCTTTTTTGTTCTGCCTTGGTGAGATTGGTCAGTTCCGGCGAAAACGGCAGCATGATGCCGCCCTTTTTGTAATACAGCTTGCCGTCCATAACGGCATAGGAATAGTTCCGCACATTTTCCGCTGAAACAAACGGTATTTCCACCGATTCTTCCACCGGAACCGGTACCGGCGGCACTGGCAGACAATTCACGGCACGTTCCAGTTCCATGCTCAACGGATTCCGCAGCGTGTCTGCACAAGTGCTTTCTACACCAAATCTGCCGCTGGTCATTTGCATTTCGCCCAGAATCATTTCCGGGTGATCAGCAAAATATGCGTTGATGCGGATGCCGTTGGCATCTGGTTTCAGCTGCACCCATTCCGGCTGTTCCGCCATTGGCTCTGTCCGTTTCCGCAGAAACAGAATGTCTGAGGTGACTTCGGTGCCGGCGGCATACTTAAAGGTAGTGTTGGGCAGACGAATTGCTCCCAGCAGTTCTGCACGTTCTGCCAGATACTGCCGGACAGATGCGTTTTCCTTGTCCATAGTTCCTTTGGAGGTGATCAGTGCAACAATGCCGCCGGGGCATACCTTGTCCAGCGTTTTGGCGAAAAAGTAATCGTGGATCAGAAAATGATGGCTGTCATATGCGGCATCGTATACTGAAAAATCGCCGAAGGGAACATTTCCCACGGCGGCAACAAACGCATTGTCCTGAAAATGGGTCTTTTCAAAACCGTTGACCTGGATTGCAGACTGGGGATACAGCTGCTGTGCAATTCTGCCGGAGATGCTGTCCAGTTCCACACCGGAAAAATGACAGTTTTGCATACTCTCCGGGCAAAGTCCCAGAAATGTCCCGATGCCGCAGGACGGTTCCAGAATCTCGCCGGAAGTGATGCCGATCCGTTCCAATTCCTGATACACCGCACGAATCACAGCAGGCGGCGTATAGAAAGCCGTCAGGGTAGATTCTCTCGCAGCCGCATATTCTTCCGGGGACAGCAGTTCTTTTACCTCATCATAGTAACTGGAGGTGGTTTCAAAGACTTGTTTCAGACCGCCCCAGCCCACATACTCCGCCAGTATCTCTTGTTCTGCTTCTGTTGCCGGTCGCTGTTCTGTTTCCAGTTCCTGCAATGTGCGGATCGCAAGCAGATTGGCTTCGATTCGTTCTTTGGGCAGTCCAATGCCCAGTGTATCTGAGGTAATGCGGTAATTCTGCGGCAGTTCGGCATTGCTTTCCGGCTGTTCTTCGGAAAAAACAGGTTCTTCTGCCTGTTCCAAAACTTCTGCCTGCGGTTCTGCCTTTTCAAACAGAGTGGTATCCAGCAATCTCTCATAGGAGATGTTTTCCGTAACCACAAAGCTGCCGCTTGTTCTGGAAACAGTGCAGTCGCTTGTGATCCACGGCAATGCTCCGGTCAGACCGACCACTTCGCAGATCTCTCCGGTAGTCAGATTGCGGAATCGGTCGCCAATGGCAACGCCGCTTTTCGTTGTCACTTCCGGTTCTTTTTCCGGTGCAGCTGTTTCTTCTGCCAAAGCTTCCGGCTCGTATTTCCGGAGAGCGGCTTTCGCATCTTCCAGAGAAGCCTGTGTGTTGTACACCGGATCAAAATGTTCAATGGTGTTCTTGGCATCACGAATGTGCCGTTGGATGTCCTTTGAAGTAATATATGTGCCGGCATCCAGCAAGGCAGCGGTTTCTTTTGCAACTTCGTTCCACTTGTAAGAGTATTTTTCATGGGTTTCGAGTTCAATCTCTATACCGGACGCACCATGGTTCGCCATGTAGATCGGTGTGATTCCGCTGTGACCGCCGATGCCGTATTCATCTTTCAAGAATACAGCAAATTCTTTTTGGTTTGGCTGGTGATTGGCATAATAGTCGGAAACACGGAATTTTCCGCCCACAAAGCCCGTTCCTCGCATGAGTTCCAGCTGCAATGCTGCTTCTCTGGAAAGCGGCTCGGTGCGGACGGATTCTTTTTCATCGTCTGACAGAGTGACCAGATCATTAAAATCCAGAACCGACAGCACATTCCGGTTCATTTCTTCCAGAGATTCATACTGCTCTGTCCGGACAATGGAATTTCCATAGGCATACAGCATCCGGAATTGCTCCAGATCTGCCGTCACCTGAATTTCCATATCAGTATCTTCATCTGTGGTGTAGGCGATGAAGATGTTGGAAAGGTCTGAGAGATCTGCTTCGGAACTGTATTCGTCCATGCAAAAGTCGTTGATGTAATTGATCGCCTTGTCAAGTTCCGGATCTCTGCTTTTCTCTGTAAGCATTCCCGGTTCCACAAAGTGAAACTGCATCAGCAAGCTGCCGTCTTCCAGGTAGGCAGTCAGTTCATTTTCGTCAAAATTCCAGTTCTTCGCCTTGCCAAAGTCCATGTGAATGTCTTTGCCGTATGGCTCTCCGGTTTCGTCAAGCTTACGAGAAGTAAAATCAACGGTAGAAACACCGGTAATGATTCTTTTTTCTCCAACGTATTCCGGACGGGTGTGGTCAGTAATCTCAAATTCCATGCCAACTTTGACAGTTCTTTTGAGTTGAGCCAGATTCTTGACAACGGGGATCTCGATTTTCTCTGTCGGGCTTGTGATCTCTCGCAGCTGATCTTCCACACGCTCACGGATCACAGAATCCTCTATGCCGAGGATCTCATAGATCTCTGTGGATTTTCTTCCGTACAAATCGGAAAAAGCAACATCTGCTGCAATATCTTTTCCGAGGTCGTCTGTGGGAAATGTATGGAGATACCACTCCCGCACATTACTTTGCAATTCTGCTTTCTGTGATGCACGGTAGAGGATCTCAAATCCCTTTGTCAGCATATCCTGCTGCCAGCCGTCATAGACCAGTTCGTCAGATTGCCCCAGGATTACGCCGCCAAAATCCGGTGCATCCAGATCTTTCATGGTGATGTGCCGGTCATCAATCTCCTCGATCTCACGGCGTTTTCCGTCATAACGGATCACATCGCCGACTTCCAGACCAAGCGGTGATGCTGCCGGTTTTTCCGCTGCGATTTCCTGCATGGTTTCCGCTGTCCGGATCGGATTTTTTGCCTTGAATTCCTCCAGAATCTGTGTTTCCTCCGGTGTCAGCCGGGCGTGGGCTTCCAGAAACGGCACAAGTACATCCAGTGTTTCTCTGGCAGTTTCCTGATGCTCTGCATCATTGTAGGGAAACCGTTGGGTATCCAGAACACCCTGATTGAAGTCCCGAATGTGGTCAATCAGACTGCCGCCGCCTGTGCTTTTTCCATCACCAATGTCGAATCTGCCTTCATAGTGGAATTCTTCGCCGTCCAGTGTACCGGAAATCGTGAAGTTTGTTTTCTTATACCAACCGGCATGAAGCTTCGGATTACTGCGTTCTGTATGCTGCTTTTCGTCCAAAAATTCCAATACCGCATTGGTCAGGGCAAAGCTGGCATCTGGATTGGCTTCGATAAAGTCCGAAAACAGGCTGCTCTCTGTAAACCATTCCTTGTTCCATACCATGGTCACAGAATCGGATACTGTTTCTTTTTCCGGCAAGACCTTGTAATTATACTTCATATCCGCAATGGAAGCAAAGGCTTTTTCCGTCTGTTCCTCATCTTCCAGAATGGCATAGAGAGCCTTTTTCATGCGGTTTTCCTTGATGGGATCACCCTGCCAGTCTGCCATTTTTGCATCGTCAAAAGCCTGTATCAAATGTTCTGCCGCTGCATCAGATGTCAGTGTGGGAAGTTTGTGCCGCAAATCGTCTATGGTACGTCCCTGTACAATATCCTGATACTCACTTTCAACAAGAGAAAGAATGGCATCTCCCACAGATTCATAGGAAATCGTTTTCCGTGCATTGCCATAGACCGCAGTCAATTCCGTTTCGCCAAATGTCGCAGAAAACGGCTTGTCGTTTTGCCGTTCAAACCCTCGCTGTATGCCAAGCAGAGCGACTGCCAGTTCTTTTCGTATATCTTCGCCTTGCTGCATTCGTCTGGCAAGAGCGTAGAGTTCCAGCTCAGTCAGACCGTTGCCGTAGATGCTTTTTTCACTGGGTGGAAATTTGTCCAGATAGCCACCCTCAAAAAAGACATAGCCGAGGTCCTCGATCTCATCCCAGGCAAGCGGAGCCTTTGCCAGAATCGCTGCCAGATCCTCCTGCAAAAATGCCTTTTCCTCATCGGTTAGAGGGACTTCCTGCTGCGGTTTCTGCTGGTCAATGGCATTTTGCAAGGCTTCGGAAAAACGGTTCAGTCTGCCGGCGAATATCCGTTTGCTTAGCAGCTGCACACTGCCATATATGCGGCGGAAATTGTGAGAGCGTTCAAATGCTGCGGAGATCAGATCGGAATCCAGCTGCTCCAAAATCGCAAATTTCTCCAGATGTCGGGAAAACTTCTGCTGGGATGCGGTCAAATTGATTTGGGACTGCACCTGTGCAAACGCTGTCTGGATCATGTGCTGATGCTCCAGAAACGCATCTGCTGCCGGTAAATATGTTTCGATCGTGCCGCTTTCCTCCGCACGAATGGGATTGACATCTACCGGAATACCATGGTATTGCAGCGGTTCCTCACTGTCGTGGAACAGGGCAAACAGTTCATCTTCCCGAAAATCTCCCTCGTATTCCACCAGAATATCCAGATCAGAATCCTCGTGTTCATAGCCTTTGCTCCGGCTGCCGTATACCACAATGTTTTTCAGGGTAACTGGTATCTCATATTCCCGGCAGATCAATTCCAGATCTGCTCGGATTGCTTCTGCAATTTCTGTCAAACTATCGTTTTCTGATGCAGCGGGGGCTTCCTGCATTGCTGCAATGCTCTGATACAGTTCCAGATCAAACTGTGATACGGTGATATTACTGCTTTCCCGAATCTCCGCTGCAATGCTCTCCATGCCATCAGATGCCGCATCATATTCCGGCAGCAGATCGCCATTGATAAAGACAGAAGCATGGAAATCCCGCCACATAAATTCTGCGGTTTCCACAGATATTTCCACCAGCTGCTGCTGCTTTTCCATGCACTGTGTCATAATGGTAATTGCATCGCCGCTTTGCAGCTGATCTACACTAATGTCACGGTCTGTTTTGACAAAATAGATGTTGTGTTCCAGCATAAAATCCGTGCTGAGAATGCAGGACGGTGCAGCAATCACATATGCTTTTGACTGCTGCTGGATCTGGGATAAGCTGTCCCGTGTCAATTGGTTCGGATAGGTGTAATAGGCAGTCGTTCCAACCATGCCCATCAGATTCATTTCCGGAACCGGCTCAGAAAACAGGGACAACTGCTGTGTATTTTCCGAAACTATTTCGGCTTTTGCTTCTTTTTCCGAAACAGAATTGACAATATTGGTACTTTGGTGTATAATGATGTCAGAGTCAAAGCGTTCCAGGCATTGGGGCAATGGTAGCCCTAACACCCTGAAAAGCTCTTGGCTCTTTTTTTCGTTCCAGTATAAGAGAGCATTCGCATCTGTGACACGCTCCAGATACTGTGCAAAGTTCACTCTGCCGTACACACTGGTAATGAAATTGGTGGGGACTTTCTCCAGGTCATATGTGCCGGTACCGTTGGCTTGCAGGCTGACGATGATCGGCATACTTTCCTGATCTACTGCCAGCAGTGCAACAAGCATATTTCTCTGGTTGTGTGGCGAAATGGAATCAAACAGCATGACCGGTTCCTGCATGAGTTCCGGCAGCTGCTTGACTTGTTCCACTGACAGACCATGCCAATGACTGTTTTTGCCCTTGGGGTGAACTGCATCACGCAAGTGCTTCTGGGTATACAGCATGGGCAGCGGCTGACAGCCTGCCTGAATCAGGATCTCCGGTGTATCACATACTTTCAGAGCATTGTACTGGGACAATTCTCCGGCAAGTGCCTGATCAACTTCTAATGCAAAAGCGGAAACAGATGCCACTTCTGTTTCCGCTTCTTTGATTTCTTCCTTTAATAGTGCAGGAGTTCCGGCAGTTTCCGAAAGTCCTCCGGTGTCTTGCAGTGATTGATGATGTCCAGTTCCGGCGGAATCCGGTACACGATCTGCTGCAATACCTGTTCCTCCGCTTTCCGGCTGGCTTTCTCGCTCTGCTCCGAGTACGTTCCCGTCTTCTGCTCGATCATATATCTGGTGAACAGTTCCCGGTATTCTACCTCTGCTCTCAGATTGATCTCGTGATGCAGTACCAGATAATAATCGTTTTTCAGAGAGAATATCAGCTGTTCCGGATGATTCTGCTGCATCCATTCCCACCAGATTTTCCCGTATCTGCCCAGATTCTCCCGGAATCCGATCCGCATCCAATCGATGTCCATCAGAAGACTGTCCTCGTTCATGATCAGATCCAACATATCCTCGTTGGCTTCTCGTTTCAACATTTTTTTGAAGTCGTTCAGTTGTTCGTAGTTCATTTTGCACCTCCGTCTGAATCGTATTTTCTTTGATAGCTTCTTTCATTTCACCGAGAGCATACCGGTATGTGAAATTGACAATTCGGCAAAACCGAATCAGATTCTGATTATCCCGGAAAAAGTCCATTGCGTCCAGATTCGGTTCAGGAACAGTCCAGGTAATATCGCTGTTCCGCTGCATCCGAAGTGCAGTTACATAGTTCGCTGCTTCCCGGAGTGATGTCACATACTGCTCCCGCCGGGCATCATCCAGCCCCATTGCGTTCATGTGGGATTGGATTTCCGCCTGAATTCTGGGGTGCTGAAGATAATGCTCCACGGCTCCGCTGCACAGTTCCGCAGCAGTTGCATAGCTTGCATGGTGTTCTGTTCCCAGCATATGCCGGATCGCCGGTTCTTCTGCGGCAGTCAGCCGCCATGTGACTGGTGTTTCCGGATCGTCGGTCTGAGAAACGTCAAACAGAAACAGCAGTGCATTTTTGCTGGGCGTTTCGTCAAATACCGTGATGCCATGCTCTCCGGATCTGACATAGCGTCCGCTCTGATTCCACTGGGACGCACTGGCGATGTACATGAGGTCGGGGTTCTCCCGGTATACCAGTGCCGCATTGGAAAAGGGCAGCTTGTATAAGTTTGCGGAGAAACGCAGAAATTGCAGCATTTCTCCCTTGTCGTGCAGTAGGCGGTTGGTGATCTCTGTCCAGTTGCTCTGGACTTCTCGCATCGTTGCCATAACTTGCATTCTTCCTTTCTACTATTATATATGAGATTTCCTCATTTTGCAAGAGAAAACCCAAAAAAGCGAAACCACAATCGTGATTTCGCTCTTTCTGCGGTATTCTGTTGTTGGAAATTTAAGATGTGATGATTTCCTGATAAACGGTGCGGTAAGCATCATCGCTGACCGCATCAATGGCTTTTTCCAGTTCTTTTTCTTCAAAAATGCCGTCTGTTGCTTTCTGTACAATGTCGCAGCTGCGTTCCATTGCTCTTTCTGCGATGTTCATAGCATGGGAGATCAGCATATCTCCGGAAAGATAACTAAGGTAAGTTTCCGGTTCGTAGTCCTCCAGATACTCAATGCGTTGCAGGGCATAGCCACCGATCTCGTTTTCACTGTCTGGCAGGATCATTGCCGGGCAAGTGGTTTCATCTTCCATGGTCATCATGGGCAGTGCTCCATGCTGCGGCTCTGCAATGTGGAATTTCTGCTCAAAGCTGAGAAGATCATCGTATTTCGGGAGGATCTTTCCGTAAAACACACCGAAAATGCTGTCTGCGATCAAATGGATTCTGGTCAGCAGGAAAAACAGAGCATCTTCGTTGATACAGTAGGGCTGAAGCTGCAATGTGCCAGCTGGCACATAGGAATTGAACCGGATCTCACAGCGGCTGAGAAGTTCCAGCCATACGGCATTGACCAAAATCTTTTCCAGCCATGCCGTTTCCGCTTCGATCTTTGTATCGCTCTCAAAGGGAATATCGTCTGTGGGCATGATACGGGAACGCATTTCTTCTACAGATACTCTGCCGGTGCATTCTCGGAACAGTTCGTACCATTCCTCATACCGCATTCGATCCTGCACTTCGGATTCTGCGACTTGCTTCAGGGCAATGGGTAATGTTTCGGCAGTGATGCGGTGATAGGAACTTTGCAGGGCTTCCACTTCCTGTATCTCAAAGTGCGGATGCAGCCGCCACTTTCGCTCCACAACAGCACCCAGTCCCAGCACGTCATTTCTTGCCCAGGCACGTTCCAGCTTCAGATAGCTGTCATCGTGTTCCATCTGCACATTCAGCAGCCAGAACGATTTGCTGCCGGGTTTTGCCTGCCATTGCTTTTCACGCAGCTGTGCTTCTGTAATGTATACATCAGTTTCCGGAGCCTGTTCATAGATCAGCAGCTGATTGACCAGCGACTGTTCCTCATTGGCTCCGGCAGTCAGCAAAAACTGCCGAAAAGCGGAATCGTCGTAAATATTGTCTGCTGTTTTTGGCTGCTGCATGATGCGGTCAATGGCACGCTGTAGCGTTTGACCGACTGTGATCGGATTATCCTGCATCGTCATTTTCTCCTTTCTGTTCCGGAACTCTTGCCATCAGTCCATTGATCTGTACCTCCGGACTGTCCAGATCAATCAACAGATACCGTCTACCGTTGGTGTTCTGGGTACGCACTTTGCCCTCTGCATCACTGGCAATTTGCAGTGTCACACCGTCCAGAGCAATGGTCGTCTTGCTTTCGATCAGATTGTTGACTGTGATGGGCTTGTCCTGTGTGGCTTCCTTGTATGCTTGCTGCATGGCTTCTGCACGTTCCTGACTGACACCGGAATCCAGCAGAATATCCCGCACATGAATATCGTCAATGACCGGCAGATCCGGCTCATTGGTGTACTCTGCGGCAATGTCTTTGAGTTTCTCATTGATGCTGGTGATTACCGGATAACTGAGTTCGTCTTTCACGATTTCCTGTAAAAGTGTCAGAAATGTTTCTTTTTGTTCCTGTGCAGTCAGCGTAAATACACAGCCCAGCACATCTTCCACCATGCTGACATTGATCTTTTTGGGTTTACGGGCAGAGTACAGCACATGATTTACGTCCGGACCTCTGCCGGTAAACGTGGGATAGAGAAAACCATCTGAGGGGATTTCTGCAACAACACGGTCGCAATCCGTTTTCCGCTCGATGGATTCTTCTGATTCATTGTACACCAGTCCGTCTACCCGTGTTTCCACCGGACAGATGGCTGCGATCAGAAATGGATACTCATAGGTGTCGTAAGGATTTTCTGCTTCATCTGCGGATTTTTGAAAGACTGTGTAATTGCACTGACCGATCAGAATGGCATAGGTGGAGAGATAGTTCAGATTGTCAGCGATCTGGTGCATTAAAAGTGACACATCATCTTCATTTTCCAGCTTGGACTGCAATGCTCCATAGAGAATGTTCTGACTGCCGCCTTCTTCGTAGGTTTCTTGCGGGAACTCATATTCGATCAGTCCTTTTCCCAGTGTGCCGGAGAGGACACGCTTCAGTGTCGCCATCAGGCACTCATTTTCCTCTGCCGGAATGCTGTGATAGGGGCGAATCTGGATGTTATGGATATTCCGATCCACATCGACAAATGCAGTTGCCACACGATTTAAGGTAAAACGATCACTGGCTGCGGAAAAATGTTTTTTCAGTTCGGATAATTCTTTTTTGTTCATCTTCTATTCCTCTGGTTCCGTTTGGGGGCGATCTCAAAATATCATGTTTATTCTACCACAAATTGATGCCCCTGTCAATTTTGGAATTCGCTCTATCGCTCTAAATTCCGATTTCTTCTTGCTTGCCGATGCAGCAGTTGCTCAGTTCTTTGATACAGCAGGGCATATTCTTCCATCGTCAACTCGACTAGCTTGGTTTTTCCGGCTGTGTTCCGGCATTCAGCCCGCACATATGCAATATTTTTCGGATATTCTGCACAGCCTTTTCGATTCATGTCTGCCACAGCTTCTTGCGGAGATACCCATGTGCCAGTTTGGAGTTTGATCTGTTTGACCGCTGTATGCAGCTGTCCGGCTTTTTCTGGTACAAGATGCAGTTTCGCTTGTCCGGCAGTTTCCTGCGTCCGGTGGTGTTCTGCAAGCACCTTTCCCATTTCCAGATAGGACTGCATCACTTCTTCTACACCGATCCATAAGGAAGTAACGGTTGTTTCTTCTGAGATACAGCGGACTTCCGGCTGGATCTGCCGCCAGTTCTGCTGTAGATCAGCTAGTTCTTTGATACAGGGGGTGGTTTCAAATCCCTGTCCATAGTGACATTTCCGAATCACGATCTGAACAGTGTCGTTCAGCTGCTGCGGTGTGCTGATGTCCTCCCGAAATGCCTGAAATGCTTCCGATTCCTTGATACTTTCCAACTGTATCTCTCCGGGAAAGAAACACATTTGTTCAACCCCATTTGCGGACAGGATCACCTGAGAAAAGGTGTATGCGTCTGTTTCCGGTGTCAGTGCCTGCAAGGTATCAGCGATCTTCTGAAATCGCTGCTCTGCTGCTTGATATGCACTTTTTCCGGCTTCGTACCAGTCTGGATCATCAGCACAAAAGCCGTCTTGCATTTCTGCTTCAGCGTGTATCATTTCTTCCGTTTCGTGAAGCATTGCCTGTACATGTGGCACTTCTGTTCCGTGGACACGCCGGATCTCCTGCAACACTTCGATGCGGTTTTGCAGCGTATCCGCATACGTTTTTTTCCATGCTCCGAGGATCACTCTCAAAGATGTTTCGTCTTTTCCGATGCGAATGCCATTGCTGTCATCTCGATACCAATTCTCCACAATGTTCCTCCTTCATCTTGTAATGCCCTGATTTCGCTGGTGCTGGCAGAATGCTCTTTGTGCATTCTGGAACAATTCAGCTTCCAGATTTGGTTTCTCTTGAAATCCGGTAGGTTCAACGGAAAAAGCTGTGACAGCGATCCCGTTTTTCAGTACGATCACATCGCTGACACTGAGAGAATGTCCCATATATCCTGCCGGAATATCTTGGTTACACTTTGCAAAAATGGCATCCAGCTTATTGGTTCCACTGATTTCTTCCATTGTTCCCTGATACACCATATCATAATCGCCGAGATGAAGTGTGACACCCATTTTTTCCTGATCTTCACTGCTGAAAAAGCGAATGCCATGATAAGCTTCGCCCTCTTTGATCTGATAAATACAGTATTCTGTGGCGTGGTCAAATAAAAGCTGCTGCTTTTGAGCAGTTAGTTCTTTGAGTTTCTCCTGACACACAGTGATCTGCTTCGCAGCATAATCCCGTTCCTCGATACAATAAATATGGGGAACATATCCTTCGCCACCCTCGTTATGCAAATCATTATACGCTTTCATACGGCGACGTGCTTCCCGACGAGTGGGAAGATCTTTCTGGGCTTCTATTTTTTTCAAGGTACCTTGATGAATTGACAGGCTACAAGTAGTTTGTTTCAATTTGTCATCCAGCCGAAACGCCTGAACCGAAACTGGTGTTCCTTGTGCAATGGTATCCTCTAAAAATTGCTGAACTTTATCCCGCATTTCTTCCAAGATGCCGATTTTGGGAATGTTCTGAATCTGATACACTCCCGGCGTAGAAGATTCCATGATGGACCATAATGTCGGATTCCAGCCGGAAGCCAGTCTTTTACCATTAAAATATGCAGTCAGACTTGCTTGTTCTACAATTTCCAATTCTCCGGACGGACAAATATCACCATCCAGATTGTTGATTTTCTCTTGCAGCGATGCCTGATAGGAAGCTTCTAAACGGATTACGCCTTTTTTTCCTTGCCATTCCAACGTGTGTATGGTATTGCTCATATAGTATGCCCTCCTTTTGGGTAAAAGAAAACCGCAGGGTATAGAACCTGCGGTTTTGTATATACGGAATTGTCAATGCGTTTTCTTTACAAATACGGCATCGGATCCACCTGTGTTCCATTCTGTTTGATCTCAAAATGCAAGTGTGTGCCGGTGGAATATCCGGTACAGCCTACATACCCGATAATATCGCCCTGATTGACTGTTTGTCCTACGGATACTGTAATGGTCAGCATATGTCCGTACAGGGTAGATGTTCCGTCACCGTGAGAAATCTCCACTCGATTCCCATAACCACCGCCGCAGCCGCAGCTGGAGTTTTTGGGATAGTTATGCGGACAAGCATTGTCTGCTCTGGTAACGGTTCCAGAACGGGAAGCAACGACTGGCTGTCCCTCGATACCGCCGTCGGAAATGTCAATGCCCTTGTGCAGTGTTCCCCAGCGATAACCATAAGTACTTGTGATGTTTGTATGCCCCGGAACGGGCCATGCAAACGTTGCTCCGTCTGTAATAAATTCTACATCCCCACTGCTGACACTGTAATATTGCAGCACATGGGAAACGTATTGCGGGTCACCATAAATACTCCAGCCCTTGCTGGCTTTTTGCATATCAGAATAAGCCTGAGCATTTTCTTCCGAGTACACGCCGTTGTAGTTGTTCCATACCCAGGTGATGTATCCCGTTCCGTAATTGTATCCTTGCAAGGCAACTTTGATGTGATCCATGTCATTGGGATCTGTTACTCGTGCCATCTCCAGACACGTCCGCACATAGCCTACGCCCATGCGGATCGAATCTTCCACCGTTGTCACCGGACCAAAATTCACTTGCATCACATTTGTTCCGACACCACCGGATTCCTGCATCATGATGGCTTCGATCAGAGCAACATATCTGCCGATTCCATTATCATTGGCGTATTGCGTGATCAGGTCGCTGTATTGCAGTACAGTATCGCTGACAGCCGCTGCACCTGTGCTGGCATTTTGCCGTTTTCGTTCTTCTTCGCTGGCTTGGCTTCCGGAAATACACATCAAAAGCGTTACCGCCATTAGAACCACGATTGCAAATGTCCCCAGGATTCCGAAAATGCCATGCTGTACAATATCAGCGGCAATCTTCTTGGCGGCAAGCTTTGTGAGTTTTGCTTTTGCTACTTCTTTTGCAGCTTTTTCCACGGCATACTCTCTCTTTTGACTTTCTTTCCCGGAATCTGCGGCATTTTTTTGTGCTTCGCTTGCCTTTTCCTTAAAATAAGATGCAAAACGTATATCATCTTTTTTCTGCATTTTGATGCCGGAATCCGATGATTTTAATGACGTGGATTTTGTCTTGGCAGAAGATCCGGAGGAGGTCGTAGAGGAGGAACTGCTTGTCCCGGAATGATAGGAAGATGTGCTGCCGGAATTGCTTTTGGTTGAAGTGGTACCAGTGTGTGTCTGCTGTGATGCTGTCCTCTGAGAAGCGTTTACAGCAGACTGCTGTCGTGCCTTGGAAGAAGCGGTTTGCTGCTTTTCTGATGCTTTTGTTCGCTGCAAAGAACGGACTGCTATATCTTTTTGCCGGCGTTGAAAAATCAACTTTCCAGTACGTGCAGCCAGATGATAAGCAGCCTGTTGGCTGCGTTTCACGGTAGTATCTGCGATTGCAATGTCTGGATCAGAAATTTCTCCATCCTGTTGTGCTGTATGTACCGTCACTTTTTTAATATGGTAGATTTCTCGCTTGACCTGATGTAAGATTTCTTTTTTTCCCGATTCTTCCAACTTGTATCACCTCATCTCATCAATAGGTTACTTTGGTGCAGCGTGTTCCCTGAAATACCATGTCATAATTCTTGTCCATCCATGAGCCTTCCTTCACGTAGACGTTAATGTTTCGCTGCTGTTCTACCGGCACATTGACATCCCCGCTAAATGGATACAGCCCACATTTGGTGATGGATTCCGGCAAATGTACATTGCTTAGTGCGGCACAGTTGCCAAATGCGTAATCTCCAATTTCTGTGACACCGTCAGGAATATATACACTGGAAAGCTTGCTGCATCCATAAAAAGCAGTATCTCCAATGGTTTTCAGTCCCTCCTGGAATGTCAGATAACTCAGAGCAGTACAACCATAAAACGCATTTTTCTGAATTTCTGTCACACTTTCCGGGATCTCCAGCGATTGCAGCTGTGTACAGTCCTGAAAAGCACTTTCTGTTATTACTTCCAGCTTGGCAGGTAAGGTAAGACTGGATAAGCTGGAACAATTGCTGAAAGAATACGTGCCAAGCTGCGTATATGGATTTTGAAATGACACGGTTTCAATAGTAGGGTTGTTTTCAAAAGCACTGTCACTGATCAGAGTGCAGTCCACCGGGATTTCCATGACCGGTGCGTAATATCCCACAACACCATTGATTGCAGTAGGACGGAAAGCATCCCGTACATAGGACACTGGGGCTGAGGATTCCTCATTTGCCTGTGTGGTATACGCTGGTATGCTGTCATAATCTTCTCCCGGATATAGCTGTGCATACGTGGTAGTGGTTTCTGTAGATGTTGTAGATTCTAAAACAGTGCTGCTCACCACAGTCGTCTGCGTGGTTTCTTCTGCTTTCTTGCTGTCATCATTGTTCTTTTTGCAGCCGGTAAAACAGCCACAAAGCAACGAGAGTGACAGCAAAAAGAGAATGCCTTTTTTGTTTCGCATAATGATTCCTCCTAATAATCGATGTGTACAAATTCTTCTGGCTTTTTGGTATCCCGATATTCAAGCCATTTTGGCTGATAAGATGTGCCGTATTTATGATAGAGAGAT
>UMKG01059425.1_pt1 | contig 15446 bp, 19 predicted proteins | sample 1966261 | NCBI WGS metagenome assembly UMKG01 (sample SAMEA4836169, study PRJEB28245) | human gut metagenome | biome: gut microbiome; material: fecal sample | place: Denmark | collected 2008 | reverse complement strand
ATTGGCATTGTGCACAAATATATAATGTAAAATTTGTGTAGTTGTATATGTTCTATTATGATATACTATTGGAGTAGCGAGAAAGGGGTCTAATATGAATGTAACATTTTATAGATATATTTATGGATTAGATATTGAAACAAGTACTATCGGTTATGATTCAGATAATAATTTATGCATTCAGCATAATAATGAGTGGTATATTAAAAATAATATGCAACATATTGAATCAGATGATATAGTTAAAAAATGTTCATTTATGTATTCTTTCTGTGTAAGTTGTATTGATAGTATTACAGGGGAATACACAAAACTTAAATTCGGGCGAACTTATGAGGATTTAGACAGCTATTTATTTGAGTTAAATACATATATGGAAGATAGAGAACTTACCGGACTTTTTTACATTCATAACTTTTCTTATGAATACAGTTTCTTTTGCAATAATTTGGAGTTTTTTAAATCTGATACAAGATTAAACAACAAGGGATATATGTTTTTGGAAAAAAACAAACCTTTATATTATCAATGCCATAATTTACAATTTAGATGTTCGTATTTGCTGTTAAATAAATCAATTAAAACTCTAGGTAAGGAGTTAAACTTGCCTAAGTTAGATTATAATTACACTAAACTTAGAACACCTCTAACTAAAATGGAACAGAAAGAAATTGATTATAACTACCGAGATGTAGAAATTATGCTAAAATCCGTGTATAGCTTAATTAAAAAAAATCCTTACATCACTAATTTAGAAAGCATTCCATTTACAAAGACTGGAATAATGCGCTTCAATTGTGAACAAAATCCAGATATTAATGTATCAGAATATTACACAAATAAGCACGGAGAAAAGAAAAAGGGTAATTTATCCAAATTAAATAAATTTTTATGCAGATTGGAAAATGCAAAAAGTAAAGAACAACTTGATTTTTGGGAAAAACTTTTTCAAGGGGGCTTAGTTTATTCAAACCCAAAATATATTGGTCAGGTCAACAATAATTTAGGTAGTTTTGATTTTTCAAGTGACTATCCTTTTCAGATGCTAACAAGAATTTTTCCAAGTCAATTTGTTGAATTTGAGGGTGACAAAGTTAAAAAATTAAAGCAATGTATGTATAAATCCACACATTTAAATTACATACGACCAAAGCCTTTTAGAAATATGTTTAATGCCATTATTATTATATCTGATATAAAGGCTAAGTTTGACTTTCAACCCATAGGCACTAGCAAAATTGAGGAATTAGACAAACCGCTAAAAAATATGTACAACTGTAAAATAATAAATGGTAAAATTTTAGAAATTGAACCTAAAATAAGAATGTATGTTACTTGCATAGATTACTTAACATTATCTTTATTTTACAACTTTAAACTTATTGATGTAGAATATTTGGAAATAGCAACACGATATAAAGCTACTAACGAATTTAAATTAAATAGTGTCGAATATAATGGAAGAAAAAAAGCAGAATATAAAGTATATAATTCGTTACTTGAAAACGCTACAGAATACAAACAGTATAGTGAAAAAGAGATACCGGAGGAATTTTTTAGAAATATGGTAAATTCTGAAAAAGATTTATACGCCCAAAAAACAACAGCCAAACAAATTTATCAAAATGTAAAAGCTGACCTTAATGCCTTGTATGGTGATAATGCACAGCATTTATTGAGAGATAAAATCTCATATGATAGTACAAGTTGGGAGTACATAGAAGAACAAAGTGATTTTGAAACGGATTACTTGAATAAACAGCATAAAACATCTTATATTTATGGATTGTATGTTCCTCAATACGCTAGAGCTTCAATATTATATATAGCCTATATTTTTTTAATCAATGGAATAGATGTCTATTATATTGATACTGATAGTATTAAGGTTAAATATAGTGAACAAGTACAGGCTCTAGTTGATGAATTTAATAAATTACAACTTGAATCATTAGGCAAGTACAAATATTTAGGATTTGGAGTTCTTGAACACGAGTTCACAGCAACAAAGTTTACATCATTGGGTACAAAATCATATATATTTACTAAGGTAGAAAAAGGCAAAGAACTGCTACAGGCTACTATTTCCGGATTGCCGAACGCTACTATGCTATTCAATCAAATTCATGATTATTATGGAAAGTCTTTTGAAGAAATGGTAGAAAGCTGTTATCATTACGGTACTATATTTGACAGAAAAATAGCGAACAGATTAGCAAGCACATATAAGTTTGAACGCTATGATTTACAAATTGATGATTACCAAGAATCCGTAGTTAGTGGCGTTGTGCTTGAATCTGTTGACGTTACTATGAGGGATTTTAATACTAAAACTTGGGGAATATATGCAAAGTTAATATGTAATTTATACCACAAAAACTATGATTTATTTACAACAAAAACTATAATTACACTTGATAGTAACAAAGAATTATACATAGAATAGAAAGGAGTTTTAAAATGAAGAAAAAAAACAAATTATATCCAGACGTTACACAAACAACAAGCACTAGATATTTGAAAAAGACCGGCTCAAACGAATGGTTTGACCGACGTTCAGGACAGCTTTTTTACAAGCAAAAAGGTAGACTTATGATTAAGATTGATGAACAGGAAAGAAAAGCACATAGACAATTGATGGCTAAGTTAAGGTATGAAGAGAAAAAATGGGGATTATCAACTAAGTCAGAGAGAGAAACAGAAGCAAAGCTATGGAAAGAGTATACTAACGCAGTTAGAAAATTCAACAAAGGAGAGATAAAGCGAGCGTCAACAGTATCGAGAAAAAGAAGAGCGATTGAAAGCAAACAGTCTGACCAGTATAGATATTGGCATCAACCCCCTGAAAAATTGCAAAAAATGCAACAGGATAAAAGGAAAGTAATGCTAATGAGAATTTCAGGAAAGCATAATGTGAAAAATGCCGGATATTATAATGAACTAATAGCACTAATTTCTCAATATTCAAAATTAGACCCTGATATAGTCGAAAGTTTACTTTTTCCAAAAGCAATTGAAGAAGAAACTAAATATCAAAAAATTAAAGATGAAATTGACAAGGGATATTATAGCTTTTTAGACGCTTTAGATGAACAGCCTATAAGTCAAACAGACAAGGAATATGTAGAACAGTTAGCAGATTTGGGAATTAAGAGGTTAAATAATTATGATTAAAAAATCAAATTTAAAAAAAGCGTTAGACGAATTAAACGCATTTAAGAAATCGAAAAATAAAAAATTCAATTATTATAGCTATGATAATGCGAAAAAAAATTATAACTTTGATATATTTTTTTCATTGGGAACTCGAACAACAGGAAAGTCCACAGCAACGCAAAGGGATATTGTTTTACAAGATTTTTACGACAAGGGAACACAGTTTGTTAAGCTATGCCGATATAAGGACGATTTGAAAGCACTTCATCAAGCGAATTGGTGGACTGAGTTTATTGAAAAAACCTTACATAAATATGACATTCACATAGAATATAAAGGAAACATTTACTATATAAATGAATATGACGCTTATTTAGATGATGAACGGAACTTCAACAGGAGCGACTTTATAAAGTCAGCACAGATACTTGGCTATGTAATTCCCGTAATGCGACAGCAAAATTACAAATCAATAAATTATGAAAATGTAAGTAATATAATATTTGATGAATTTGCTTTAACTTCAAGTTATTCATATGAAATTGATGAAGCTGACCATTTTAAATCATTACTGGCGACTATAGTTCGACTTAGAAATGATGTACACGTTTATTTTATCGGAAACATCTTAAGTCCGATAAATCCATACTTTACTTTGTTTGGGATAAATGCTTTCGGATTGGAAGAGGGTCATACTTATACATATATGGCGAGTGGCGAGTATGAGAATCCTGCTGTAATTGGGGTCGAATATGGAGAAAGAATAACTAAAGATATTAATGATATTCCTAAACTATTAAGAATTAAAGGCAACGAACAGGTCACAGGCTTGGAATTTTTTGAACTACCGAGTGAGGTAATATCAAGTGATGATTGGATACTACAAGTATTAGATGATATTGACTTATTCAAAGAACACTATCAACCTTTATATAGAATAGTAATATCTGTAGATGATACAAGAACTTTTAAAAAAGTAGGCAATGAATATAAATTCGATTCATACGAGTTTAATATCATACAAGATATATATAATAATAGACTATACTTTGTTCGGTCAGACCGTTTTACAGATTATGGATTATCAATAGACTTGGGAGAGGATTTACCCAAATATAAGCTATGCGATACTGACATTCGAAATCATAATCCTATATTAGATTTATCCTTGCTGAAAAATCAACCTATTATATATGGCGATATTGACACATATAAATTATTGAATGAAAGGGGTTTTAAATATGGAAGAAAATTATAAAAAATTAGAACAATTTAGACTGGCAATTTTAGGGAAAAAACAACCCAAACAAAGAAAAAAGAAAAAAGAAAAAATTAAATATTGTTTTAACGACCAGTTGACAAAGAAGTAAGTAGTATGCTAGTGTAGTATTATACTAAAAGAAAGGAGCTACAGAATATGCTATATTATGGATTGGCTGTTTTTTCAGGAATAATAATAGACGTTGTTACAGGCGTTATTTTTGCAATTCTTACAAAGTCGCTAAATTCAACAAAAATGCGACAGGGCGGACTTCATAAGATTGCCGAGGTAATAGCAGTTATTTTTTCAGCCTATGCTGAGCGTTCTATGAATATGTTAGAAATCAATGTAGGATTTTCAATTTTCAAAATTGTATGTGCTTATTTAATCGTTATGGAGTGTATTTCAATTATTGAAAATTTAGGAAAAATGAACCCGAATGTATTCCCTAAAAAAATCAGTAAGTTTTTTGAAAAAATAAGAAAGGAGATTGATTAGGAATGAAAATTCACGATTTAGCAAACAAACAGTTTGAATCTATTGACGAGATTACAACAGACATTGCAGAATCAATAATCGAGGTTGATGAAGTTGTAAAGGAAAAAGAAAAATTAGAAAAAGAAAAAGAAGATTTACAGGAATCGGTTAACAGCCTAAAGGCTAAAAATTTAGAGCTTTTAGCAATGATACCAGTTGTTGTTGATGATTCACGAAAAGATGAATCCGAAACAAGTGAAGAAATAAAAATCGAGGATATTTATTATTAGAAGAAAGGAAGTATAAAAAATGGATTTAATTAAAATTGCAAACTATATTAGGCAGAACGCTAGTGCAGATTATCAGACAAAAGTTGCAGAATTGAAGGACGGTGACCCGATTGTAACATTATCAAATCCGATTTTACAGTATTCAACAGTAAAAAACGAATTTGCTAAAGGACTTATAAATGTTATTGGCGAAACAATTATCAATAGAATTGCTAAATTCGAAAATCCACTTGCTAAATTTAAAAAGGGTGGTAAAGGATTAGGAATTGATACAAGAGAAATTGCAAAGGGGTTAGTAACCGGATTTAATTATGAATTTACTACTGACGGAGTGGCTAAGATGTTTAAACTTTATCCTCAGGAATACGCTGAATGCTTTCATAGACTTAACCGACAGAGAGTTTTTCCTTTGACTTTTTCGGAAAAGGAAATGAAACTTGCTATGCAGTCTTGGGATGATTTAGAAAAGTTTGTTAATGATTTAACTGAAACTTTGTATCAGTCTAACTATCAAGAAGAATATGAGTTAATGATTAAATTAATTCAGTCAGCAGTTCAAAATGACGGCATTAAAACAATCGAGATTAAGGAAGTTACTGACCAGTCCACCGGCAATGATTTTATTGAAGTGGTAAAGGATATAGCTAGCTCATTTAATTTCAGAAATGCAAGCAACTCACCTTGGGGTTCTAAAAATCCTACAACTAAAATTTTACCAGTTTGCTCTAAGGATGATACAGCATTGATTTTACCTTATAAAATCAAAAATAAATTATCAGTAGCAACGTTAGCAAGCGCATTTAACAAGGACGAATTAGCGTTCAACGTTGATAATGTTACAGAGGTTGACGGCTTGGGTTACATTAAAACAGGCGATACAGGAGCAGAAAAGTATTATGCAATTGATGCTGTTATTTGTGATAAGAACTTTTTCAGGGTAATAGATGACCCTGATAATGAAGTAAACGGCAACGACTTACCAACGGCAAGAGCTTATAATAGATACTTACATATCTGGCAGACATTAAGCACATCACCATTCTTTTGCGTTAACGCTTTAGTTCATGAAGTGAAGAAGTCAGACGTTCCAACGGATTATTTCAAAAATCTTATTGAAAGAGATGCAGTAATAGTTACAGAATAAAAATTATAAAGGTAGTAGGATTTTTTCCTACTACCTAAAATTTAAAAGAGAGGAGAAGATATAATGAATAGACTTTTGCCTTTTATGTTTAGTCAGAATTTGTCGGTTGATAATGCACTATCAACTCAACAGATTATCCACCAATTAATTACTAAGATGAATGAAGTGACTGAATATGTATCGAACTGGGAAAGCGATTATCAGGGTTACGTTGATAAAAAAATATTAGAGCTTTCAACTGAAATTGAAGCTAAATTAAAAACTTTAGATAATGATTTAACTAGATACATTAATGAAGCAATTACAAATGAAAGGAACTACGTCAATACTATAAATACAAATTTACAGTCACAAATTGATGAATTAGGTAGATTGTTTCAACGCTTATTAAATGAAGCTAAAGCTGAACTTAAAACGCTAATTAGCGATACAAGTAAAAGCGACAGAGATTACACCGACAAGCAAATATTAGTTGTTAAAACTCTAATAGCAGAATTAAATCAGAAGTTAGAAGAATTAGCAAGTAAAAGCATTGCAAGTTTTTCGCCTGTAGACGGAAACCTAAAAACAAATGAAGAATGTATGCGAGATATTATGCGAATCGTTCAGAAATCAGGATTTAGCTTTACTTGGGAAGATATTGCAGAAATCAAAAGTAGATTACATTTATATAATTATAATTCACTTACAGAATCATCAAAAATTAATTGGGCAGAACATAATTTTATATTATCCGAACTCCCTGAATATAGTAATATATATAAAGCTACTTGGAGTGGGGCACTAGTTCAAGAAATCGTAAATGTTAGGTTAGATACTGACGGAGCAGGAATATACGTATCGTTTTATAATACAGATTTTGGAGAAATTACAGTAAATGGAAAAACTGCCGACGTTAAAATCGAGGGAGCTGGAATTTTGTTTAAATTGACCAACTTCTCTGATGTTTACAGTGATGTTACGGTTAAAAACGGAGCTGGCGAGATTAAGGGCACTATATTCATATATAATAAGAATGGCACGGATAACTCATTTAGTGCAATAGCTTACAATCTCGATTGGGATTCAATCGAGTATGCGACACAGCATCATACTGCTAACGATTTAGGAAGCTATGCAGGATTAGAATTCACTATGGATAGCATTCTTTTTAACATTAATAACATCTTGTATTCGCAGTATAAACTTTTTAGGCGAGGATATAATAAAGATGATGAATCAGCATATTTTTATTATAATTCTTTACCTAGCGATTTACGAAAAGCGATAAATTTAAATAGCTTTAATAAAGTTCAGACATTTTTTAGAGATTAGAAAAGGAGAAATAAAAATGACAGAAACAAAAAATTTAAAATTATATTTATGGGACGGAATGGATTATCCTAGCTATGGAGTGCCTAACGCTAACTGTAATAAGATAGATACAGCGTTCGGAACTATATCGGCACAGGTCACAGAGAACACTAGCGATATTGAGACTATTAATAGTAACATTGATACTATTAATGATAAATTAGTTGACCACGATACTAAAATCAATGATTTATATGTTGCTGATGCAACACTAGTTAAAAAAATTACTAAGAATGAAACTGACATTGAAAGCAACAAAACTGACATATCAGTTTTAAAGAATCGAGTAACGAAAGTCGAAAATGATTCTAATTTATTAAGATATTATCAGATTGGCGATAGTGGTTCTCTTACGTATCAGACAAAAAAACAGAAAAAATACAAAGCTACGGCAATTTTAACAAAAAATGCCGGAACTGATAATAATAACTTTGCTATTAATTATGTTGAAGTAGCAGATAGAAAGTATATTAATAATATTCACGGCGATATTTATGTAAATATCCCAAAATCTGAAATAACAAATACAGATTCTGTTAGAATTGATATTATTAGTTCGCTATTTAGTTCTAACTTAGTAATAGATGCTTCTTATGGACTATTTTTCGCCGATTCAACGTCTGACGATTCTAATTATAAATTACACTTTATATTTGATAGTACGTATCTTTCAAACTTTAACTTGTCAGTTGGAGCTGATACAATGAACGTAGAATTTTATTTTGAAATCTTACAGTAAAAAATCAGGCTACTACTTCATAGTAGTAGCCTATTAATTTTAGAAAGGAATATGAAAAATATGAAAATAAATGACCTTTTATTTTTTGTTCTGCAACCTACTAATGGAACAGAACAAGCATTATACGATAAAGAGCGTTGGAAATATATTTGGTATGGAGTACTATCCAACATTTTGACAGGTATATTTGATTATGAAAATGTTAATAGTGTATTAAGAAGAAGAATAGACCAAAGTTTTTTCAATTCGGCTTACGTTTGTGTTTTTAAGGATTCGACCGACAATCTTATAGTTGCTCCTGCAAATCCTACCGGCAGGCTGAACGCTTGGAATGAATATAGTACTTTTATGGCAATTATGCCCGACGGAACGGAAAAGCAAGTCACTAAGGAAAATGCAGTAATTGGATATAATTATAATATTACAAGCGTTAGCGACAGCGTACTAGCTTGGCAGTATGCGCAGTGCATAGCAGAACTTAAAGTTAGTATTGATAATGCTATCATATTAAGTAGAAAGTCAGCGTTGTTAGAAGTTCCGGACAAAAACAGCCTTAATGAAGTTCTAACCCAGTTTAATAATCATACCGTTGGCAATCCTGTTACTGTAGCTTTAAATCGACCCGACAAAAAATTTAACACATTGAGTTTTTCCACGCCTGAAACAATATCAAGTTACTACGACGGACTTAGAGATGTTTTAAATGAATTTTTAACCGTAACCGGACTTTCGAGTTTAGTTAATCCAAATAAAAAAGAACGTTTAATCACTAGTGAAATCAGCAGTAACGACGATATTAAAAACACTCTACTTTCTAACAGGATTCAGAATAGAAAAGAGTTTATTGCAAACGTTAATGAAAAATTCGGCACAGATTGGAAAGTAGATGTTGATAATAAAATCATAGATACAGTTAACGGTATCTTTGATTTTGAGAAAGGAGCTGAAACGAATGTACAAGAATAATCCAAATTATACTTTGAAATTAATTGACCTTGTAAATATATATGATAAAATTTTCAATTACGAAAATGTATATGAAAAAGTTAAAAAATTTTTAGATTCTGAAAAGAAATACTTTTATACAGATGATACTAACGAATGGAATAAATTTATAGAATTTTTATGCGATACTTTTTTCGATAGGGAGTTAAATTTTGATACGTTTTTGGATTTTAAAATCGCTTTTAGAAAGATGTTAAAAAAGTATCAGGATAGAGCTGTTAGATTTGTTACAGTTAAAGCTAATGAATTAAATCCACTAAACACTTATCATAGGGAAAGTGATTCAAATACTAATACGAATCATCAAATCGACAGAAATAGTAATAGCGTTGCTGAAAATCACAGCATTTCTAAAAATCATAGTAATAGCCACAACAACAGTAGCAGTAAAGATTTTAATTTACACAGTGATACGCCATCAAATTCTGTTGACATTGATAATCTTTTTAGTACAAAAAGCAACTTTATAACGGACGCTAACAACAATCAGGGAACTAATACAAGTAATATGATTGACGATAGTACAGGAGATACTAACAGCAATAGTAATATTACAGATACAGCTAATGAAAACGGAACTAATAAATCATTATACAATGAAGTGTCTAACGGATATGAGGGTAACGCAATAGAGCTGTTACATAAATATCTTGAATTGACTACTAATGTTATGAATATGTATATGGACTGGATAGAGAGCGAACATCTTTTTAGTTCTGTTCTTTATTAAAAGTGAGGTGATAATATGATGAATTTAACACTTTTTAAAAACTTTCCCATAAATGACTACGCAAATCAAGTTTATTATAATACAGAAGCAGAGCAAAAAAATGCCTTTAATTCATACAAAGATGTGATTAAAACTAATTTAGCAAGTTGTAATAAATCTGAAAAAACAATAAGATTAGACATTAATTACTATCACGGCAATAAATACAATTATGGAATGATAGAGGAAGCAAACAAAACGTACTTTATTTTTATTACCAGTGTGGAATGGAAAAGCAATCTAACTACTTGTATACTTCATTATGAATATGATTATTGGCAAACATACTGTCATAGAATAACTTTTCAGGATTCATTTGTGGAACGTGAACACGTTCCAGTAGATACATACGGAGCATACATCATTGATGAGGGGTTACCGATTGATGAATATAAGATAAAAGAATCGGTCGTATTGAATGGAGACGATAAGGGAATGTACTTTTGTTTAGCTTGTACAGATACTTCAGGAGTATTACAAACCGGTCATTCAGGAGGAACCGCTATTTCAAACACATGCCAACCGTCTAAATATGAATACAGTACTAGCATTATTTTTTCGGACGATTTGGAAGTGATGAATGTGTTAATACGTATGCTTACGCTTAAGAATAAGTTAGATGGAGTTAGTGGCTTGTATATGGTTCCCAAATCCGCAATCCCCGACAACATAAAGGAAACAGCTTACTTTGCGGATACAGGTGACCCTATTAATTATGTAGGAATAAATAAAAATCAGGCTGAAATGCTAAAGTATCAGGTTAACCGACCCACTAATATTGACGGCTATACTCCTATAAATAACAAGTGCTTTACTTATCCATATTGCTTTGCTAATTTTACTAACAACAACGGTAATTCAATGAAAGGTCAGTTTGAGCTTTCCAACGATAAAAGCAAGATTGATTTTTATTATTATTTCCCTTGTGTGGAAGCAAATACTAGCTTTGGTTATTTAAATGAATATGACGGTGTTGTGAAAAATCTTGATTATTCAATACAGGGGCAAACTAACGTTGAACTTCCTTTTGTTACTAACAGTTTCGCCAGCTATATGGCGGCGAATCAGAACAGCATTTCAAATCAGTATTCGACTTTGGAGAATAACACTAAAATCGGATTTATAAAAAACTGGGCTGGATTCCTTGGTGGTTTTGCAAGTGGAAACGTTGGCGGTGCTGTTAGTTCAGTAACTGGGGCAGTTGATACCGGAATCAATTATTATAACCAAAAAAACGCTATGGATTCAGCGTTGAAAGATCAGGAAAGCAAGGCAGATGTTCCCCACGGAGCCTTTACAGGGGTAGCGAATATTACCGTTGGACAGATAGGATTTAAAGCCCAAACAGTTACAATTACAGCTGAAAATTGTAAAATGATTGATGATTATTTTTCAATGTTTGGTTACAAAATCAATCAAATAAAAGTTCCTAAATTCGACAGTCGACCATATTGGAATTATATTAAAACAAGTGGCGTTAACTTAATCGGTAATATTCCGCAGGACGCTATGAATGTAATTAAACAGATGTTTGATAATGGAACAACTATTTGGCATTCGATTAATTATGTATATAAGTATAACGAGTATAAAGAAGCTAATCATAGATAGCGAGGTAATAATATGGCTAATATATACAGGGATATGTCAGGAAGCTACTACGGAAGTAGTAGCTACCTGACGGAAAAACAGCAAAAATTTAATGCTAAATGCATTCTTAAATACTGCAAACAGTTGAGTGATTTGGGATGGAGCAATAATTCAATATGTGCCATACTTGGAAATATATCAGCAGAATCAACTGTAAATCCTATGCTTAACGAGGTAGGTGGTTCAGGTTACGGATTAGTTCAATGGACGCCAAAAAGCAACCTACAAAAAAGAGCAAAAGCAATCGGGAGATATAATACTTATAGTACTATGTTTACACAGCTTTCAGTAATAGACTACGAGGCAAAAAACAATCTGCAATGGATTAAAACAAGTGACTATCCTATCACATTTAAAGAATTTATTAAAAGTACCGAAAGTATACTTTATTTAACAGGGGCTTGGTTAAAAAATTATGAGCGACCTGCCGACCAGTCGCAAGCAAACATATTAAAAAGATATAATGGAGATTCTAACGGACACATAGGAAGTAAAGAATGGAATGTTATACTTGATTTTAATTTAGTTGATGATACAAGTATAACTGGATTTTTAAAGTGGTGTGAAAATATCGCCAACAATAATAAATATTTATACAAACTAGGTGCCGGGCACGGAGTTCCTTGGACATATGATGGATATTACTTTGATTGCAGTAGTTTTGTTTCGTTTGGTCTACATAATGGCGGGGGATATGATTTACAAACTCAATTTACCACCGCAAATCAAAAAACAGAGCTTGAGAATTTAGGTTTTAAAGTACAAAGATTTAAGTCTAAAGCTGACTTAATAAGGGGCGATATATTATTTTATAACAATGACGGAGAGGGTCACACTGAGGTTGTTTTTGAAAGCAATTCATCAGGAGCAACAAAGTTAGTCGGGGCTCATAATGACACTTTACCACCTGCCGAACAAATCAGTATTCAAAGTTATTATGCTGATAAATGGCAGTATTACGCAAGAGCTGATAGCGATAACCCCCCATTACCTGAACCAATTCCACCAATTCAATTTAGATATAATCAAAGGTTTTGTCCTTTTGTTTTTCCACGAATGAGATAAAATATACCCTGACTAAATATTTAGTCAGGGTATAAATCAATCTTTTATTATGATTTCATAGCCAAGTTTTTTTTCTATTTCTTCTTTGGTCATAACCACTTTGTCATAGACTTCCAAATCAGGAACAATATTAATATCTTGTACTTTAGTATCATTTAGTCCTCGAATATAATTATAATACATTATTAATGTAATGTAATTGCAAAATCTTCTAATTTGCATAATCTCAATTATAATACTTTCTCTAGGGCTAATATATTTATATGTTCCTGTGGAACTAACTACTATCTTACATTCAAGTAAAGGATTTAAACTTCTGATATTATACACTTTTCTTGTGTTATTATTAATAAGCTCCCCAACGATTAGAATTTTATAATCTTCATTAGAATTTTCTTTCTTAATCTTAATTATATCCCCATTCTGTAAATCAGAAAAAAATAAATAACTTAATTTTTTATACATAATTTTAACTCCTTTTCTTATAATGTGTACTTTAAATCGGTACAACCTACATCTTTAACGAACTGTTTCCATCTAGCTGGAGTAATTAAAGTTGCAGGACAGCATTTTCCATTAATATCATAATGACGAACGATATATTTAATATTTGGACATTTACGTCTTATATACTTGATTAATTTTTTAGTTCTTTTTATTTGCTTTCTATTATAAGGTTCTTCATAAGTTGACGAACAAAGTTCGATTGATACTGTATTCGTATTATTAAGAATATTATAATACTTTTTTCCACCGTCACCCATTACTCCCCCTCCAACAGCGTTTGCAATGTATTTAAGTGGAAGCGAACGACCTGCATATCCTTTTTTGTCGGTAAAATAATGTGCCCCTGCATATCGTGTGTTTGACGTTGCAAAAAAATCAACGTTATTTTTTGCTGTGTCAAAACTTCCTGAGGTCCAATGTATCACTATTCCTTTAATATCTATTAACTTTCGTGTTCCGTCGTAGCTATATGCCTTTGCTAATCTTTTATACATAACTTTAACCCCTTTCTATTTAGTAATCTGTATACTTGCTTAATATTCTTATAAGTTTCTCAGCGGTATATCGATTTTCAGCTGTACCTCTACTTGCTATAGATTTCTCAATATCGTCAATATCAGTGAGTAAAGCATAGCCTGATACTGTTTTATCTGCAATCCTCAATTTTTCTAACTTAATATTATACTCAGTCGGCTCTCTCAACTCTTTAATGATTGACTGCACCGGGTAGCCTAATTCTAGGGCTACCCTTGTAAATTCAATCCCTGTATTAATATTAATATGTAAATTGCTGTCAATATCATATTTATTCATATTAGATATTTGATGTATTATCCTTAGTGCCTGTAACTTTTTCGTATTCAGCTAATATGAGAGCTGTTAAGCTGTTTCGTTTTTCCTTTGAGTTCGGATAAACTATATCTTTGTAGTCTCCGTTTTTATCCTTGTACTGTGGCATTGACACAAATAAGCCTTTTTTACCCTCTACGATTTTTACTGAATTGATGATTAAGCAATCTTCAACTTCAAGAATTACCATAGCTTTCAAATTAGTATTGCTTTCCTTGTTTGGATAAACTGTTGCTTTAATTTTCATAAAATTACCTCTTTCTTCCCGTATTGCCGATAGACCAGCGTAATAATTATAAATTTATATAAAAATCCTGAAAGATTTTTACTGCTCTTTGATTCTGCTTTTTAGTTAAATCTAATTCGATATAAAAACTTTCTGCCCCCTCTGACCTAAAAGCACAGCTGTAATAAAATCCAAATTCATTTAATACAGTCTCTAGTCTATCTCTATCCTTGGTCACTAAATTCCAATGCTGTTTGGTTTTGCACCATTTCTGTAATTCGTCAAATCTTACTATGGTACTTCCGTAGCTTATAGCTTTATTGAGTTTGTCTAAGCTATACATATACTTAGGCTTAATTTTGTTCGTCTTTTTTCCATTCTTAATATAAAATATTGTGTTCATATTAGTTCCTCCTTATTCAATTATCAATGTAGACTTTATTTTTACAACATCTAAATCTTCATCTATGTTTAGTAGCATATAAGAGTTTAAACTTAGTGCATTATTAGGCGATATTTCATCAAAAATTTTAACTGCTAAAAATTCATTATCCCAAATAAAAACATCTCCATATTTCAAATTTGAAAATTTTGTATTATTTTTTCTTGTAATTTTCATTTTTGACCTCCTTACTACAAAAACACTTTCTTACAAGTTGATAATTCATATAGTCTTTTTAATAAATCAAAATTAAATCCTAATTTCTTTCCTACATTACAAACAAAATTTATGTCTATAGTTTTCATTGTTTTTGTAAATTCATCAGCCATTACTGAGGCTTGGCATTTTGTATATTTATCATTTAATTTTTCTTTTATGTCAAAGAAAGTATCATAAGAAAAATTACAATCCTCAAATAAAATTTCTGTTATTTGTTTATTTTTTTTTACAAATAATTTACCAAAGTTTATACTAGTTAAATCAGTATCGATATATACTGTTTTTTCTCCGTCT
>UMKG01015629.1_pt1 | contig 15498 bp, 21 predicted proteins | sample 1966261 | NCBI WGS metagenome assembly UMKG01 (sample SAMEA4836169, study PRJEB28245) | human gut metagenome | biome: gut microbiome; material: fecal sample | place: Denmark | collected 2008 | reverse complement strand
GTAAGCGAATGCGTATGGCTGGAACTTGCCGCCCCTAAGCTTGTTAATGCCGCCGCTGCACTTGTCGCTCCTGTTCCTCCCTTCGCGACAGGCAGAGTTCCCGTTATCTTGTCATCTGTCAGTGCGTGCGAATGGTCGCTTCCTGCCTTTGCATCTAAAGCGTCAACTAATCCCGTCACATCAACCTGCGCATGGGTATGATCCGCCGCCGCCTTTAACAAAAGCGCCTCTTCAAGCCCCGTAATATCCGCTTGCGTATGGCTGTGAACTGTGTTTGCCTTGCCAGAAATCACATCTGACAGTCCTGCGATATCCGCCTGTTCGTGGCTGTGGACTGCGCTTGCCTTTGCATTAAAAAGTGCGGAATGTGCTGTTTCGCTGATATTATGCTCTGCGATCATCGCTTCGCTTATCTCTCCGCCGCTCTCTAATCCCTCAATATCTGAAACGACGTGTTTATGTCCTGTATCGGATTTTCCCGACAATGCTGCTGACAGTCCTGTCACATCGCTTTGTTCATGGGTGTGCTCAATATTTGCCTTTGCACCAAAAAGCGCCGCATGCGCCGAGCTTGAAGCATTATGTTCCGCAATCATCGCCTCGCTGATATCGCTTCCCGATTCTAGACCTTCAATATCTGAAACGCTATGGGTATGGCTCGCCGCTGCCGCGCCTAAGCTCGTAAGCGCCGCTATCTGCGTTGTCGCGCCTGTGCCGCCTTTTGTTATCGGGAGTGTGCCCACAATGCCCATTCCTGACAGCTGATGTAAATGTCCTACGTGTGCTGCTCCTAAGTTAGTAAGTGCCTGTGATGCGCTCGTCGCGCCTGTGCCGCCCTTTGAGACAGGCAATGTTCCCACTATCCCTGCGTCAGTGAGCGCATGGACATGAACCGTCGCCGCTGCTTCTAAGTTTGTACGGGCCTGTTCCTTTGTCGTCGCTCCGGTACCGCCTTTTGAAACCGGAAGCGTGCCCGTTAATCCCATTCCTGATAGTGCGTGTAAATGTCCCACATGCGCCGCACCTAAGTTACTAAGCGCTTCCGTCGAGCTTGTTGCTCCTGTTCCTCCCTGTGAAATCGAAAGTGTTCCGATTAAAGAGCTCGTGCCAAACGTGTGCGAGTGTCCTATATCCGCAGCTTTTAAATTCATACGCGCCGCATTTGCATCTACCGCACCGGTGCCGCCCTTTGTAATGGGTAAAATACCTATTATCTTGTCATCCGTCAGTGCGTGCGTGTGCGTGATGTCCGACTTTCCAGCAAGCTCATCCTGTGTCGTCGTCTTTTGCTCCTCCAGCGCCTGTGCCGTCGCCTCGCACAGTTCGTTATGCGCTGGGTCTAATACATCCTCCACATTCGCATCAAACCGCGCTTTTAATTCATCCGCACTGTTTAATACCGTATCCTCGAGCTCAGTAATTCGCTTTCCCTCATAGTCGTCCGGCGTCGTCTTTGCCGCTCTCACCGCGGCAATCTTCTCCTCTATGCTCAAAAGCTCACACCTCCTCTATTGCGGGCTCAAATCTCGCAAAACCCGTCTCCGCCTTCATTTGCTCATATTTTTCTCTATAGTAATTTCCCATTCCCGTGTCGTCGTCCTCTGCATATAACATTCCTGCTACTCCATAGGGAACTGTCTTTCTTAAGATGATGTCCTCGTACTCTATCTCATCCGATAGTTTCTTCACCTCTGGAATGCTGGAAAGCTCCTCCTTTCCGCTTCCCATTCGGCGCGCATTATTCATATGAAACGTCTCTGCAAGGACGATGTTGAGCATGGGGATAAAAGAAGCCTCGTAGTCCGTTTTTTCGTCCCTATTGCAGAACATCAGCCCGAGCACTGTATTAAAAATATCGTCCGCCGTCATAATTCTCTCCTATTGACTGAAGGGCGGCAAAATGCCGCCCCTTATTCTTTTAGCTCCCTGCTCTCGTCTCAGTAACTACATCTGACGTGAAATAGCCGTCGTTGCCTAAGCCGACCGCCTTAATCGTATCACCTGCTTCACCAATTGCAGAAGTGTAGACAAACTTTGTCTTGGAATATCTCGGGTCTGTGCCGTCAGTTGTGCACCATATTTCCTTTGTATTTGTTCCGGATGCAACTCCCGCCGTCGTTAAAGTAACACTTGACTTCTTAGAAGCTAATACGAGTGCCGCAACGCCCCAGCACTTGGAAGCCAATACAAATGCGTCATAGTATACGCGGCCTTCCATGAGCCAGCCATCAATTCCCGGAGGATTAGTGTGCGTCTTAAAGGTCGATATCTTTTTTGGATTGATGATCGCGTCCCTATGCGCCATCAGCGCATAACAGTCCGCAGGGAAGTAGCTGTCTGGTATGCATACCACAGGCGTTCCTGAAAACTCGCCGATGACGCCCTTTCCTACTGATTTTTCGCCTAAGTTCTGAATTGCGATAAACTCATCGGAAAGCTTAAGTTTCGCATGATGCGATGCCGGAATATATAGATATCTCCCCTGTTCGGGTACGTTGTGATTGGTAAGCGCCGTTGCAAGGCTCATAAGCCCAGTCGCGACATCGCTCTTTTCAACCGCCGCTGTCACAGTGACGACCTGTCCTGCCAGTTTAATAAACTGCGAAAACGCGTATTTCTCCGAATTCGGAACAATCACCTGTGCAATCTGTTCCTGCATCCATGCCCCTGCGGAGATCGCCATCATGGAATCGGAATAATTTCCCCTGTCTAGGGTCTGTGTAAAGCCCTTGTCCTGCGTAAGCTCAAGCTCCTGCAAGGTGTTCTGCATCTCTTCGGGTGTGCCGTATCTCGAAGTTCCGCTTCTCGTGTAGTCCACAAGCGCCGCCGTTACAGGCGAGTAGATGTTGATCTTCTTTGCCCCGTCAAAATTATATTTGGAGGAGCATTTTCCCTCTAAATACGAGCTCGGCTTAAATGCCGCGTCAAACTGTTTTTCATATTTACTTGCTAAATTTACTGCCATTGTTTTAATACTTTCCGAAGAAGCCCTTTAGAAAGTCGTCCTCTTCCTCGCCGTTTCCGGTTCCGGCTGCTGCTCCCGGCGTCTTCTGTGCTGCGCTCTTCTTCCTTAAGTCCTCTTTGAGTTTGGCATTTTCGTATTTCATATATGCCGTCTCGAGCGCCTCGCCCGACTTAATCGCTTCTTTCACGCCGTCAGGAAGATCATCCATCGTGTTATACTCTGGATGCTGTTCGCTAAAGCTTCGCCATTCGCGCCTCATTTCTTCTTTGAGCTCATTTAAACGCTTATACTCCTTTAGCTGTTCATTTTCGCGCTGCATCTGCTTCACATCATCAGATAACTTATCCGCCTTTCCCTGCTCGGCCATGAGTGCGTCGACAACTGCTCCCGCTGCTTCTTCGTCAATACCCCTTTCTTTTGAAATTTTTCCTATTTGTATTTCTCTTGTCCTCTCATTCAGGTAATTTGCAAAATCCTGCTCGCTCATTCCCGAATGCTTTGCGCTGTTAAGCGCCGCTTTCACCAGCGCATTTTCCTTAAGCGCGTTGAATTCCTCTTGAAGATGGTCATAGTTAAGCCCTTTTTGCGCAAACGTCTTTGCCTCCTCTTTGGAAAGCCGCTTTGTCTCGCCTAAAAACTTAACTTCAAAGCCCTCTTCTTCCTCCTTTTTGGCCTCCTCGCCTCGCTCCTCGTAGGTGTCCGATTCGCTTAATTCTTCGGCCTTTTTTTCTTCTCCTTCTTGTTCTTCGACATTGCCGCTGTCCGATGTTTCCGACGTCTCGGTCTCTTCCAGCCCAAAATCCGAAGGGTCAAAGGTAATCTCTTGCTCTTCAGCGTTTAGAACATTGGTGTCCTGCTCCATTTGCTGCCTCCTATGTTTCTATATTTTTAACGCGGTTGGTGTCCCCGCATTAATTTCCTCTCTTCGTTAAGCTTCCCAACGTATAGGCTATCCTCATCGCCGCGATGCCAAATCCCTCGTCCGGCGCCGTATGCCTGACTGCCATTTGAAAGAAAAGCACCTTTCTATGCTTTTTGGGATACACCTTCACTCTCGGCTCTTCGCGCATGTTAAAGGTAAAGCGGTTAAAGTCGATATCGTTCCAATCAAATATGTCCGTCGTGAACTCTCCTGCTCCCTTCTGTAGGCTTTTATCTGTGGTTATAAGTATTTCTCCGCTTCCTCTCGAAAACGGCTTTGCTAAAACGCCGCATCCCCTCTTAGAAATGGTCTTATATCTCATAAAGTCGCCGCCGTAGAGGATCGGTGTCGACCAAACGGCGTCTATGCCTAAACGCTCCCCATCTATTTCGTCCGAATACATCTTCATTCCGTCTGCGGTGCTTTTGAATTCATAGACCACCGGCTTATCCTGTGTTAACGTCGACGATTTGAGCCCAATAACGAGCGTGCCGTCTATATTCGTAATCGTATTAATCCTGATGTCGACCGGCAGCTCCCAATAATACCATTCATAACCTATATATCCATTTGGGTTCTCATTTGTCTGCTGTGTGTCGCCGATATACATGTGGTTTTCCACTGCGATTATTACGTATTTGCCCCAAGCGCATAAATGCGCCTCTTTTAAATTCTCCTTCACGAGCTTTCGGTTGATGTAAAACGATCTTAGCTGTGCTGTCCTCTGGTTTGTTACACTGTTTGTCTCAAGGCCGTATAATCCCTGCGGTGTCAAAAACATAGCATCTCCGTTGATATTTACTGTCGCCCCCACTGCGCAAAGCCCTAACCCCGCTATGCCTTCTGTAACGGAAAACACCGTCGTCGTCTCTGAGTTCTCCCCATCTATGGCTAGGGTCTCCTGAAGACTTGCATTTCTTAAAAACAAGTTGCTTTCGCCCTCGTCCGACTTCTTGATTACGACTTGCTTGCCGTCGTTCTTTAAATATCCGTATATCGGACCGTCGTCACCGATCTGCGTAAATCCTGTATCCGGAAAATACGTCGGGTCATATAGCGCGCTGCAAAAGTCCATATTGGGAAAGTCAGAGTTTCCCGATACAAATACTCTGCTGTCGTTTCCAACGCCGTAAGTCGAGGCGATCGTGCATTTCAAGATCTTGTCCTTGTTTTGCTTGTTAACATTCTCATCCGCCGTCTGATACGTTATGACAACATTGTCTATCCCATTGCCGTCCGGCGGTACGTTGTTCAATTCGACCCAGCCGTATTCTGCGTCTCCAAATCCCTCTCTGGTAGCATTTCCAAAACTTTTGATTCCCGCCATGCTTCCGTTTACCTCCGCCTTGAACTGACTGTCGTAGTCTGTATAAAGCTTTCCGTCAAGCCAGAATTTACTAGATGTTCCATCGCCGACAAAGCTGTTTTTTCTGCGCGGGCTTATGAGGTTGATCGCCTCATAGACTACTCCTCCGCCCGCAGGCGTCCTGTTTATCGTCGTCGTTGGGATATACGGTTCAACTATGCTAAACCCAAGCGGATACTTCTCCGCTTCTTCTGTGTCTGGTTCTACTCCTACAGGCAATGAAGACCTGAAGTATATGTAAGCAGTCGAAGATATGATGTATGTAAGGTCATTCATCTTGAATATCGCCACATTCTTATTGCTTTGGAATATAGTCATGCTCTCTTTATATTTGACTATATATTCTTGTCCCTCCCGTTTGCATGCATATGGCCCATATGCTGAACATATGATTGTATATTCGTTATGCTGCGTAATCGCGTAAATGGTGCCGACCTTTGGATATCCACCGTTTTCGTTTTTAATCATCAATGGTGTGATCCCCGGCCTCAATTCTGGCCTTCCCGCGACGTCTGCAATGATATTCCTTCCTATAGGTGAGCGCGCAGAGTTTACCGCCATATCGTCATTTGAAAAGTCCACTCCTCTAAACGTGTCTATCGTCATGTATTTTGCTTCTCTTGCCTGCGCCATCTTTTTCCATCTTCCTTCTTTTCCAGTTCTCTATATTCATGCTAACATAGAAGTTTTCCCCCGACGCGCACACTTTTCGTCGCGATGGACTACAAGATCTTTATTCCCCCTTATGGTGGAATTTTGATCTTTTCGTCATCGCTCCTCTTCCCCACGAAAGCTCGGCGCTATGCGCCTACCACTTTCGCGCGGCCCCTTTTTATTTGCTGCCCGCCTTACCAGCTGCTCCTCTTCCCCAAAAAGTCACACTGCGCCTCCTCTACTCGCTTGTAAACGCGCTCGCTACGTTTCTGCTTGCCATCCTTCGTGGCCTCTTTTTTAATCACAGCTAGCCTTTTTGTCCATCCGCTTTATTCATGAATATTTTTCACATGAGATATAGATAATATATTTATATTGTCTATATATTATATTGACATTGTACATATAAAGTAATATAATATTAGTGAAAGGAGCTGAAATTGATATGACCAATATTAGCGTTAGAATAGACGAAGATTTAAAAAATGATTTCTCTAAAACCTGTCATGATTTAGGGATGGATATGTCCACAGCAATTACAATATTCGCAAGAAAAGTAGCAAGAGAAAAAAGAATTCCTTTTGACGTCTCCATCGATCCGTTTTTCAGTGAGAGCAATTTAGAGCACCTTTATAGAGGCATTGACGCCCTTAACAGCGGTAAGGGCAAAGAACATGATATCATCGAGGTCGAATAATGAAAAAAATATGGTTTGATGAGGCGTGGGATGATTATCTTTTTTTCCAGTCACAGGATAAAAAGACTCTCAAACGCATAAATGCTCTCATTAAAGATATCGAACGGAGCAATTTCGATGGTATCGGAAAGCCTGAAGCTCTTAAGGGAAATTTAAGCGGCTTTTGGAGTCGTCGCATTGACGATGTTAACCGGCTCGTGTATAGAATTAATAACAACGTCTTAGAAATCCTTTCATGCAGAGGACATTATGAACACTTTAAAAACTAAAAACCCGTCTTTCGACGGGTTTTTTATCTCATTGTATTAACAGTCTAAAGGTTTCTCTGCCTTTTGGCGTGATCAGCGTCTGTGTTCCGCTCCATTCTGTTTTTTCGTGATAGGTTTCTCTTAGCTCAAATAATCCGTTGTTCTTCTTTGCATAGGGCATTAGCTTTCCTTTTTTATCTCTGTAGATATACTTATGGTCTATCAAAAACGTGATAAACTTCTTTTGCTTGACGCCGAGCTGTGCCGCCGTCTCCCTGAAGTTCGTAAGCAGGTTCCTGTCTACCAGCTCGTCAAAGTATTCCGCCTTTGGCTGCATGATCTGATTTTCAACCTTTAGCCTGCTGTTGTCTATTCTCAGCCTGTTGGTCGTCTCCTCCGCTATCTTGAGCGCTCTGGCCATAATCCTCTCCGGCGAGTTTAACTCCGCCTCCATATGGTTAAACGCCTCTATGTACTTTAATTTCCATTCCAGCGCCCTATTTCCCGTGAAACCCATGACTAACAGTGAAAAACCGTCTCGCGTCATGAGGTATTCGGGGTTGCGTTTCCCATTTGAGGCTATATACTCGCTTTTTATGAATAGCCCTGAATTTTCAGGTGTATTATTGCATATCTTTCACGTCCCAAACTCGATAAAGTTTTCGTATTCATAAAACTCCCTGAACGCCTTCGGGTCTTCCTTTACCTCCGGCTTAGGCGCCTGTATTAAAAGATATCGAAGCGCGTCCGGCGCGTGCGTCAGCTCGTGCGGCTCCTTTGCGCAGTCGTTCGGCTTCTTTTCATCTCGCGGGATTGCCGGCAATGTCCGGATAAGGTTATAGCAGTTTTTAAATATCTTTAGTCGTGCCGTGGGTGTACTCGTCTGCTTATCCTCAAATACCTTTAACCACTCCTTGACATTCGCCCACCCTGCTTCTCTGTCCGCGTCCGCCTTTTGAAAATAAAATCCATTTTCAAAGAAGTAGTCTATTCTCGGCTTGCCGTCCGTGTTGCTGCGCCCCCATAAATCCGGCGGCGCGTATCTTGCGTAAATCTCTTCGTCCTGCGGTTCCGCTTCTCGCATGGCTCTGCACGCCTCCGTGATAATCAGCTCGCTTTGATATACTTCCCTGTATATATAGCAGTTCCCCTCATCGTCTATCGCCGCCCATAAGCTTGCAAGCATATCAAGGCCATAGTCTATCGCGTGGTATCTGCGCCAGTGAGCAGGAATGGCAAACGGCTCTACAATGTGTATGTTTCTTCTAAATTCGTCGAAGAAGCAGCCTCCCGGTGCTTCAAGCGCCTCCTCGGGCGTTGCTGGGTATTCCTGTTTGATAAGTTCCCCCAAAAGGTCTCGCGTCTGTTCATACCATTCGTCGGTTCTTCTCGGGTCGGTATCCCACGGCAAAAATACTCTGTTAAATATGCTGTTTTCTCTCCATAGACGCTCAAAAAGCGTGCCTAAAAGCATAGTGGAAAGGCCAATCACCTTTCCACCCGTTGGTCTGTTTATCGTCGGAAAGCCCGCCGTCCAAATCTCCTCTGCATGCATTTGAAACGCCCACTCATCAAATATAATGAGGTTTGCCGTAAAGCTTCTTGCCGCAGAGGGAGAGGAAGGAAACGAGCGAAAGACGCTTTTCACACCACTTTTAAATTCTATCTCCGCCGTCGTCGCCGTGACCCTATAGGTTGCTCCATCAAAGTTCTTTTCGTCTTGTGAACGAATAAATTCCCCCATATTGGAGAGGATTACCCCGCATCTTCTCACGAGCTCCTTTGCCTCGTTTTCCGTCTTAGACAGCGCGATCACCGTAGAACCCTGCGTAAATAGCAGCGTGTGTACCGCGATCGCGATGACTAGCCACGATATTCCTAACTGTCTTGCCTTTAAGACGATGTTAAAGCGGTTTTCTTGAATGCTCCTAAGCGCTTCTCTTTGTTTGTCCCAAAGCTTAAAGGGCACGATCAGCCCCGCGGCGTCCTTGTCCTCTATCTTGCAATACGTGTTGACAAAATACACGATGTCGCCTGCGCAATAGTCCATCTCCTCTTTTCTTAGCTCAGCTATCGTCTGTGCTACCGTCAAGGCTATTCATCCTCCAAACATCCTTTTCTTGCAGCCATCTTTTCAACAAGCCTTCTGTCCGCTTCCGTAAAGTTGGCGTGCACCTCTGCATTGATGTTGTCTTTAAACATTCCAAGCTGCTTTCCCAAAAGCTCAAGCGCCCTGTTCGCCCCTGCCGAATCCATCTTTTTATATCCCAATATGACCTGCGTTCCTGTCTCAGGATCTTTTTGTTTCACCGGGCCCTCCTGCATGCACTTGTCCGCAATTTCGTTTAGGCGCTTTAAAATGCTGCCCTCCGTAATGCCGAGCTCCGTCGCCATATTATCTTGTATCGCGTGCACACGCGCGCGTATATCATCTCTTTTCATCAGCCTAGATCCCTGATTGTACGCGCTTTTCTGCGAATATCCCGCCGCCATTGCCGCATGCGTCATGTGCATATATATCGCATAATGCTGGCAAAATTTTTCAAACCTCGGGTTTTTTAGCGGCGCATTTGCCTTAAAATCTTCTGCCATAATAACAATTAGCTGTCCTTTCTTTTCCCCTTGCCCCTTCCGCCCTGCTTTTTTAGAGGAACTTTCCCAAGCCCTACTTATTTGGCCCACCTTAACCATAGCACAAGAGTTTTCCCCCGACGCGCACACTTTTCGGGCCCATGATATAGGCATAAAAAATCACCCATTTGGGTGAAATCAATATCATTTTGACTTATTTTTTAACGCCTCGTCAAGCTTCCTGAAAAATTTAGCGCGTATGTTCGTGTATGCGCGTGAACTGTAAGGGATATCAATGCTCTTATACGGCATCTTCTCAATCTGCGCGCGCAAAAAGGCCTGCGCATATCTTTCCCCTACGCAGAGCTTCGCAATTTCGAATATTTTATCCCTGTCGCGTTTCGAGAGGTTCTGAAAATCCCTCACGTAATATACAAGCTGCATATACCTGTTAAACGTCATGCTTTTTCTTGCGCTCTTTGATTGGTAAGTTTTTGCCACCTTCTTTCCCCTTTCCTCGATAAAAAGCACAGGAATAGTGTTTAAGGGAAAAGCCGGCCTTATTGCCGCCTTCCCTCATACAGGTATTCCCTCGTCTGTTTGCGCAGTCCGCACAAAGCGTTTTAGACATCGACGCATAGATATATACTCCGGATATCGTGTCTGAGTATCTCACATGAAGAGAATTCAGCTCATAGCCCGGATAGGCCTTTTCAAACACTTGCCGCGCCTCTTCATAGTCTTTGGCTATCTTTTCAACGTCGCGCCTTTTAAACTTGTTGTCCGCAATGGAAGCCGCGGGAAGCTTTAACCCGTGCGAATGGTTCCACTTCATCTTTCCCGGTTTTCCCTTTGCGAAGTAATGCGCTAATCCCGTAAACCCCATTTTGTCCATCTGTAGGCGGCGTACCTGTCTTCGTCCGCCATAAATCCAAAGCCTCTCTATTTGGTCTCTTTCTAAACCGCCCGTCAAAATAATGTGATGGTGCGCGCGGATTTTCTCCCCTTCTTCCTTGGAGAACTCTGTCACATAGAGATATTCAAACCTAAGGCCGCGCTTTTGATAGTGATATCTGAGCTTTTTGATATACCTTGCAATATCCTTCACCGCGTCTTCTATGGTATCGGGCAGATGCGCGTCGTCGTAGCTAAACGTTCCCCAAAGATCTTCCTCTGTAAAATTGGCGTTGATATATCTCGATATCTTTTTTTGAACGTTAATTTTATTGATCTTCTCCTGAACAGCCTTTGTCGGCGTATGCCTTCTCGCCCTTGAAGCGCATCTTCTGACATTCCAATACGGAAAGATTTCAGCCTCGAGCACCCGTCCCGCCTTGAAGGTCTTTGTGCGCATAAAGCCAACTTCTCTTCTAAGATTGTCCAATATCTCATTAACGATGTCTCCGTCATCTTCGATGTCGAGCCACTTGTCAAAGCAATCTATCTGATTTTCACTTGAGTATCCTATCGCGTCCCTTTTCATCCTAGAAGCCCCTATATTTCTCTCTTTACTCGCCGCCGAGCCTTCGTTCCATATTCGCTTTCTAACGAGGCGGCACTCTATTTTTCTTTCGTTACTCGTTTTCTTTGCCTTTGAAACAAAAGGAGTGCTATAATATTTCGCTCGCAGCTCTGCGCACCTTTCTTTTGCTGTGATCCTTCTAACGTCACGGCAGCTTTTTATTTTCCGCCAAATATTAATATACATTACGAGGACAAAAACGGCCCCCTTTTTAAGCCGTTCCTCTCGTCTTGCTAATCCCTAATATGGCAGATCTTCATCATCCGACAAGACTTCTAACCCTTCCGGAGCTGCGGCTTGTCCCTCTATTTTTGTCCTCCCCGCCTTTGTAAGGAATTCAACTTCATCGGCAGTGATCTCAAAAGTCCAGCGCTTGATTCCATTTTTATCTTGATAGCTCCTTGTTTGTAGTTCCCCGCGCACTGCTACAAGCTGTCCTTGTTCTAAGTAGGCCGCACAATTTTCCGCAAGGCCTCTCCATGTGACAACTGTGAAATAATCCGCCTTCTCTTTGTTTGCCCTTCTGGATACTGCAACTCTAAGGGTTGTTACCGCCGTCCCGCTTTGTGTGCTTGCCGCCCTAGGCGGCTCCGTTAATCTTCCTACGATTAATATATCATTCATTATTGTCGTCCCATTCTTCCGGTATAAAGTCGTCTAAGCTCATATCTAAAACATCCGCTATACTGCAAAGTAAAAGTAAATGCGGCTCTCTTCTGTCATTTATATAGTGATAAATTGTGGAGTTCCATATTCCCGTTTCTTCTGAAAGCCTTTTTGGAGTATATCCTTTTTCTTCCATTCTCTTTACTATGATCTGTCCTATTGTTTTTTCTCTAGAATTTTTTATACCTTTCTTTCTCTGCGTCCTTCCTGCAACAGTATCAAGCGAAACGCCCATCATTTTAGCTACTTTATATATAAGTCTAATTCTCGGAATGTTGTTTTCCCTTTCCCAATTCGCTACAGTCGACGATAGTACACCTGTCTCTCTTTTAATTTCACAAAGCTTTATGCCTTTTTCTTCCCTTATACTCTTTATCCTCTGTCCTATTGTCATTTTTCTCTCCTCTTATAGCTGTAAAACATATCATCATTCATTTATATAATATCGGGATGCGGAGCTTCTCCCTTCGCGTCTTTTCCGTGTTTTGTTTTTAAATATCTATCAAACCAATAATTAACCTCTTTTTTTACCCCTACACATGCTTTATGCTCTTCTTCAAGCTGCTTTTTTAATTCTTTATTCCTGTCCTTTTCTATTTGCAGCTCATCGCCCAGCATTTTTATTTATTTTTAAAGCAATTTCGTTCATTGTCTTTTCCCTTTCCCTATAGCCGCTATAAACCTTCTAGGATTCTAGTTTCATGAAACATCCCCAAAATGTTTTACTGTTTTTCCCACTGTGATGCCCGAAAAGCGGTTTTTGACCAATTGCTTTCCATACATTTTGGGCGGGTATTTCGTATTCACTCCATTTAAATATCAATACTCCATCCGGTTTTAAAACACGCATACATTCTATAAAACCATCATGTAGCATTTCAGGCCAAGTTGCATCTAATTTTCCATACTTTTTTACAAGCCATGCAGTTTCATTAGCTTTTGTTAAATGCGGCGGGTCAAAAATAACCAGTGAAAAAGTATCATCGTTAAACGGTAACTTTGTAAAATCGCATACTACATCAGGATCTATTACACAACATCTCTTGCTTTTATGGTTAGTAGATTTCCATACATCGCAAAAGGTTTCTCTTCGTCTATCACAATAAATAACTGCTGGATGATTTTTATTAAACCATATGCTTCGAGATCCGCATGTGACATCAAGTATTTTTTTATCTTTCTTTAATAATTCATTGCACTTCATATTCTCTTTCCTCCCTCGGCGCATATACCCTGATAAGCCCGTTTACAACGTCGCATACTGCCTCATATGCCTGTCCACCAAATCTCTGAGCTAACTTCATCTCAAGCTCTCCTACTGTATACGCTTTCATGCTGTATACTCCTATTAAGTACATTTCTTTTGTCATTTCATTTCCCTTTCTAATGGTCTGCCGCACATAGGACAATATTTAATTTGTATGATAGCGGCATCGTATGGGTCACTGGCCTCAATATATGCTTTGTTGTCAATAATAAAGATGCTATCGTTTTCACAAGTCCAATTCCTAGGAGGCTCCGTGTAGCTGCAATATTTACATCCCTTTGATATATCTTTGAAGCCGGCACAATAATCCGCCCCTATCTTTTCTATTCCAAAATCCTTTTCAAAGCTTTCACATACTTCATAATGAATACAGTCTTTACATGTCATTTTCCTTTTCCCTTATACATCTTTTGATTTTAACCTTTCTTTCCATCGTTTCATTTTTCTTTTTGCAATATCTCTTACTTTGATAAATTCGTAGTCATCTATTACAACATACAATGCATTAAACACATCGGCAGCTTCTTCATTTAATGTATCAATAGCCTCAAGAATTGTCTTAGGCGTTGGATTTGTATTATTGATTGCTCGTATTACTTTTAATGCAGCATGGGCCAGTTCTGCTGCTTCCTCCGCGAGCTGACAGTATGCATCATTTGTTGATAGATTTTCTTTTATGTATTTTAAGTCCTCTTTATTAACCATTTCCCTTACCCCAATACCACTTTCGCAAGCTCGATCGCCAGTTCATATTCCTTTTCAATGCTCTGCCTTCATCCCTCTGCCTCTCCTATCATCACTACTACTGCTACCAACATATTTAATATGGCCGTTAGCATGATCCCTTTTTCCGGATAGGATGACCATACTCCTGTGAAGAGGATCAATAGCGCGAGATTGATTACCATTGTGATTACGCTTAGTATGATTATTTTCTTTTGTTTCTTTTTGTACATCGCCTTTATCCCTTTAAATACTCCTTTATGGCACAAATAGCCTCCTCAGCGCTATAGCATATGTCCGTGTAATATCCCAAATCCACAAAGCGCTTAAGCCATTCTTTCTGTTCTTTTGTGAGTTTATTTTTCCCTGACTTCATCTCTAGCGCAAAACCTCTAAAACGGCCGCTTATCTCGTGGCAAAGGATATCCGGTACTCCCTTTTTTACACCCATGCGCTTTAATTTCGCGCCTGTACGCGCATCTCTAGCCCCTCCATTCGGACAATGATATACCATTTTAAGCTGTGGATATCTTTCCTCGTGAAGCGCTATCCACGAAAATACAATAATCTGTTCTTGTTCTTCAATATCTCTTCTCATTTATCGCTGAAATGATCTCCTTAAGTTCTTTTAAGGCGTCAATGACCGTGTTATAATAAGCGCTATCTTCTTCATGTTGAGTAGTTTGTCTTATGCGCTCTTGCCTTTTTCCTTTTAGATATGCCCTGTATACTTTTCGTGCAAAACAATTCTTTTCGCAACCTCTATAACTGATCGTACATTCGTTCTCACATGGATTAATCATTTTTATCCTCCTATTTTCCTTGAAAGGGCACCGCGAAAACGGCACCCCTCTGAAAGGAAAAAATGAAACTAATATGTCAATCGACTCTCTCGTCGCTTTGACCATTATCAAGAAATGTGTGCCATACACCCCCGCATAAAGGACACTTGTCTAAATTATTGTCATATTTTTCGAACACTGTGCCGTCTATACATTGAATAAGGAGCTTCGGCGTTTCTTTTCCACATTTAATGCATTTTTGAAATATTTTTATTTTGTTGTCTTTGATAGGGTATAGTTCTTGATATGTCGTATCTAGGCTGCCCCCGCATGACGGGCAATCTCTTCTATATTCTCCCTGATACTCTTTTCCGCACTTCGTGCAGTATCTAATCGCTCTGTAATCATCTGTTCTTTTCATTTTTCCTTCCCCTTTAAAGAGGCGGCGCTTCGCCCCTGCTTGTTAACACACTTTTTTGACTTATTTAAGGAGATTTAAGCGGTAAGCGCCCCGCTATTGTCGGCAGCCGGGGAATTGAACCCCGGTGTCCCTATGATTTCGCACGCAGTTGTATTGAAAGCAAGTCCGCAGGGCACAAAGAGGTGATTAAAGTTTTGAAAACCCCGTTCTAATCCTTCACGCTGCATGCTTTGATGGGTATTTTGTCCGCTCTGCCGTCGTCGCGGCAAGCCTTTTCTCTCGCCCGCAAATTTTTTCTTCTCTTTTGAAAAGGCGTCCGCGCCCGCCCATTTATCAAGGTATTTTACTGATAGATTGGAGTTATTAACCTCCATTTTTTTATTTTTCAACCTGCGCGGCGATTGATTTTAACATAGCTTATATGTGCATCTTGACAACTTTATTGCAATCACTTTCAGGAAACAATTCAGGGATCTCCGACGGTTGCGCATCTATGAGATGCAATATAAAATATATTTCGTTGATTTTCCAAGGTTCTTTCCCAGTAAATCTAAACGATAAGTATGCTGGGCATACATCCATCATCCTCGCAAGTTCCCTATGCTCTATTCCTTTTAACTTGAGCCTTACTCTTAATAAAAGATGTCCTTCTTTTTTCATTTTTCCTCTCCTCCTTTATTTCGCTGTCTTTCCA
>UMKG01026167.1_pt1 | contig 15552 bp, 13 predicted proteins | sample 1966261 | NCBI WGS metagenome assembly UMKG01 (sample SAMEA4836169, study PRJEB28245) | human gut metagenome | biome: gut microbiome; material: fecal sample | place: Denmark | collected 2008 | reverse complement strand
CGATCTTAAGTTGAAGAAAGCTGTTGTCGACAAGATCATCAACGATCCAAATGTGATCGGAGACAAACACAACGTCGACGTGTCCGCGCCTCTACGGCCGATCATCAAATAGTGGTGAAGACGTGGCTGAAAATAGGTGAATTGCATACGCTGAGTAATCTGGTTTGATATACGAAGAACCCCGGTTGCCTCGTGCAGTGACCGGGGTTCTTCGCGAATAGGAGGAGAAAAAGGAGAAGTTTTATTATTGCGTGCCGTCAGGCGTTTGGATTGGCCTTCATCGCCGGAGCGACGGAAACCGACGGATCGAGACTCGGAATCAGTGTGCACTGCGTGGCGTGGTACAGGTCGGGCTTACCTGGCCAGACGGTGTCGAACGGTAGGAGTCAAGCTTGGTGAATTCCGTGTTCCACGTATCGACGGCCAAGCCGATCTCATCATCCCAGAAATGCCTGTCGTAGGTTGTCAGAGCCTCTTCGAGCAGCTCGTCAGCGCCCGGACGGACGATAAGCTTGGCAGAAGTGGCAGCAAGAATCACGAAAGCGTGAGCGTAACAGACCTTGCCTGCTTCATGATACGTAGGCTTCAGGAGAGTAAGTGCGGGTCATCGATCAAGTCCTTCCTTGACGTCGTCTGCTGTGACGCGATAACTAGGTTGATTTATTAACTACTTAAGCGGTTAATGCAAGCCGACACGCGGAATTTGATGCTGCGATTATATGTGATTTGTGATGGGGCGGGGTGTGTGAGACCAAGCAAGACGAGAAGGGGATTTCCAGCAACATCTTTTAGAATATCCGATACATCGGGGGTAATGTGCGGTAAACTCAGGAATCTTTTGAAAACCGTTGGAAATAAAAGAAAAGCCGCCATTTCTGGCGGCTTTCAATCCGTGGAGATGCGGGGAATTGAACCCCGGTCCGATAACCGAACCCTCAGTCTTCTACGTGCGTAGTCTGCTGGCCGTGCGGCGGTTTTTCTGCCCCCATCGATGTCGCAGACAACTGATGGCGAGCATATCTACAGTAAAAGTCCCTTGCCGGCCCTGTGGCTCAGTCGACAAAGCAAGTCTTCTTAACGACGCTCAACATCCTCCCAAAGACGAGAAGGAGTGAACGGAGCGGCTGCTCACTGGTTAATCCTGGCGCGAAGCTCAGGCAGCGAGAGCGAACTCAGTGCGGTTAGATTTAGCACTTATTCTTTTGTAGGGGGCATCCACGAGCGGACCCTACGTTCTCGGCACGCTTCCCTGCGACGAACAGGTCACCGTCGAAACCGATCATCCCCAATCTTGAATTATCAAGCATCCGGTGCAAGGCCGGATTTTTCAAGATATCACGGAATGTCAATAATCGCAAATCATATACTGCTTTTCTTGTGCTGTGAGCGAAGTCGGAACATGGGCTTACTGCCTGACCCGAATGTCGAAATAATCCATGTCCAATTCGCATAACATCATATTGGCCCAGCTAAACCATGGGCGGGCATAGGAGTTCGGGATTGCACAAGTTGCGGATTGAATATGAGTATGAAAAACGAGGCCATGATGGCAGACATGGCCTCGTTGGTGATGATGAAAGGAAAAACTGGGATTACTTACCGGCTTCGGAGAGATAATCCGGAACGCCTTCCGCCGGGTAGGTCGGCCAGCCGCCTTCCTTGGTGCACACGTAGGCCGCGGTGTTCACGGCGGCACGATGGGCTTCCTTGAGCGGAGCACCGGTCAGCAGCTTGCCGGTGAAGGAGCCGGAGAAGGAATCACCGGCACCGACGGTATCTGCAACCTCGACATGCGGGGTCCGCAGGGTGGAAATCTCGCCATCCTTGGTGGTGATAGTACTGAACGTGGCACCGCCGGTCAGAATGATGTACTCGAGGTTGAAGCGGTCGATGAACCACTTGCATGCCTCTTCGTCATTGCACGCAGGAATGGAGAACATGTCGCGCATCATGATCAGCTCTTCGTCGTTGATCTTGAAGATGTTCGCGTAGCTGAGCAGCTCTTCGATGAGTTCATTGGAGTAGAAGTTGGCGCGCAGGTTGATGTCGAAGAACTTCAGTGCGCCTTCCTTGGTGTGCTTGAGCAGCTCGACGATGGTGTCGTGGGATTCAGGGGAGCGCAGGCCGAGGGTGCCGAAGCAGACGGCGTCGGCCTTGGATACGGCTTCAATGAGCTCGTCGGTGAGCTTGATGTGATCCCATGCCACGTTTTCGACGATGGTGTATTCCGGAATGCCGTTGGTCAGAGCCACGTCAACCGTGCCTGTCGGGTATTCGTTGGTCTGCACCAGCGTGTTGATGCCGGCCTTGTGGGCGTCTGCAAGCAGCTCATTGCCCAGTTCGTCGTTGCCGACCGCGCTGATGGCGAAGCTTTCCGCGCCGTTCTGAGACGCATGATATGCGAAATTGACGGGTGCGCCGCCGGCACGTTTGCCGGTGGGGAGCATATCCCATAGGATTTCGCCGAGAGAGATGACGATTGGCTTGGACATGGTGTTCCTTTCTTTGGTTGTGGCGTGCTATGCGACGTCAAAGAACATCGAAGGATGTTCTAGAAAATTGGTGATGGCCACGGCGGCGGCACCGGTGACGGTGGCATCAGTGGGTAGTGTGGATAAGGTGATTTCGGTATTGCAGCTGACTTCGGGAATGGTGCGTTCTCGAACGACCTGCTTGACTTCGTCAAGTAGCGGCTGCCCGGCTTGGGAAACGATGTCTCCAAGTACGATATGCGTCGGGTTGAATGCGTTGATGATGTTGACTGCGCCGTATCCGATATATCGTGCGATTTCAGAGGTGAGTTCCGCGGTTGCTTCGTCTCCGGCAGCGTTTTTGGCGAATAGCGCGGCACATGCCTGTGCGTGCGTCATGGTTTCGCATCCGGGAACGATATACGGTTGCTTGTTGAGCATTTCGTGGATTGCATTGGCCGAGCAGTAACGTTCGAGACATCCGTAATTGCCGCAGTCGCAGGGTTTGCCGTTGACGTCAACGGAGATGTGTCCGATTTCGGTGGCGGTGCCGTGGGCACCGTAATAGATCGTGCCATTGTCGATGATGCCAAGACCGATGCCTTCGCCGAGCAGATAGTAGGCGAGGGATCCTTCGGACAGTTCCGGATTGAACAGGAACTGTGCCAAGGCGCCTGCGCGTGCATCTTGCTCTACAAACACAGGTACGTCGAAGGCTTCGCTGAATTCCTTGATGAAATTGACTTTGCGCCAGCCCTGCATGGAGGAGACGAGTGCGGTATGCCCTTCTTCGACAAGGTATGGTCCGGGGACTGCCATGCCGACTGCCACGATTTTCTCGTCTTTGGCGATGAGGTGACGAATGGTGTTGTGGATCTGTTTGACTGTCTCGTTGATGTTTTCTTCGCTGACGGTCGGAAGATCGGTAAGCGAAATACGGTTGCATTTAAGATCGAACAGACCGATTTGCACCAAACTGCGTGCGAATTTCAAGCCAATCACATGGTATTTTCCGCAGTTGAGATTCAACCCGATGGAACGACGATTCTTATCGCCTTCCATGTCGCCAGTTTCTTCGATGATGTGCTGTGCGAGCAGCTTTGCCGTGATTTTGGTGATTGCCGCAGGAGTCAATCCGACTGCCTTTGCGATTTGCGCACGTGAGCAGATGCCGTTGTGATACAGGTATTGCAAGATGCGGGATCGATTATTCTCGGAAATCGATGATTGCTGAGCACTGTAATTACTCATAACACCTCCTTGCGCCAGTGCACGGACCATTCGTTGAACCTGTTGATATATTAACGTAGTTAATTACTTGGCGCAAGTTCTGTTTTTCGGCGTGTCATAAAGGATGTCGATTGATCGTGCATAAAAAGTACTTGTCTGTGTCGGAAGCGAGCGACTATGTGGGAGATCTGCTCGAAATGGTATATATGAACCGTTTCCCGCATGCGCTTTCTGGCGGTCAGCGTGCCTCCTTGGCACGAGCGTTGGTTCTTAAGCCGAGCCTGCTTATCGCTGACGAGCCGAATTCTGCATTGGATGTGCCGGTACAGGCGAAGGTGTTGGAGCTGTTCAAGAAACTGCAGGCGGAAATAGGTTTCGCATGCCTGTTTCATCACCCATGATCTTGCCGTGGTCGATATGCTGGCCGATTGCATTATGGTGATGCATAAGGGTGAGATTGTGGAACATGGTGATGCCGATCAGGTTATGAATAACCCGCAGAATCCCTACACGCAGAAGTTGTTGGCATCGCTGCCGGTGCCTGATCCGCGTGAACAGCGAGAACATTGCGCTCAGCTGCACGAGTTGCTCGCCAAAGGAATTTGATGCCGGAGTGAGTTTCGCGGCTTCCTGACATACACAAGAGCTGGTGCGACGATCATGAACCGTCACACCAGCTCTTGTGTATATATTCAATTGTGACTGTGTTCAGCGAATCGTACCGTTGAAGGAGAATTGCGCGTGTGCGTCGCCGTTCGCCTTGTTCTTGATGTACTCACGCACGTAGCCCATGCGTTCCACTGTGGTGTCGGCCAGGGGCTGAGGCAGGTCGTCGGGGGAGAACCAGCCTACGTTGAGGCTCTCCTCGTCACCTACGAATGGTTCGGTATTGCCATTTGGATCCGGCCTGCATATAAACAGGTGATCCATATACATGGTGTTGTCGCCATTCGCATACGTAAGCACCCTATGGGAGGACTTCACCGACACCAAATCGGTGACGATGACATCCACGCCAGTCTCTTCTTTGACTTCACGTGCCACCGTGTCAGCAGGCTCTTCGCCGGGCTCATTAATGCCATACACCATGGCCCATTCGCCGGTATCGGAACGCTTGCCAAGAAGTACACGACCCTGCTCGTCTTCGACATAGCCGGAGACGCCCATCAGCCACAGGAGGTCGTGGCCGACTTTCTTGCGTAACTTGAGAATGAATTCAGGCGTTGGCATATCAGACTTTTGCACCTTCGGCAGCCATGCTGGCCATCCACTCTTCGACCTCATCGATCTGCTTTGGAATGCCGGCGGAAATCCATTCCGGACCATCCTCAGTCATCAATACATCATCTTCAACGCGAATGCCGATGCCGCGATACTCCGGCGGAATCAACAGATCATCCTCACGGAAATACAGACCCGGTTCAATCGTGAAAATCATGCCAGGGCGAATCGCAGCACCCTGATACGACTCATAACGTGCCTGAGCGCAATCATGCACATCCAAACCAAGATGATGGGCCACACCACAGGCGAGCCAACGTCGATGCTGTTGTCCTTCCGGAGAAAGCGACTCCTCGACATCGACCGGAAGAATACCCCATTCGTGCAGGCGTTCAGCGATTACACGCATGCACGCATGATGAATGTCGGAATACGTGGCACCCGGCTTGGCAGCCTCAAAACCAGCCTGCTGGGAGTCCAAAACCGCCTGATACAGCTTCTTCTGGAAATCAGTGAACTTACCGTTGGTTGGGAACGTGCGCGTGATATCGGCCGTATACAAGCTATTGACTTCCACACCAGCATCAATCAGCAGCAGATCGCCGGACTCCACGGTACCGGTGTTACGCATCCAATGCAGAATCGGCGCATGAGCGCCGGAAGCGATGATCGTATCGTAGCCGACCTCATTGCCTTCCTCACGGGAAATGGCATTGAACGCGCCTTCCAACATACGTTCCGAACGAGGCTTGTCGAGCGACGACGGCAGCTTGCGCAGAATATTGTCGAAACCATGCTTGGTTGCGGCAACGGCCTTGCGCATTTCGCGAATCTCATATTCGTCCTTGCACATGCGAGCCTCGGCGGCAAACTCATGAAGCTTGTCATCGGCATCGGTATTGCCATCCGGATCGGCGAAACCGTTCGCCTCGCGAATATCCTCCACCATTTCGGTGATCTGCGGATCAGCCTCGCGGATCACACGCACACGCACGGCACCAGCCTCAGAGCCGACATCCTTGCTCAATGCGTCAGACAGCTGTGCAATGTCATTGGTCTCAATACCGGTCATTGCAGTCATCTCCTGCAAGCCGGCACGAGGTCCAACCCAATATTCTCCATAATGGGCATTCATGAAAAAGTCCTGCGTGTAGTGGTTCGCACGCGGAGCCACAAACAATTCCGGCACATGCGTCTTGCCGGCCGCAGCCTCCGGAGAATCAGGATCAACCGGATTCAACACCAGCACTGCACCGGCCTCGTAGTCTTCACCCAAACCGGTGTAATACGAAAACGTCGTATCCGGACGGAACGCATAGTCGCAGTCATTGTTGCGCACCTTCGGCTGACCGGCTGGAATCACAATACGCTCTCCGGGAAAGGCCTTACCCAGCGTGTCAAGACGAGCCTGAATGTAATGGGAAGACTCCAACGGTTCAATAGCCGGCTCATTATCATCCCAACCGGTGGTCATGAACTCTTTGAACGCCTCGGAACGCGGGCGCAGCGAACGATTGTTCACACGGTCGCTCATCGCCTGATCGGGGCCGGGGGCGCTGGCCTGCTCCATGGCTTCATACTCCTTGTCTTTATCGGTAATGACTTCGTTCATCACATCTCCTGAATATGGTTATCCATGCTTACGTAATTACCGCAAACCATCCTATAACTTTTTGCGCCGCGCAACGTTCATGCAAGCACATAGAATAGGGGAGATTGAGTGAGCAATCCCAAGGTAGGGGAGGAATCCGAAAGAATATGTCATTCGAACATCCGAATCGCAACAATGAAAGTATGATCGACGTCGAACGCGACATCATGAGCCGCCCATCAGAGCGCAATACCACCAATCTTGACCTGCAACGCATGAAGATGATTCTCGACATCATGGGACATCCCGAGCAGTCGTTCCGTGTGATTCACATCACCGGAACCAACGGCAAAGGGTCTACCGCGCGCATGACCGAGGCGATTTGCCGCGCCTACGGCATGCGAACCGGTTTGTACACGTCACCGCATCTTGAACATGTCAACGAGCGCATCGCCATCGACGGACAGCAGCTTTCCGACGATGATTTCGTTGATACCTGGGATCAAATCAAAGACCTTGTAGCCATGGTCGACATGAAGATGGAAGAACTCGACAAGCCAAAAATGAGCTTCTTCGAAGTGCTTACCGCCATGGCCATCTGGAAGTTCGCCGACGCTCCGGTCGATGTGGCCATCGTTGAAGTCGGTATGGGCGGCCGCTGGGACGCCACCAACGTGCTCGATGCCGATGCGGCCATTATCGGACCGATCGACATGGACCATATGGCATGGCTTGGCAATACCGTGGAACAGATCGCATCCGAAAAAGTCGGCATTATCAAGCCGGGCTGCACCGCGGTTATCGGGCGTCAACCGCATGAAGAGGCCGTCATGCCGATTATCGAGGAAGCGGCGGCGGAAAACCATGCCAATCTGGTGCGAGACGGCATCGAAGCGGAAGTCGTGACCCGCATTCCGGCAGTCGGCGGTCAGGTTGTGACCCTGCGTACGCCGAATGGCACGTACGCGGAAGTGCCGGTCGCCAAATTCGGCGAACATCAGGCGCATAATGCGCTCGCGGCCCTGTGCGCGGCGGAAGTGGTGATTCCCGTCAACGGTGCGCTTGACGGTGATCTTGTGGCTGAGGCGTTGAGCACGGTGAGGATTCCAGGCCGCATCGAGCAGATTCGTACATCGCCAACGATCATTCTGGATGGCGGGCATAATGTGAATGCGGCAGAATCGTTGCGTGCCGCGATTGAGGAAAATTACGATTTCCAGCAGCTCGTCGGCGTGATCGCCATGATGGGAGACAAGCAGGTCGAAGAGTATTTGGGCGTGCTCGAACCATTACTGAGCCATGTGATTGTCACTGAAAACTCGTGGCGTGATCGTGTGATGCCCGCGGAAGACCTGAAAACGGTTGCTGAACGCGTGTTTGGTGCGGAAAGGGTTACGTGTGTTCCTGAACTGCCGGATGCCATTCAGGAGGCTGTTAATATGGTTGACGCCGATGATGAGCTTGGTGTTGGCTATGGTCACGGCGTGCTGATTTGCGGTAGCTTCACCACGGCTGGCGATGCACGTCTCATGCTGGAAGAGAAAGTCAATCCCGATTTGAAGAAGCCGAAGTCGGAACGTGTCTTCCAGGCGGCTGTTGAGCCGGAACCGCGTAAGGATCAGGACGAGGCGGATCTCGATTTCGAATCTGACGCCAATCCTGATTTCGATATCAACGATTTCGGCAGTGTCGGTCCGGATCTTGCTGAAGATGAAGATACTGATGGTTCCGAAGATGCTGCCAATACTGAACATGCGGATGATGCATCTTCCGATGACGTGCGGTAATCGCATATATGCATGGCGATGATGGATCGTCGGTTGTTGTCGACGATCCATCGATACAACGATCTGTGATGTAATACAAAGGGGGATGCAGCGATATTGATTCGCTGCATCCCCCTTGTACGATATTTTGCACTATTCGTTGCGAGATGCGGTCATTACTTGCGCAGTTTGCGACGCAGAGACTGCAGCAGTGTGAGCGAACGGTAGAATGCCTTCTTGACCGGAATATCGCGACCTGCGGAAATCTGTGCGATGCTCTCGGAGAATTTCGTCTTGAATCCGTTCAAACTCTTCAATGAAGGCGCGAAATCGTTGCCGATGCCCATTAAATCAAGCACTGTGCAACCTTGTTCGCCAAGCGCGCAGCATATAACGTAAATCAGCTTGTCGGGAACATGCTGGCGCATGATTTCCGTACGCATACATGCATAGTAATAGACTGCGTGATCGCCGTTGATGGTGACGATGGACCATGCCACAACCTTGCCGTCGATACGTGCCGCGAATACGCGCGCATGATCAGGACCAAGATTGCTGATCATATCGACATAGTCGCTCATCGGAGCGGGGGAGAAGCCATCGCGGTGGGCGGTATCAACCATGACCTCGTAGTATTCGGAGAAATCAGCCATCGCCTGCGCGGTCTCATCGGCACAAGCGGCGGGGCTCTCCCTCAACGCCTTACGCACGTCGCGGCGGCCACGCTTCTTCATGCGTGTAAGAACCGCCTCATCGCCACCGGTGAGGTCCACATACACGGTCTCGTTGTAAGGAACGGTGGAAAGCACCGGGAACGAGCCTTCGAAATCCCACAAGTCGATACGCAGGAACACAACGTTTTTATCGCGTTTGCGTACGTCCTCAACAAGCAGGTCACGAACCTGTGCTTCCAGCTGCGCGGAAGGCTTGTCAAGCCAAGCCGGACCATGAACGGACCTCAAATAGTGGTAGCCATGGGTTTCGTAATCGATGAGCGCGATGAATGCGATCGGAGCGCCGTCCTGCTTCACCACATACGCACCCCACGGCGTACGTCCGTCAATGGTGTTCTGATATTTGGCCCACACTGCGGTCTGTTCGATGGGCAGGGTAAGACCCGCCTGCACGGCCTGCTGTTCCATGGTGGCTGCGTCGGTGAATTCAAGAGTGATCATGATTGTTGGATTATTCCTTATGGTTGGTGATTACTCGATGATGGTTGGCTGTTGCTGCAGGTCAGGCAAGCCCAAAAATACGTTCCACAATGTGGTTGTCGCCTTCGAAGGGAATATGCTTGCCGTGGTCCTTGAACCAGCGCTCGTTGCCTTTGCCGATGATAAGGATGATATGGAGGCGGTTGGGATTCTTGCGGTCGATTGCTACGGTCGACTCCACCGCTTCCGTACGGTCGAGAATGATCCTCGCATCCAGATCAGGATTGGTGACACTGTCGAGCATGTCTTGGCAGACGTGTTCCACAGGCTCGTCATCCGTGTCTTCGAAGGTGAGAATCAGATGGTCGACGCGATTCTGAGCAGCCCTGACGATTTCCGATCTGCGATCATACGCTTTATTGCCTGCGGATCCAGTGACCAGCGTGACTTCAGGGTCGTCCTTGCCGTAGCGTTGGTCGACATAGTCAAGCAACGCCGTTACGGAAGCATAATTGTGCGCATAATCGACGATGGCGATGGTGTTCGACTTCGTATCGTGGAAATGCTCCATACGACCGGCGATACGTACCGGTTCCATATTACGCAGCGCTTCCTTCGCGGCGGTTTCGTGGAAATCGAATCCAACGGCATGCGCAATGGCAATGGCTGCGGCGGCGTTCGCATAATTGAAGTCGCCATCCAATTGCAGGCTGAGCGAGCCGATCTGTTCACCTTCCACTGCAATGGCGAAACGGCTATGGTCGGCGGATTCCGGCCATGCGGTCACATCCGCGGCCGATGCTTCGCCAAGAGCGAACGTGGTGACGGGAATATCGGCGATTGCAGCATCCTGACGAATAAGATCGGCGTGTGCGCATGCCGTGCCGAGAACCAAGGAACGGCAATTCTTTACGATCTGCCGTTTGCAGTGAAAGTAATCCTCGAATGTCGGATGCTCGATGGGGCTGATATGGTCCGGGCTGATATTGAGGAATGCGGCGACGTCAAAAGTAAGTCCGAAAACGCGATCGACTTTGTACGCCTGCGACGAAACCTCCATAACCAAGTATTTCATGCCGTTATCAGCGGCTTCGCGCATCATACGGAACGCATCCATGGACTCCGGGGTAGTCAAATCGGACTCGACATAGGTATGTCCGTCAAGGCAATTATCCACGGAAGAGAACAAAGCGCATTTGCCGCAGGAGCAGCCGTTGAGCATAGCCTGAGTGAGATAGGCGGTAGTGGTTTTTCCCTTGGTTCCGGTAATGCCGATGACTTTCAGTTGGTTCTGCGGGTACCCATAAAATGCCGCGGACAGCAGACTCATGGCTTTGCGCGCGTCATTCACGATAAGTCCCGGAGCTTTCGTCGCCGCGGAGAAGTCGTTTTCCGCAACGTATGCGGCAAGTCCACGATCATCGATGCCATCGAGATATTCCGCTTTGAAACGGCCTTTGCAGCACAGGAGCGCGCCAGATACGACCTGCCTGGTGTCATAGGTGATTGAACCGAATGGCTTGTCGAATCCGTTGATGGTTTGCGCGTCAAGCGTCCAGGCGTCTCCTTGGATGATTTCGCGCAACAATCCATGCTCACTGAGCAAACGTGCTGCTGATGCCAAAGTCAAAGCCATATTTCGTGTTCTCCCTGTTCTTCGGATACCGAACAGCCATTCTACCGTCAGCTATGTGCATGGCATGTGGAAGTCTGGGTGGTTACAATAAAGCTGTGACTGAAGTACGAACGGAAACTACGGCAGGTAAAAGGGCGCGTTTTGAAAAACTCGCCATGCCTGTGGTCGATGCGTTGTACCGGCAGGCGATGAAGCTTACCAACAATCCCGATGATGCCCAAGATTTGGTGCAGGATACTTTCGAACGGGGATTCAAGGCGTTCGACTCCTTTCAGGAGGGAACGAATTTCGTCGCGTGGATGACGACCATCGAGCGGAATGCCTATTTCAACCAGTATGCCAAAGCCAAACGCAGACCGCAGCGGGCTAACGATTCCACCGGTGAATATGACGATTGGGACATTTATTCGGCTTCGGAGCATTCCTCGGAAGAACTTAAATCCGCGGAACAGGAATATTTGGATGCCTATGCGCCCGAGGAAATCATGGCGGCGCTCGCCAAGCTTTCGCCGGAACGCCGTCAGGTGTTCATCGATGCTGCGATTGATGGCAAGTCATACCAGCAGGTGGCTGACGAACAGGGTGTGAAGATCGGCACGGTGATGAGTCGTCTCAATCGTGCGCGTACGCAGTTGAAACGAGAACTTGCCAACTATGCGAAGGAACGTGGCTATGCCACGGCAGGGAAGGACAGCGCATGAGTGAATCGATCGAACGGCATACCACCACTGTCGCCACCGGCGAGGACGGCACTGTGACCCGGGTGACGCATACCAGTGTGCGCGTTAGCGCCTCCGGTGATTGTTTCGACCCCGAACGTTGCTGCGACGAGCGTGAACGGGCATTGATTGCGGCCATGCGTGCGTATCTGCGCCCGCAGCATGCCCCGCAGAGTCTGATTGACCGTCTTGAAGCTACGCTTGACCATTGCTGCGGAGAATAAGTCCGTGCATGTTCCCCGGCAATGGACTTGTGGCAGGCTCTATGGCAGGCTGAAGAAGTATGAGAAAACCCCGCGAATCAATGGTGATTCGGCGGGGTTTTCAATGTTCTGTAGCGTTATTCACGCTGGCAGGGATCAGGCGTTTGGACGCTTGCCGTGATTGGCGGCCTTCTTACGACGATCCTTGCGCTTACGTCCGCGCATGCCCATGATTGGACTCCTTTACTTACGATTAATAAGCCTTCGGGATTATCGCACACGAGCGAGACGTTTGCCAAATCCGGTGTTCGATAGGTGGCCGCTCAGGCTTATCCTTCGGTTTTTATATGACCAGAATCAGTCGGTTTAACCGATTGGATTACTCGGTCACGTTCACTCGCATGTTCACTCGGCCATACCGAGGAATAGCGAGGTGCTGGTGGTTTCGCCCGGCTTGATCACAATCAGCTCGTTGCCCGTGTTGAATGCGTTGGCATAGGCGGTCTGCGGCTCCACGGCAACGCCGGCGGGATGCTGGAATGCAGGGAACTTGGTGCCTGTGCATACCTGGAACGAGGTGATGGTTTCGTCGCCACCGACGCGGACCTTCTTACCATCGGCGCGGGTGAACACTGCCGTGACGGAACCGTCTTCGGCGTGCTCCAGATCGGTCCATGCGTCATCGAACGGCTGCTCGGTGAGCAGTGTGTCTTTGCGTAGGTCGTACTTGGTGCCGTCAACGGGCTCAGTACCGGTCGGAATAAGGTTTTCGTCCACGGTGACATGTGTGCGTGCCGGCAGCGTCAGGCTGCACTTGGCGTTGTGCTCGTCGATCTCGTCTCCATAGCCGTTAAGGCTGTTGGCAAGCCACGGGTGAATGGCCAAAGCCCACGGCGCGTTCGTGTCGCCATTGTTGTAGGCGCTGACGGTCAAGTGCATGCCGTCATCGGCGAGGCTGTAGGTGGCGGTGACATACAGGTCAAACGGGTAACCGACCATGTTGGGGGAGCGCCAGGCGAGGGTCACTGCGTCTTCGGCAAGAGAGATCAGCTTCCAGAATGAGCGGTAACCGTAGCCGTGGATGGCGGTGTTGCGGTCATGTTCGTCGATTGGCAGCGAATAGGTCTTGCCTTCGAACGTGTACTCGCCGCCCTCGATACGGTTCGGGAACGGAATGAGGATCTGGCCGTGGCAGCAGGTCACCAGATCATCAGGGCCAAGGGCGACGGTCAGATCTTCGCCCTTATAGGTCAGTTTGCGCATAGTTGCGCCAAGTTCGGTGATGACGGCTTCATAGCCGCCGTGGGAGATGGAGAATTGCTGTCCGGTACGGGCAGGCAGGTTAATGCAGGTCATAGTCACTCCATAGTGCCGTTGGATAGGTTCCGGTAACGGTAGCGTTACCGGCTAACACCACAGTTTACCTGTTTCATGCCGTATGACGATGCTGTTTCTTCGGCGTGCCGCCCATGTCTTAGTATTGATGAGGTTTTCACAAAGCAACGAAAGGCGGCCATCATGACCAAGCGCATCGTACTGGCGGATCCCCGTGGCTTTTGCGCGGGCGTCGACAGGGCGATTCTGACTGTGCAGACGATTCTCAAGGCTGCCAATCCATCTCGGACTGACGATCTGCCGCCGGTGTATGTGCGTCGTCAGATTGTGCACAACAAGCATGTTGTTGAAGAACTGTCGGCTCAGGGTGCAGTATTCGTGCAGGAATTGGCTGAGATTCCCGATTCCGCGGCTTCCGCAGGAATTCCGATTGTCTTCTCTGCGCACGGCGTGTCTCCTGCGGTGAAGGCTGAGGCTGCGGCTCGGGGCATGCATGTTGTTGACGCCACATGCCCTTTGGTGAGCAAGGTGCATCGTGAGGTGTTACGTTTCGTCAAAGAAGGCTACGAAATCATCTACATCGGGCATAAGGGTCATGATGAGGCCGTTGGTGTGGTTGGCGAATCTCCGGAACATGTGCATCTGATTGAGCATGAGTCGGATGTCGATTCGCTGGATTTTTCTTCGGATACGAAGTTGGTACTGCTTTCGCAGACCACGCTGAGCGTGGATGAGACGGCAGACACTATCGCCGCGTTGAAGGAGCGTTTCCCATGGCTTGAGATGCCTCCGAATTCCGACATCTGCTATGCCACGTCGAATCGTCAGGCTGCGGTCAAACTCGTTGCCGAGCAATCGGATTGCGTGGTGATCGTCGGTTCGGCGAATTCGTCAAATTCCGTACGCTTGATGGAGGTTGCACAGGAGGGGCTGAACACGCGTTTTGGCGGTGTACTTGATGGTGCTTGCGGAAAGGCCCACCGTGTGGATGATGCGTCCGAGCTTGATCCCGCATGGTTCGATGGTGTTGAATCCGTGGGAATCTCGTCGGGCGCATCCGTACCTGACGAATTGGTGTCAGGTGTTATTGAATCGCTGCAAAGCCAAGGTTTCAATGATGTGGCCACCATTGAAACCATTAAGGAAAACATGCATTTCGTGCTTCCCAGTGAACTTCGTAAGAAACCGGTCCGCTGATTGGACTTTACGAGCGTCGAGTACTTTACCGAGTGCCGATAGGTGCAGCTACTCCGTCAAGCACTTTGAGCAGATCATTGGGATCGATGCCGATTGAGAAACCGCGTTTGCCTCCCGACAGCAGTATCTCGCTATATTGCAAAGCGCTTTCGTCGAGTACGGTTTTGTGGTGTGTGCGTTGACCGAGCGGTGAGATGCCTCCAACCACATACCCGGATTCGCGCATGGCGACCTTTGGATCGGCCATGGAGGCTTTTTTGGCTCCGACCGCTGCGGCCAGCGCCTTCAGATCCATGTGTCCGCTTACAGGAACCACGCCTACCACGCGTTCGGAGCCGGTATCGGCCATAAGCGTTTTGAACACCTGATGCTCGTCAAAGCCCAGTTTGGTGGCGGCCTCGACCCCATAGCCGTCATCCATATGGTCGTTTGAATGTGCGTATTCGTAAGTCTTGAATGGGATTCCCGCTTGTTCCAGTTGCACTGTTGCCGGTGTTGAACCGGCTCCCTTCTCATGCTTTTTCTTACCCATGTTGCTCTACTCTAAAACGTATTTGTATCGGTACGTATTTGCGTCGGTTAACAAAAGGGCTTCCGCCGTGAAGCGAAAGCCCTTGCACTAAGTTCTACTTAGAATCGTGCGGATTGTTCCGCTATTGATTCACTCGGAGATCTCAGCGAAGTACAGCAGGGTGCGCACCATGTTGCAGGTGAAGCCGTACTCGTTGTCGTACCAAGAAACGGTACGAGCCATGGTCACGCCGTCAACGGTGTTGACGTCGGTCTGGGTCGGATCGAACACGCCACCGTGGGTGTCGCCGATGATGTCGGAAGACACGATGCCATCCTCGTTGTAGCCGTAGAATTCGGTGGAGGAGAATGCGGCCTTGAATGCGGCGTTGATCTCGTCAGCGGTGACTTCCTTGTTCAGAACGGTGGTCAGCTCGGTAACGGAGCCATCCGGAACCTGGATACGCTGGGCGTGACCCTGCAGCTTGCCGTTCACGGACGGAACGACCTTGCCGATGG
>UMKG01041590.1_pt1 | contig 15651 bp, 17 predicted proteins | sample 1966261 | NCBI WGS metagenome assembly UMKG01 (sample SAMEA4836169, study PRJEB28245) | human gut metagenome | biome: gut microbiome; material: fecal sample | place: Denmark | collected 2008 | reverse complement strand
CGAATTACCGTGGTGCAGATGTGGACTGGTATGTAAAGGCAGATGACATTGTTCCGAAGAACAAAGGCACTCATGCCGGAAGTCCACAGAACAATGCTCCACAGCAACCACCGAAGAAATAAGTCTGTATATAGGTTTTGATTGCTTCTGATATTAAAAAATCGTATAATTATATCAATACGATTTTTTGATAAGGGGCATGAATATATGAGTGAAAAAATATTAGATTTATTAAAAGTATTTCTTGAAAAATATTTAATACCGACGGTTGTTGCAGTAGTATTTTCATTTATAACTTACTATCTAACACCTGCAAACAATAAATTATTGGTTAAATTTACTGTAGGAGGATATGCTGTTTTTCTGTTTTGCATTTGGTTTCTAATTATAGAACTTGTAATCTGGTTAGTACAAAAAATACAGTATCATAATTATTCAAAAGATATTGAAGAACAGAGTAAACAGAGAGAAGCCGAAGAATGGAAAAGAAATTTAGAAATGCTTTGGACAGAAGTAGACCAGTTTTCACCCAATGATTATAAATTATTACTCAAGTTTATAAAAAACGGAAATGAACCATATTATAGCTCTGATACATATATGGGATTTTCTTTGTTAAATTCAGAATGGGTTCATAAATCAGAATCTAGACCAGCGAAACAAGTATTGATAAAACCGAATAGAGGTTCTTCATCAAAAGCAATTCTACTTCCTGCATATGAAACTATACCCGGAAAATATCAGTACGTCCTTAGAGATGATATTTATCAAATACTTAAATATTCATACGAAAACTATGGAAAAATTTCTCATTTTAAATAAGTTATAACTAGCAGTTAGTCTATATGATTGACTGCTTTTCTTATGCCCAAAGAAAGGAGTTTTTATGAAAGCATGGAAAAATCTAAAGGTAACAGGATTCGTGCCAGTGACAAATCGCTGGTCTATCACTTCTGTATCGGCTGGCTGTTGCTCCTGTTTGTTGCGGTATTCCTGCTACTGAACCTGCGACAGCTTCTTGTTACCGACTGGAAAAATTTTAACCTGCTCCATGGTGGAATTACTTGGACTGCCTACAATTCCATTATGGTTCTGATAGCGACTGGTGTTAGTGCATTGGTCGCTTTTCTCTACTACCGTTACGGATATAACCGTATCAAGCGGTTGCTACACAGACAAAAGCTGGCTCGTATGGTGCTGGAAAATAAATGGTATGAATCGGAAAATACCAAAGACAGCGTTTTTTTCACTGACCTGCAAAGCAGATCAAGAGAAAAAATCGTGTGGTTTCCAAAGATTTATTACCAGATGGAAAAGGGACTGCTTCATATCCGCTGTGAAATCACAATGTGAAAATATCAAGAACAGCTCCTGTCCTTAGAGGATAAACTGGAATCGTGGAAATATTTACAATGCTCCACTGGCAATTATCGTTTGTGCAGACCATTCAAAGGCATGGACAAGACCTTTCGATAATAAACAGAGACAGATATAGATGCTTCTCTTCTTTCCATCCTCTGTGATTACCACATTACTCCGCTCCGTTCTATTAGACTGCGCCTCATCGAATTCTGACGCACTTATATAGGAGGATACGAAATTTTTTCAAGCTACTTTTTGCATATTTCTGATTGTAAACGCTCCATAGTGAGTACCTTTAAAATCAGCATTCAGGCCTTAAGACAAAAGAATGGCTGGCAAACCACGGAATAAGTAAGGATACTTATTACTACTGGTACAAAAAAGTTCAAACCATTTGTGTAGAGGCCATGGAAATACCAGACACGCTTTCGATGCCTGAGTTTGTGTCATTACCAGTTCCGGCAGAGCCAGCTAATGTGCCGGTTGAGTCAGCTATTAGATCCAATGCAGTAGTTACAATGCACATAGGTAAAGCGAAGATTGATATTCCTGAAACCATTTCTACAGAGTTCATAAAAAACTTATCGGAGTCCTTGCCTATGTTGAATGATGCATCTGGGTTCAAACGTATTTACATTGCTTGCGGTCAAACAGACCTTCGCAGGGGTATTGAAGGACTTGCAAGCATAATTCGTTTCCAGTTTAAGCTGGATCCTTATGATAAGGATACTCTGTTCCTGTTCTGCGGAAAAAAGAATAATCGAATCAAGGGGCTGCTCTGGGAAGGCGATGGATTTCTTCTCTTATATAAGAGATTGGAAGCATGTGCATACAGCTGGCCTCGAAATACATCAGAAGCTCTTGAAATAACACCTCAACAATACAGGCTTCTTATGGAAGGCTTCTCCATTGTCGCAAAGCATCCGATTACAGAGTTAACCAATCCTCCTAAAGGATTGTAGTTTTTGTGCAATACGTAGAAAAAAAGGTTTTTCATTTTAGAGCATATCCAAGTCTTTTCATCAGATATTTAAAATGCTCCACATTCCCAGCAGCATATGCACACATCTTGGCTTCCCTGAGAATTATCTCTTTCATGGACATTTCTCTTTCCCACTTGTCCCTGCTGATATTCTTTGGATTCCTGCTGTACTCTACCGGCATTCTCCAAATGAATATTTTGAGTGAAAAATAACATGGCCTCAGGCATAAATGAAACTATTCCTGCACAGCTCACTTTAGTACCAAAATAGTACCACAAAGCAAAAAACAAGCTCGCAAATGCCCATTTTACTAAGCTTTGCGAGCTTTTAAAAATTATTCAAACTCTAGTCATGATACTTTATATTGGCTCTATATCGTGCCATCGTGTATAGATATTGTGGTGGAATTCCACTCATCCTACGTAATTTTATTTTTTCTAAAAGTTTTTGCAACCAAATTGCAACCATTACACTTATTTTTTTAATCTATTTTAGAAAGCTCTCTATTTGATTATTAATATAAGTTTCATAGTCATCAAGCACAACGTCTCTATTATTCGTATCATAATACTTTACCAATTTGAATGGCACCCCGTAATCACTTACTTTTCTTGCCTTGTCGCTCAATGCGTTATATTCCAATTTGCGAAGCAATATGGATACGCCCTCTGCATCATCAAAACTTACGCCCAACCGACGTGACATGATAAATCTATAGAAAACGTCAAAAACACCCAAATATTTTACCAATTGATATTTGAATGTGTTATATACTGTTTTTGCAACTTGCTTCACAGCTTTATCTTTGGTTTCTCCTTTAGCAACATAATAATCCAGCATCCCCATAAATCCATTTTGTAGATACGAAGAGAGCAAAACTACTGCTATCGAATACTCTTTATTGTTCCTTGCCATAAAAGTATGTTCTATAATTCCTTTTAGCTCTCGCTCACTAACAATTGGATTAACTATGTTCAACAGACATTGAAATCCATCCCAATCAAAATTATTAGCCTGCGAAGTACGAAGAGTTTTCACAAAACTACTTAATTGTTCCCATTTAAACTGCGGCAGTTGTAATAACTCCTCATAAATAGTCAATTTATCCTTTGAACCAACTACTTTAAATAATCTAAAAATCTCCAGCGGTATTTCGTACTCAGCCACCCTTTCCAGAATATGTTTTTTCTCTTTTTTTTGATCCTCCGATAAATACTTTTCTCTTGTTATCTGATAATCAACGTCATGTTTCAACGAATTGACATCATAGTTCTTATGTCTCAATTCCTCTGGTGCATCTTCAATTACTTTTTTAAAATTATTCTCCACAACTATAACATTGCCTGAGAAATGCTGATTAAATCTTCCCGCTCTGCCTGCTATATTCTTTGCATCAAATTGCTTTAATGGTTTAGAGCCTTTTTTATCAGACATAACAATCATGTTTTTTGCAGTCGTATTTACCCCTTCCGTTATTGTCGTAGTAGAAAACAAAACCACTATATCGCCATCATTAAATAAATTAATAATTTCCTTTTGTATATATTTAGGTACTAAACCATGATGAATTCCTATTCCAAGTTTTAATGCCTTAACAATAATCCAATCCTCACCAAAATTAGAAATCAAATGCTTTAAAAAGAAGTAATACTTCGGTGAATGTTCGATAGATAATCCCATCGAAAAGCCATCCTTAATCAGCCTTTTTGCATACGTCTCTGTATCACTTTTTCTTCCAAAGTATACAATAGCATTTTCTTTATTCATTGATAACTCTTCAATGATTTTTGCTACTATACTTGTTTTCGTTTTTCCTGTTATAACTATTTTGATACCATCAACATCATACTCTCCCCTACCATTTATAAGGAAATACTTTTTGTTAACAATCTCATATTCGTTATATCTTAGAATTGTAAAATCATTCTCTCTTGTAAAATTCAAAAAAGAATTATCCCTATCCAAAGATAGATATGGGCCTGCCAAAAACATGTCTTCAGTAGATTTACAACCAAGTTCTAACGCAAGCCTATAAGCAACATCTCTTTCATTTTCCTCATACGTTTCTTCTTCTATTGAAAAACCATTATCTATCTTGTATATTTCATCAATAAAAGTAAAATCGAAACCAACATCTTTATGTCTATCTATAAATGAAAGGTAACGCTCCGGCGTATAAATAAAAATATTTTTATCTTTATAATCAATCTCCTCTTCACTCAGTGTATGTACGTTATACCCCTCCATTCCCTTCATCGTTCTTATTTTTTCAAGATTCTCTGAAAGAAGACTTATTGCTGGAAAAATCAACAGAATGTTTCTATAATGCATCTTTTTTATAATCTGATATACAATATAGGTTTTTCCAAACGATGTTGGTGCAGTTAGAATAAACCTATTTCTTTGCCCTCTATCAAACTTCGAAACCACTTCTTGTTGATACTTGTGAAGCTTCTGATCATTTTGAAACAACGTAGCTTCAAAAAAGATGCTTCCCAACGTACATAACGGGAGATATCCCCTTTCTTGTCTATTCGCACTGACATATTTTTCTAATAATAAATCATAATACTGCGGCAATCCTACCTCATTAGCCATAAAATGTAAAAAATCAAGCGTCGAATCAGATATTTCTTCTGTTTTTATCGCATCAAACATTTCGCATGTAGACTTTATAAAGTCAACAGGGTTATTTGTCTTTTTATATTGATAATATTGCCGTATTATATCAACGGTTCTTTGTTCTCTATCCATTCAATAACCTGCTCCTTAATCCCTCTAACATCATTGGCTGGTAAAAGAATAAAAAATATCGAATACTCAAATGATGCTGGAATATTTACCGATAATCGTTTCACTTCACTGTTAATATAAGAAACACAATGTTTTATATCATCATAATAATCTACTCCGACCGCCTCATGAGCAATCATGATAGGATATACAACAGATATATTATGCTTTTTCATTTCCGCCGAGATGTTAATTAACGGATTTAATTCCCATTCGTCAACAATTGTTTTTAATGCTCCTGGTGTGTATGTCATCTTTTCTGATTCCTTAAATATTGCAAAAATATTGTTATTTACATATTCATCAGAAAGTGATTTTTCTATTTTCTCAATCACATCTCTTATTGGCTTGTGATAATCTTTATAAAACTTAGCTTCTCCCAACCATAAACTCGTTTTGTTCCCATCCTCAATCAAATGAAATGCATCAAAGCCTTTAACTTCACTATTTTCAATCGGAGAATACAAATATCCTCTTGCCAGTAATACATTGGACGAAAAATAAGTTCTCAGTATCAAATCTAACAACACTTCTCCATAAAACCCATATTTTAATTTTACAGAAGCCGCTGCAGAACTATCATATTTCATATCCCTAACTATTACCTTCGCTTGTTCCAAAGAAAGATTAGAATAGTCAATTTTAAACTCATTCACAGCATATTCTACAATTCCATTATATATTATTTGCGACAGTTCCTCAGATTTTGGGTTCTCCAAGCAATAATCTTCGTCTGTTGTTAGTAATGTTTTATCTATATTTTCAGTACAATTCGGCAATCTGCATTTTACACATATCGCCGACTGAACCTTATTTAGCAGGCTGGGTCTCATTTTATTTCCTCAAAGTTGTATTTTCTCATAACATGAATATCCAAAAAAAATAATCATATCTGTTTTCATATTTACAAAGCACACGCAATCGTAAGCATTATTCGTTTATTGCAACAATTCGCCTCGCATACTCATAAATTCGTTTCAAAGCATTTTCATCAACATCATCAACTACATTGCCTGCGACTTTCGAGAACCCATTGTATGTACTAAATCCAATCAAGTACACAGCTAGAGCCATTGCCAAGTTTTCATCATCTGTGTTCATCTCCTTAGCAATTCTACGAAGTTCGCTCATTACAGAATCATGTGGTACTTTGACATCTTCTCCACCTTCATTGACAACCTTCTCAATAACCTTTGGGAGAACCATGCACATCTTATAAAAGGCATCTTCCTGTCCTGTTACAAGAGCATAAAACTGATCTAAACTTACTCTACGAATCTTTTTATGCGAAACGCTCTTTCCATCAACAGTAGTGGACCACTTAATGTTCTGAGATTTCTTTGCGATCGCTTCAACTAAAAAGCATGCGCAATCGTCATCATCTAATAACTGGCTCTGCATCTTAATATATGTTTTGCCAGCTGCAGCAGAGTTCATGGTGTTATGCTTATTTTTCATTTCTACATAAACAGTATGAACAATATCCCCTTCCGGAAGCGTTATTCCTTCAGGCACTTGAAATATAACATCCCAACCACCTTCTGTTCCGTTATCAGGAACATGGCAATTATTTATATACTGAAAAATACGCTGATGAAAATATCCGATGTCATTATTGTTAGATTTGTCTCTTTGCCTAAAAATCTCATTTCCAACGATTTCATCCCATGATGTCTGATATACAGTTTTATCGAATATCATCTTAATCGGATCAACAATGTTCTTGTTAAAACGTACAATGTCAAACGACTCCAGCTTCTCCCCGTATTTATCAATCGTATCTTTTACATGATTAGTAAAATCTTTCTCTGAAATAAAAGATAATTCCCAACTCATTAGTCCTCTGCTCCTTCCAATGCTTCATATATCATATTTGCTACTTCATATCCAAGATTAACCGGAACTGCATTTCCTACCTGCTTATATTGTGACATAACCTTCCCACAGAACTCCCAACTATCTGGGAAAGATTGACACCTTGCGTTCTCTCTTACAGTGAAAGGCCTTGCCTCCAATGGATGACACCTTTCAGTTTGCTTCTGTGATGGTGAAGTAAGTACCGTTAATGAAGGCTCGTCCATAGATAACCGCCTTAAAATTCCAGTTCTTCCACCTTCCATGTCCCAGCAACTCTTCATGTATGCTTTCGCCAATTCTGGGTCTATATCTCTCCAATATCCACCGGCAGGTACAAGTTCAAAAAGCTTACGCTTATTCTCTCCATATGGCACACCTTCACTCTCTGGAACATTTTCTAAGATATCTCTTAGCACTGGTTTGTAGTCATGTGCCTCTGGGAATTCGAATGTTATTTTTTCTTTTAAATCCTTACGAATACCTATCGTGATAAGACGTTCTCTCTTTTGTGCTACTCCATAGTCCCAAGCATTCAAAACCTGCTTTTGAATGTCATATCCTGCATTCTCAAAAATTTCAAGCATGGTCTGATAGGTCTTTCCATGGTCATGCGTCAACAGTCCTCTAACATTTTCAAACAAAAACATCTTTGGCTGTAATTTTTCCAAAAAAATCGCATAGTGATAAAACAATGTTCCTCTTGCATCTTCAAGTCCCAATCTTTTACCTGCATATGAAAATGCCTGACATGGTGCTCCACCGGACAGTAAATCTAATTCACCTTTCTTGATTCCAAAGTAATCTTCTAAATCCAATTTAGAGATATTAGCTATATCGTCACAAATAACTCTCCAATTGGGACGATTCTTCTTTAATGTATCGCAAGCATCTCTATCAAATTCAATCAATCCGATTGTATTAAAGCCAGCTTCTTCCACACCTAATGCTAACCCACCAGCACCTGCAAATAACTCTATTGTCGAAAACTTTTTTTCTTTAACTGAGTACACTATATTGTAAAATGTATTTTGCATATTCCTTCTAATGCGGCGAGGATCATCTGGTTTTTCTGTACTATCAGGGATTAACCATGTATTTCCCTTTAAAACAGCACCTTCTATTCTTCCTTCACCACACAAACGAGTAATTCTTCTTCTAGAAATGCTCCATTTTTCAGCCATTTCAGTAGTTGTTGCAAAACTCATATTTACCTCCAAATAATAAAAACATACGTTTATATTATATTCCCTTTGCGGTACATTTTCAACACTTTCTGAAATCATTTTTAAATCGGACAATTATTCTACAAACCGTTGATTTTATTGGTTTTGTTATACTCTTCTTTTCATCCTATTATGTAATTCTGGGTTATTTAATTCTTTAAGTATATCCTCTGTCTTAACATTCTTATGCGCCCACATCCTTTGCTTTCTCATAAGTTATGTGGGACATCTTTTCTCTAATCCGTAAGCCACTTCGAATTTTTTAGAATCTTTCCCTCTCACAATTCATTTGGTTCAGTAAGAGGGGCATTACTAGAATAAAAAGAAAATTCTTTCAAACAGCTTTTTCAAATCCCTCATAATACATTTGGGTTGAAAAAAAGCTCATTACTAAATCAAAGTAAAAAACCTTCCTCTTTCACCTTCTATTTGGAACGAGTCAGAACTGATTACTTAAATTTTCTCTATCTTTTTTCAAAAGATATGTGGCATATGATTTTCGAAAATCCGAAAATGTTTGTAGATAGTTATATATGTGAAAATTACTCGAATGAGTGATTGATGCCGGTCATGATATCCGGCTTAAGATTCTTAAAAAGAGTGAATGCAAAATAATTGCAACCACAAAAAATGGGAACCCACTATTTAAGCGGATTCCCACAATTTATCGTCTATTCAAACTCGCAGAGTCTGGTTTGATTCAGGTTATTTTAATACAGTTATCTATACCATTTAGTATTGATAACTCATGCCTTTTCCATACATTATTTTTCGTTTCACATATTTTTAGTACCAATCCAGTACCATTGCTATATTGTCATTATTGTGTGTAGTTCTAGTGGCTTGCAGGTTTGTTTACTATTCAGAAAATAATAATCTGATGGTTTGCAAGTCAACCTATGGAAATTATAATCTCCAGACGATGTTTCTGCAACTAGAAATTTTGTGGTACTAATGGGCAGTACCACGACCAATTTCTATGTACTGAATAAAATCAATTGCCTTTGCAAGATTTCTCTTAACTTGTCTGCTCAGGTATACTTTACTTTCTGCTACAATCGTCAGTACAAATCTGATAAATCATGCCTTTTGCTAAATTACTATTTGTTTCTATTGTTATTTATATAAACTTCACTTATATTTTAGTCGTTCTCTTAAAAATGGCTTGATGGAATATGCTATCAAACCTCTTATCTTTCTATGCTGCTGTTCTGTAATCTCACTCTTATTTCTTTTATTGAACATATCCAACATAAACTGATAATCATTTGTTCCATCATACCTATTATATTTATTGGGTGCAAATGCTCCTTCTTCATACAATGCATATAGTAATTTCTTCGAAAAGTACTTTGAAGTTAATTCTATTCGTTCCCCTCTTTCCATAGCATGCGCTAAACGATACATATCCATTTGAACATCTACTTCATAATCTAAATCATCTCGCTCAAATTTTTCTATACAAGAAGATCCTATCGGGTATAAACTTCTACCTGTTTCTCTATTTCTAATCGTAAATAAGTATCTCAGATTCTCTTTTCCACATACACATTCTGATGCATGTTCCTCATCTTCTTCACAATCAAGAATATCCCATTCCCGCACTGCTATTTCCCAATTATCCGTTGTAGATGCTTCTAAAACACGTTTAATTAAGTTTTGATAATAAGAACTCGCCATCATTAACACCTCTCTCCTGCGTTTACGTTAGTAATATCTATAAAAAGACCCGATGTGGATTCGAACCACATCTTTCCCCTTCATAAGTGCACTGTTGCAAATGCACTTATGAAGGGGGACGCCCTACCATTAGACTATCGGGTCAATAATCATGCTAATAAGTTTTGGTATTTGCTCTATGAACTCTTCATCCACCTTATACAAGGTCTTTATGTACGAGCAAAGCGCTTTCTCTTGTCGGTTTTTACTATATTTCCGCCATTTACTTATTTGCTTATCTGGAATATCCAAAGCTATTTTTGTATAATCATAAGCCATTTTCTCAAAAATGTATGTTGCCAATTCAACACAAGATCTAGAAAACATAACAAAATCATCGAATGATATTTCTTCATATTTATTTGGTGCTACTAGCTTTGAAAATTTAGCCTCGGTCTTAAAATTATACTTTTGTAATTTACGATATTCTTTTTCATGAGAATCAACCTCACATAAATCATGAACCGAAGTATTTCTTATCAGTCGATAGTATTCACATAACTCATACAAAGGTTTCATATCATCAGATAAGTTATTACCACAAATATTTCTGACTGCACATGATAAATATGACTCTTCTTGAATTCTCGGTTTATATTCATTCTTTCCGTATTTATTTATCTGCCAGCATACATCTTTCAAAAATGTTTCAAAACACAAATGAACATTAACAATATAACTTCTGCATATTTCGCAAACCATCGAATCTGCATCATAATTTGTCAGAGTTACTGCATATTCTGTTGCTAACTTCACAAATGTATCCCTTTTCTGTATCTCGTTTTGATGTTCAACCACAAAACACCTTTTTGACAATTCAACAAACTGATTAATTGCACAATATTTTCCCAATACATCTTTAAAATTATTTAGTGCATTCTTCTCATACATTTTATCTATTTCCTAATAAACCGGCCTGATAATCTTTCTCGAAATAATTTCCAATTCCTTTTGCTTATGTCCATGATTTTGAACCTCCTCAGTCTCAAATCTCGTGAGACTTCATTGAGACTAACTTCGGAATATTCTTGAGTAAAAGTTTGGGTGTCACATTGAGTGCCAAATTTACTGTCATTTACCTACCTAATTTCCCCATTTACCACCATTATCTGGACCTTTTCGTTCTATGATATCTTTATCCTTTAATTCTGATATATATCTAGCAATTGTTCTATCTGTGACATCTAAGGCTATTCTTAATTCATCAATAGAAATATTCGGATTTTCGGAAATCATTTTTGGGATCTCACATGCTTTAGTAAGCTTCTTCTTAGAATACTCTGGCATTAACTGCTTCATTTTTTCTTCCGAAATTTCTATGACATTTTCTATGACATTTTCATTCACCTGTGTTGCATAATTAGTGCCATAATTCAGATTATACAAATTCAATGTAAAATCATCATTATCTGCATCAAAGACTGGCATCTTGGTCTCATCAAATTCTACTTGTCCCTCATAATCTGCCAATATCTTCTTAAATCCACTACCTCTACGCTCCATATATTTTAAACGGCTGAATATATCAGCTAATATCGGATTTCTTCGCTTTGACGGAATTTTCAATAGATTTTTCCCCTCAAGAGATATTCCACTTACCATACCACCGGGTGAATATATTTCAATTCTATCATCGAACATATCTATATGAACTTCACTACCTATCTCCAGATAATTTCTATGAATCAATGCATTTACTACACCTTCAAGCACTGCTCTATCCGGATATCTTGTACAGACTATTAATGCTCTGTATCTGCAATTACTTAAAATGCAGAAAACATTTACCGAATGCTGTGAACATCAAGCTTTAAACAATCTCCCTACAAGCGATGAAATCAAGGAACTGCAAACCGACTATAACAATATGCTTACAGCCATCATTGATCTGCTTGATTGTGCCAAGTATCTGTGGGAAGGAGAACACCATGAAACAAAATAACCCTTGTTACTTGTTTGGTATGTATGAACCTGATACAAATTCTGTTATTGTTAATGCCATCAATGATACATATACCGGCACGCCTCTTACTATCAGTTGTGAAAAATGCAATTCAGCCGTCTCGCTCGATACACCTGATGAAATCGCGTATCTATATCGGCTGGCACAGGAAAGTCCTCTGCTATATGCTGAATTGGCTTGTAAACCTAATGGATTACAGGAATATGTGGATGCTATGAATGAATTTAATTAAGTTTATGTAGCTTCATTATGGTTTTGAACTAATCTGACATCAATTTTAACTTTCTTTTGATTGATATAATAATTCATCGCTTTTTTCGTCGCTTTTTATGCGTTGAAAAAGGCGTCGAATTATTCTAATTATACATCTAACTTGGCTTTTAACCTGACATATAATTCAATATGCCAAGTTAAATAACAAATTCATTCCACTCCTTTAGCTAAATTGCCAGAATAATATTTTCAAGATTTTTTATCAAATCTGCCAACTCTATTTCTTTATAGCCCACATATAAATTAACTAATTTTATTCTGAGATATGGACCTACTGAATTTTAGACTACCATAATATTTTTGCAAATTCAATAAACTTCTTACATTCATCAATATCTACTGTTTGATTAACAGGGTCCATATATAACGTTTTTTTATGTGCCAAAAGCTGATCTAATATATGCCATGCCTCTCCATTGAAATCATTCGAAACCATTATTTCTTCACTATTCATTCCTATTTTTCTTGTATGTGTCATAGCAATGTTCTTTTTCTCTTTTAAATATTCAATTATATCTTTAGAAAGATAGTTATCTAACCCTCCATAGGTCGCATGATCTATTTCAGGTAGCCAATACAAATCATCAGACCTATCACTATATTTTCCCTCTTTATCAGGTAAAGATATTTTATATTTTATCATTCCCCACATTAATTCAAACCATAAAACTGATTCTGACATTTTCCCTTTAAATGCAAGTGTGTGAATTATATCCAATTTTTCAATTAGCTTATTCAAATTTCGAATGTCAATTTGGCACAAAGTAGCTAATGTTTGTAACTCCTCTGCTGCCGCATCCCTTTCCTCAAATTTTTCAAAATAATAATTATATCTTTCTACATATTTAGATTGAAGCTCTCCCACGCCTAATTCCAAATTGAAGCTAATAAATTTTCTCAGATATCTACCTGTATCAACTGCATTTCCAAAGATTTTTTTTACGGAATTCTCAAGTTGTTTACTGTCAACAGCCATAATAACAATTGTATTTGGGATACCCTCAAATAAATGATGAAGTCTCTCAAGAACTTTAATTGCATATTCAGGCATACACCTGTCTAGTTCATCTACAACTATTACAACAGTTTTTATTTCCGACATTCGTTTAAGTTTTTCCCTAGTTTCATCTAAAGTTTTCTTAAACGCAAACATTTGATCAAATTTAAATTTTTGATTATCAATGCCCGTCTTTTCACTTTGAAATATTTCTACAATACTAACACCTATTTTATTTTTTACATACTCTCCAGCTACCTCTGTCAATATTTCTTTCGCTGTTTCCCAACCTGCTTTTGCTACTTTGTTAATTCTATGTTCTAGTAAATTTTCAGAGGCTTCTAGCATTGCTGATATTATCGCAACAGAAGGTTCTTCATAATAATCATATTGCCAACAATTATAATGAAAAACATAAAATTTATCATCATAGGTATCCTCATTAACAACAGGAGATAATCTTCTCTCAAGTTCTTCTAATACATAAGTTTTTCCATATCCCCAAGTTCCATCAATTGAAAATATTTTTCCTTGTTTTAAATCTGACATAGTGTTTACAAGCTGATATAACATATCAATAAATTGTTCTCTATTCAAAACATCAACTGTTTCCTTCATTCACATTCCCCTTTGCTCTTTAAATGAAAATTTGTCTTATTAATATATCATTTATTATGTATTATGAAAAATATAGTACTATTGAACTATTCTTTCAAAGTAATATCTCTCATTAGCCTTTGTACTTCCTCTGACCGTATCAACATCCTCATCTTCTTATTCCCATCCTCAATCTCCGGCTTACCACACCTCAGATTATCTAGATGTTCCGACACACAGCAATCCTTATACCAACACTCACCCATAAGTTCCCCCTTAACGGACCACTTCTCATTTTGAGTAAATTCACCCACCAATGATTTCATCACCCGTTCTGTAGAGTATCTCTTAAAACCTGCCAAGTACTGCAATGTCTTCTCATCATCAATCTTTGATAAATCGATTCTGTGATTCTCAACTGCCGTCAATACTTCTTCACGAATCTTGATTTTATCTGTCTTTCCGGTGCCTGTCCATTCTACCAGCTTGTCAAATGCAAGTATCAGGTACTCAAAACAAATCATATCCAGAATTACAATCTTCCCTTCTGACTTATCTGTTATTGATTTCAACATACGATACTTGTTGCGAATGTCTTGATTATCAACCACATAATCAAATGCAATATAGTATTTATCATCCCCTTTAATATTCAAGTCCAATACTGCATCCAATAATCCCTGATTGCTCCCTTTACTCTCAACGGTAAACTCATTGTCAAAGAAAAGCTGATTAACTAATTTCCAGAAGTGAAGCCCTGCACCGGTATCCTCTGTCCATAAATATTTCATATCACAGTTCCTCTTCCAGTGTTATCCTGTTATTATCAAACTTCATCACCTTAAAGCTCTTATCAGATACATTGAGTCCGTCACAATTTCGTAGGAAGAGCATATACTGATTAGACAACTCAAAATTAATAAATCTCCTGACATCATCATTAATCAGACAATCTGCATTATCTATCACAATAAAACTATCTCTGCATTGTTCAATTGATTCTGATAAATTATCTGATTTGTAATTAAACAATTTTATAGCCCTGTATTCATCAGTTAATCGTAAATCTTCTAGCATTTCATAAAGTACTGTTTTACCTGTACCGCTATCTCCACCAACAAGAGTAATCCTGTCATCAAATGTCAAATCATATGAAAATGGAGCTGCCTTAAATGTTATATTCTTATAAATCATTTGCTTCTCTCCTTGCATACTCCTTACTCCACCAGGCATTATATCCTCTGCTACCGATAACTATATCAGAATCATTAAATCTGATTTTGGCATCATCCGGAATATCAAAAAGCGTTGGTCTTGACATATAAATCTTAATATTATTCATAGTAAAAATGATTCTAAGAACATTCGGTCCACATTCCTCAACATTTACCACCTTATCGGGATGCTTCACAATATTAAGCAATGTCTTGCAGCCTGATGATAAATTTCGGATCGTACCTAAGCCATATTTTGTTTCTATATGCTTGTCTGGTGTCAGCTTCGCTTCATCCACTTGTTGAATCAAATCAATTTCTTTTTGTGACATATCTTCATTGCCTGTATTCAAGTTGAAGTACAAGTCATTGTAAAAAATCCAGTCTTTTGAATCTTTCCGCTCCGTATATATATCTATCATTCAATGTTCTCCTTCTGCAATATATGTTTAGCATCTGATTTTCCATATCTTACTTGGATAAGGCTTTGAATCAAATTTTCATATAGATATATTCCAGTATACCACACATAAATAAATGGCCCCAGAAGATCTCTTAAAATCTCCTGGAGCCTTCTTCATTTCCTATTGAAAAATAAATCCTTGTATATTTTATTTTTTAAAAAAATTATTCAAACTCGATTTCGTAACAGCATTTCTGTGTACGTTCA
>UMKG01069444.1_pt1 | contig 15858 bp, 21 predicted proteins | sample 1966261 | NCBI WGS metagenome assembly UMKG01 (sample SAMEA4836169, study PRJEB28245) | human gut metagenome | biome: gut microbiome; material: fecal sample | place: Denmark | collected 2008 | reverse complement strand
TCGTTTATGATTCAACCCAATTCTACTAACCCACTTATTTGAATTTTTATCGTAATAAACTCCTGATGTGCCACTTGTGTTATTTTTATTTAGGGAACGATTCATATTGTTATAAGTATTAAACGAATAAATCCCTTTTGGTTGTCTTAAATTTTGTTTGCGATTATCTCTTTTATTCCCGTTTTTATGGTCTATATTAATTGCATTACATACCAAACAATGCATTGACACATATGAATTCACATTATCATAAGCAATAACATAACCATTAGAAGATATATACCAAGAATATTGTTTTATTTTTTCGTAATCGTCTAAATCAAAATAAAATTCTTCATTATTATTATCAAAACCAACACCATATTCTCCTGATAAATCATACCGATTTGTTTTGTTAAATAATGTTTTACCTTTTTGACATGCCAATTCTTTACGCAAACATCCACAAGACTTAGTAGCACCAGATTTTAAATGCTTTGCAGAAACAGCCACCTTATTTCCACAATCGCATCGACATTCCCACATTGCACTTCCATTCTTACTTTTTTGTGCCGATTTTTGTAGCACAACAAGTCTACCAAAACGTTGTCCTGTTAAATCTATTATTTTAGCCAATTACTTCTCCTTCTTTGATTCTTTCAACACTCTATTAACTTCATCCATTGTGATAACAATCTTCTCATCTAATAATTCCAACAATGTTTCTTTCCCCATATCTGTAGGACTGGCTTTATAAGGCAATCTATTCTCACTGTCTAACAACAAACAAACTTTGCAATATGGTACTAATCCTGCTACTTTTTTTACAAGTTTGTTATAATAAATCTCTGCTTCAAAAGAATGTGCATCCTGGTATTCTCTATCAAAAGCCACAATCACTTCTTCACATTTGAGATATTGCAACAATAATTTTTGCTGAGTGATAGTGATATTACTTCCGCAAGTTGCTACTGCAAATGAATCTTCTCCAAAGTACGAATAATTTTGCATACATCCTTTTTCTGACTCAAGTAGCATTGCTTTTCGTATTGATTTAATTTTGTTTTGGGTAACATTGATCCCGTATAGATTTGAACCTAATTGATGACTAAGAAACTTCCCACTTATTTGAAGCGGAACATACTTTCCTACTCTTTCAATATCAGATTCATCAAGATAACGACCTCTAATTCCAATCAACCGATTGTCTTTGTCTCGATGTGGAATTACGATTTGATTGGTCAATCCATAATAACCAATCTCATATCTGCTCAAAGCTTCACGAGAAATGTTGTCATTTAGCCAATCTTCATGGGGCGCATAATAGAATGTGTCTAAGATATTTTCACTAATTTCAGACAATGTAGGTACTTCACGTCTATTCTTTTTTACTGACTTCAAACGATTAATCCATTCAAAATCATTAATACGATTCTTTTCTTTCTCAATCTCATCAGCACTTGTAACAGCTAACTTTCCTGTAAGTTGCCCAATAAAATGTAACGCTTTATACCATGTAACTGTCTTTCCTTTAACTCTATTGGCTCTAATTACTAATTCAACAACGTTAAAACTATCTGAACATTTAGAGTAACAATGAAAAGTTCTTCCTTTGTACCCTTTATCCTCGTTTGGTTCGTGATAATAATACAATTTCCACGAATCTGATCCGTGACATACCGACTGGAATATTAAATCGCCATTACTATCTGTTTTTGGATAACTAGAGCCAAAATAAGTAACAATTTTTATTATATCTTCCTTAGTAAGTGAGTTAAGAATTGCATCCTTGTCTAAATACATACTCTCACCTCACTTACCAATTTCCCCAACTCTTCTTATCAGTTGGTTCTTCTTCCTGTTCTTCATCAATCGGATTATCAGGTACTTGAGATAGCAATACAGAATGTTCCTTAATCTTCTCTTCTACCTGCTCAATCTTTGTAAAATCCATATCAATTAACTCAAAATCATAATTCGTTACAAACAAACACTGTTCTGTCATAGTACCCAAATCAATTTTTGTCCAAATAATGATTCGTGTTAATCTTCCTCGTCTGACTTTATATACCCAATGACACATATTAGGTACAGGCATATTAACCATTTTATGTAACACTGATTCAATTTTCTTTTTCTCTGCTTTGGTGGGAGCCATTGAAATAACACCCATATCTAATTTATTCGCTAATGCTTTTGAACCAGCTAACAAGTTCTGATCCTTATACTGTGCATTTTGTGCTTCACCATTTAACTGAGAAGCAGTATAAATAAACACATCTAACTGTTGAGCGATTGTCTTTAATTCAGTTGCAAATACCAATAATAACTGATGCTCTTTCAGTCCCATTCCAGATTTACTATTTACTTCTGCCATTAAACGTAATGAAGTATGAATATAGTCAAAGAAAAAATATCTAACAGAAAATTCTCGGTTGTATTTTTTTATCTGGTTTTTAATGTCTTCAATGGAAAAATCAGGAATATGTACGATATATAATGGACTAGATTCGATATAAGAAATGGCTTGTTGAACTCTTTCTAATTCTCCTTGTTCATATGTACCATATAAAATATGTTCCTCATTTACTTTACTAACGGCTGCAATTAATAATGTCTGTATTTCATCTACTGGCATCTCAGTTGAGAAAATAGTAGTCGGCTCACAATTTCCTGTATACACATACTGCTTTGATACAACATCATAAAAATATGGAACTGCAATTTTACAAGCATCACCAGCAGCCATACGAGTTTTACCGCCACCTTGAGGACACGATCTCATAAATAAACATCCTAATCTCGCACCTCTTGATACAGTATTCAATCCCTCGTTATTCAAAGCTAAACCAACATCAGGAACTTCCATCAATTCATTTACCAAATCTGTCATGCCGTCACCAGCTTGAACATCTGTACTTAGTGTATTGGTACAATATTTCATATTGGGATTAATAACAAATGTTGCTTCAACCATTTCAATAATGTCTTGCTCAGTATAATTGTCAAACTTAATTTGTTCAGCTTCCATCTTTGAGGTATCTGCAATGGTACTGTCAAAAATAAATCTTGTATCAAGACCTTTTTGCTCATAATATCTAAGCAATGCATATTTTCTTAATCTGTGATAATAATAATCATAGTTCTCAATGGTAGCCATATCTCTTGCATTTGAAAGATATTCTATACCTTGATTCTCCTGAAAAATTGAATACTGTTCTTTGTAATTGCTTAGATATGAATCTATACTAAATTCATCAATTGTGGTGCAACCTTGCATATGTAGATTGTAAATTGCAACAAATAGCAATTCATAGAAGTTCTCTGTATTAAAATCAGTTCTATCTAATGGTCTATCAATATCATCTATTAAGGAAGAATCTTGTATTAAACAACCAATCGTATTCAAATATGCTCTTTTATCTACAAGTCCTTCATGTGCCATTATTTCACCTCTTTCCCAATTGACTGAATATCAATCTGTTTTATTTTTCTCCTTTTAGGTTGAACGATAATGGTCTTTTCTTTGTACATATTTGAAATATCCATATTTTCATTATGTTCTTCCAATTTATCAACCGACTCATAATACTGCATTGCTTCTGTGTGATAATACGGAACAATTCCAATTACATCACCAGTTAAATCCTTTTCAATGATTTCATGCAGATAAACCAGAGTCTTATACATGCTTTCGTATGTAAAACCATAACGCTTGATATAATCTTCTGTTAAGGCATATACTTTTGTACTTAATTCTTCTCCTTCGATGAGACTTCTTAAATACTTATAATACTGTTGCTTTTTTGCATATTCCTCTTCGGATAACGCTTCTTTTAATTCGGCTTGAGGTCTAGCCTTTCTACCGACTTTTTTCTTTGTAGCAACCTTATCTATCTGTTCAGTTTTATCTTTCTGCAATGTCTTGATTACAATATTAAAACATTTTTTATGAACATAGCGTCCCTTGTATGGAACGCCATCCTCATCTACAATTGGCTCATTGCATATTACGCATTTTCTTCGAGCTGCCATGTATCAACCTCTTATAAGTTATTCTCCTCAATGAAACTCTCAATATCATAAATGATTGCTTCAATAAGCTGTTCCTGACCTTTCTTCAGATCACTAGCCTTCTTACCTTCACCTAACTGATTTGCAACGATTGTCTGTAAATCCTCAAGATATCCATTATCAGCAAGCTTCTCTCCAAGTTTCTGTAGCTCGTCCATGAGGTCATCATATGATTTAACATCAACTGTTCTCTGTGCTTTCTGCTCCTCGTATGTAACTGCTGTGATTCCCTCTTCTCTCTCCTGAATCTCAATAGCCTTAATAATTACATCTTCAAGAGCTTCAGCAGTGAACTCCTCAATATAAGTAGTAGGAAGATAATCGAAACGAGAACGAGCAAAGAACTCATCTGTCTGTGCTAAGAAACCAGAAGACTTAACAACCTTACCGTCTTTATCAACACCGTTAGAACGAACATAAACACATAAGTCTGTATTATTGATGATAGGTGCTAACGCTCTCTTATCAGCCTTTGGTGAAATATATCCATCCTTCTCCTGTACATGTGCAATAAAGTAACAACAATATCCAGCACCAAGTAACTTGTTAATCTGCTTCCAGAACTCAGTCTCATACTCTTTCCAAAGTCCATATCCACCGTTTCCTTCTCCGATTGAAGGAGCTTTATACTTCTGACAAATAAATTCCTGACAATAGTTTGCAGCTGCTTCAATCTCATCAAAGATAATTGTTGAATACATCTCTCTTGCTTTTTTTACTGTCGCTGGATCTGTAAGCTGCTTGTTAATCTTAATGAAGTCAGACCACTTTGTAATAGGACAATATGGAACACCAGGAATAGCATTAAGACCTGCCTCGAATGGAAGATAGAATGGCTTCTTCATACGAGTTGCCTGTTTAGTCTTTCCTAAGTTATTTCCACCATAGACAAGAATAACCTTGCCCTCTAAACCTTTTGCTACTGTGCTGACCTGTGGATTAAAAATATCTAATTCGTTCATGTAATTCTCCTTTATTTTCAAAAATATTTTCTTTAATAATAATGGTACATATTTCAAACTATTTCATTCGTACCTACAACAAAGTTAGATTAGAAACCTAAACTTCTACCGTGTGCTGCACCACTTGGCTTTGCAGTAGATGCCTTTGCACCACTCTGAGCTTTAGCTTTTGCTTCCTCAAGACGATTTGCTCTCTCCTGAATTGCAGCCTGAATTGTATCAGCAACATATGGAACTTCTGGTGTGATACCCTCTTCATAAGGCTCGGAAGCACCAGTAATAATAAGATCACTCTTGTAATCTACTTTTACCTTTCTTCTTGGCTTACCAATCTTAACTGGAATCTCTGTAACAGTCTCAATTCTGTTATTAATAATGTCTCCATAGAACTCTACTGTCTGTCCTACTTCAAAGCCAGAATCAACTGCCTGTGCTACTTCACCCTCTGCTACAAGATCAATTGGCTCAATTCCGTTATATGTAGGCACCCAGCCACTCACCACAAGTCTTCCTGTTTCTACTCCCTCGTTATCAAGTTCAAGACTAATATCCGAAATAAATACCTCTACTGCGAACTCTGCATGTGGCTCAAACTCTTCATCAGCCTTTAATCTATTGAAGAAATTGCTCTTGTAAGCTACAATCTTCTCACCATTCTTACCTGTGAATGGACTAATATCACCAGTTACTCTAACCTTTGTAGCCTCTTCCTCACCAACTTCTGCAATAGACTTGTACTCATTCATTACTGTCTGAATACCTGCATAAGTCTTGTTATCAGTACCAGCCTTAGTCTTCTCATTTACATTGACATTGTACTTAACGAAATTCACGTCAGAAGTCTTGACTGTAATATGACCTGTTATCTTATTCTTTCCATCCTCTGTTACAATCTTTAGATCCTTCTCACTAACTACACCTACTGCTGTTGCCTTTGCATTTGCTTGTCTTAAATTTGTTTCCTTTGTTGTTGTCTCTGCCATTTAAAAATGTCCTCCTTAAAATATAATAAAAATTTAATTACTATCTAATTTAAAAATTAACCAATTACATAATCTCTCCAATGATTTGCAAAGAAACTATGAGTACCTTTTACCCTGTTAATCTGTGTGATACCTTTCTTCTCCATATGTTTTCTTGCAACCATTCTGTCCAACTTTCTAGTATGAACCTGTGTCGGTACTCTTTTTGTCTGCATAATATACCTCCTTGTATGCAATAAATTTTTTTAACAACTTATATCTAAACGCCCAAATGGACGGAACACAGAAAATAAATTTATGTAAAAATCTATCTTCAACAGTGATTTTTGAGTATAAAAACCCAAGGGTATGCTGTTCTTCCACCCATAGCACAAATGCTTTCCGCATTTATTTATTTTCTTGTTTTGTCTCGATTTTTATATAATTTTCGAGACACCTTGTTTTGGAATTTTTAAATTGAATTGTTCAAGACTGATTACATATTCTCTAAACTATCTAAGAATTGTTTCATCCACATATTTTTATCAGCAGTTCTCTTCAATTCTTCCTGCCATCTTTTATATGCTCTAGCAACATCATCTTCATAAAACTCATTAATATCATTCATATACGAATAAACTGCTTCATCGCTAATGTCTAAGTCTTTGTTTAATTCCTTATTATAATATTCTCTTATATCTGTATTTAGCGATATATCAATTTGATTTAATGCAAACTTTTTAACATTTTCATGCTCAGATGTTGGTGGAATCCACTTTTCAATCTCATCTCTAACTTTCATATATCGCTCATCTTCTGCAATATATTTATCAAGAGACTTTCTTGTTGATTCTATATCTTTTTTATGCTTTTCAATAAGTTTTTTCTTCGCTTCCTCAAAAGTCATTTGTCTATATTTATTACGAATTTCGACTGTTTTCTCATAATCTTTCTTGTAATATGGATCAGGCTCAAACTGAGTTGAAACTGGTTTTGATAATGGCTCATCTCTCATATTAATAGCTATACCAAAATTTCTAAGACAAAGCTTTAAAAAGTCTTTTCCTGTTGTAATATCTCCATCTTTTATATATGCTGTATAACCTGTAGGCACTTTCTCACCTCACTTATTTATTCTCTGTTACTATCGAAGAATGTGAACCATTCCTTCTCTTGTACCCATTAAAACAGGTTCTTCACCATTGGCTATCATCTTCCAATAAGCACTTTTACTTTTCTCCATTTCTAATTGATGTTTCAATGTTTCAATTTCTTTCTCATAATAGTCATTATCGAATTTCTGAGTACCAATCTGTTTATAGTCTTTGGAAACGTATTTTACAGAATAATTAGATATGTAATCGCTTGTACCATCTAAATATTGAATTGTTGGCTCAAAGAACCCACGCTTTTTACATTCATCACAATGACATATATCTGAAATATAACCAATTCTTCCATCTCTGTTTTCTACGAAATCTCCGATGTTAAATTTTATATTTGTTACATTATTCTCTTTTGGTATATGGACTTCTTCAAAGAAAAGGTTTACATATTCAATATCTTGTGCTGATCCGATAAATCTGTATCCTAAGTTTTCATATTCTTTAATTGTCTTATGTGCATCCGATAATCTAACTCTTACTTCCATATTCTCACCTCCTCGAATTTCCAAAGAAACAGTGATTTACACTGAACTTAATTCATCGTGTAATTTTCCACATTTCTTACATCTGAAAATGTGTTTTACTGTACTATATTCGTCTATAATTTCGTGAGCTATTTCAACATAATCATGTGACTCACATGGACAGATAAGATTCTCTAAATAAGATATTCTCTGTCTATATTTCAGTTTTTCGACTTCATATTTTGTTCTGTTAATCCACATAAGATTCCCCTATATGTTTATTCTCTATTCGATTTTCATTTTTATTGGAAATTATTAGCTGAATCGCTAAGACTAATTATTTAAGAAATTTCTGATATCAGTCATCATTTGCTCTGACTCATCAAGATAATATCTGTGAGCATCTTCACCATCATAATATTCAAAATACGGAATTGGCTGCTCATCTTCATCACACATCCATCCAAGTTCTGAATATGCATCAAAATATACTGATACATGCTTTCCGTTATAATCAATTACAAATCTGATAATCGCACCTGCAAATGGTGGAATAATCGTCACGTCCCATTCTTTATCAAAGTGAAAAGCAGGAAGTTTATGACTCCAACCTTTAAAATCATGAAACTGTTCTACTTTTGCTATCATTAGTGACTTATTTACATTTTCCTGTAAGGTCATCTGTTTCTCACCTCCAACTATATATTCTCTGTTTCAGGTTCTTCTAAAACTGCAATGCTCAAAGTTCCTGTATCGCAGTTTCTACCCATTTTTGTCTTAAATCCAAGTTTATTCAACTCTTTGTCTAATTCATATAGATCATTTTCATCCGTACTGTAAATCTTACTACCCTTACAAATTTCAACTGCTCTTACATAATTTTTATCTCGCCAAGCCGAACTAATATATAACTCTACTTTAGATATTTTATTTCGTGGAACTACTGTGAATGGTTTAAGAACTTCTTCGATTTCATCTCTATGTTCTATGTAATTATCTACTGGATCTCGTATCAAATTAATACACGCCCTACGACCTCTTTTATATTCCATAATAATATTCTCCAATCTGCACAAAGAAATGTCAGTTTACTTGACTTTTAATAAAACGGAAATTATTATTTCTAAAACCATTTTCCTCAATATAATTTGAAATTAAGAAGGAAGAAATAACATAGCCGTTATTTATAAAAACCTCATATAATGGAAATCATAATCTTTAAATATCTGCATTATTAAATTTACTTACTAGAAGGAAAAGATTATATAGCCATGAGGTTATTATCTGTGGAGAATGTACTGACTATTTTCAGCCTATAGAATTAAGAAGGAAGTCAGTACATAGCCACTATTTTAATGTTCGTTAGGAAGTTATGAGTTCTAAAAATACTATCGCTCTACCGACTGAGCTACATCCACATTTTTGTGAATGACAGGGCTCGAACCTGTGACAAATAGTTCCCCAATTTTAGAAGGAAGAACCCATATAGCCTAATGTATATCTCTTAGATATATTCTCCACTGAATACTTCAGTATCAAACGGTGTAATGCCATCGTTGACATCAAAGATAATATCTGCATCTTCTTTATTGTCTACTCTCAGACCCCTTGCTCTGATATGCAACTCAATCAGGTCATATAAATTTGGTTTACTCATATTTACCATACTGTAGCATGTTGCAGCCACACCAGATAAATTACTTTCTACATTATTTCCACCATAATTGCTATGGCATCCACTTAATGATAGGTTTATATCACACCATATTACCTCTCTGTTTACACAATCAAAGATTACAGGAATGCAAACTGTACTTTGTGATGCTAAATCCATCTTCTGTTCAACTGTCTTTGGTTCATAGATCTCACCTGATTTAACATCTTCCCTACTCATCCATCCGAACATTGCGTGTGGCATATCTGAAAGTTTCTGACCAGTATAGTTATAAATCTGATATACAATATATCTCGCACCATACTTAACGACAGAATCAATATCTACATCAAGAAATTCTGTTACACCATCTCCATCAACAGAACCACCATTTGTAATATCTCCTGAATGACATGCTTTATATCTATCTGAACGAAGATTTGTATATGAAACATGCTCCATATAGTTCCAATTCTCATCGAAAATGGCTGCCGATAAATCAAGATCCACCCTACCATTACTCCAATTATCATCACTATCATCCATATTTGTCCACCAACAAAACGCTCTTAATGCTTTTGTATTGTCCTCGATTTTTAATCTTGAACCTCTGACGATAGTTTTTAATGCCTTACTTGCACTTCTCTGGCTGAATGGAACAATATAATTTTTGAACTCTTCTGAAAGATAAACATTTCCAAGAAAATCCTTGCTCTTATAATTCTCAACTAATGCGTTCTCACAGATTTTCACAATTGCGTTGCAATACTTTTCATCAATATCTGATAATGTATTCTCTATACAGTGACATCTTGCTAAGTTACCTTTCGGAAAGAATACTCTTGATTCTAATTTATCTGTTCTATGAGCGAAATGTTCTTTTACTTGTAATAAAACAGGTGTAGAAACTTCACTTGCAACATCTTTAAATGTATTGACAACTGCATTTTTATCTGTGGTATCTCTTAACAAGTGATCCAGTTTTCTTGCAAGTTCACCTGGTCTTTTTCTCAAAAGCATAAGAGCTGATTTAAAATCTTCTGTCTCAATAGCCTTGGTTACTTTACCAGCAAATGTTTCTATCTTAATTCCATTGCGAAGCTTATCAAAAGCAGTAATAACTTTACCAAACTGTTCTGTACTATACTCTGATGGATGAAGCCTTTCACCAACACGAAGCCATCTGTTTTTGTATCTCAACATATCTTCTTCAATAGAGCCACAATTCTGTAAGAGTTCCAATAATAATCTTCTCTCTTTTCGTTTAAAACTTCTGAACTTTGTATTTGTTGCTAAACTGATATCACCATCTGACATTGCAGTAATCAGTCTCAATACATCGGTAGCCGTTTTGAAAAATTTCTGAATATCCTTTGCTGTTGCTAATGGATAATTCTCTAAATATAGCTTTCCAATCAATGCTGCATTTTCTTTTAAAGGAATTTCGTCAGGAAATTCAACCTGCATATTCTTAAAAATCCACTCTAAATCTTCCTTATCTGTCTGGGAGATTGAAGTTTTCGACTGACACAAATTCTTGAAAATATCATAAAGATCTTCCTTTGTGCCTAAGTCAATCACTCTTACTTTTGTTTCTTCAAATAGTGGTAGTCTCTCATTCTTTTCCTCGTAAGGAGATAATGTACCACCAGACCAATAATGCACAATCGCATTGATGAATAAATCAATATAATCAGCTTCCATTACTGATTCAGGAAAATTAGGATACATAGGTTTATATACGACATCTGCTCCAACCAGTTTCTTCAACATAGGAATCAACTCTAAATAGAATTTCTGTAAATCTTCCTTAGTTTGTGTTTGAAGTGTTTCAAATAATTCTTTGGAAAATGTATATCCTAATGCTTCTACATTCTTCATAATCGTAACAATGTACTGATTATTTGGTTCTACATTACCTTTCTCTAAAATCACTTTGTTTTTTCTTCGTAATAAAATCTCGTTCATAGTTTTATTCTCCTTTTTTAATGAAATTGGCGATAGTAAAAACTGTACTTTTATTCTTCCATATGTAATAGAAGGAACTATCGCCATAGCCTTGTTTTGTGGAAATAACAAAGTCTAATACCTTTTGTTTCATATCCAAGACATTTATCTCAGATACGAAACACCATTTTCTTATTTGAAATTAGAAGGAAGACTTTATATAGCCACATAGTTCTTATTATTTGTAGGGAATTAAAAGTTCTATAATATAAATAATTTAAAGTATTCTTGTTAATAGAAGGAAGAACTTTTGTAACCTACATTTATATAATCCATTAGGAAATCGTCAAAGCTAAAATATTCGATTAAAAGTCGAATGCTATTAGCATTATAGAAGGAAGCTTTGTTCATAGCCTAATGTTTTATATCTATTTATATATTCTCTGAATGAATATATTTTTATATTTTACTCTTCACCAACAAATACTAGCCTATCAATATATTCTCTACCTTCGCCTTTAAAAATAGGGATTTCTGTATCAATAATCCAATGAGGACGTTTCATATTAACTACGTGTTTTTTGCCATCTTCTCCGAATCTATTTTTTATTATTGTAATATCTTCCATTATTTTCTCTTCTGTTTTAATACAACAGCTTCCTCTCTTCTGATAAGTCGGAAAGTCGTTCCAGTTAATACCTTTTTGAGTCATAAGCATATCCTGAATATCATTACGTGACTTTTTATGCAATTCTTTATGCGAGAAAAATGCTCTTCCTACCATTTGGATAGAATTCTTAGCCGCATCATCTTGTCTCCAATATAATAAATTGGTCACTTCTTCCTTTGGGATATTAAAACAACGGGCATCGAACATTGCACCCTTTTCTACTGCACTTAATAATACCTGTATATATTCCCATGCATTATCCTCATAATTAGAGACTCCATCCCATTTACTAAATCTGTATTCATCAACATATTTTTCAAACAACTTATTAAATGCCATTGTAGCCATACTTGCTGTAATACTACATATCTTCTGTACTTCATAATCAAACCATGCTGAAGATGTGAGTTTCTTATAATCAACGAGGATTAATGTGATCTCATCTGACTGCGTATAACCAAGAACACAACCCTGAATATTCTCACATAGGTATTTCGTTGTTTCCTGCATTGACTTAATTAGCACTTCATCAAATGGTTTCTGAAATCCTCTTGTAAATGTGTGGAACGCTTTTCCATCAATTCTGATAGCAACTGGACACCTTCTCATTAATTTTGTCTTAGGAATCTGCTCGTAAAATGTCTTCATCCTAACACCTAAATCATCATGTACTGGCATATATATACCTCTCTTTCACTTATATATTCTCCTTTATGCTTCAAAATTAAACTCGTCTGATGAAATCTTGTTGTTAATAATCTTCTGATAAATATCTACATACATCTCATCTTTGTCTCTGTTATAAGTAACTTCCGCATACTTGTTACCCATTGGCTGTCCCCAAATAGTACATTTCTTATAACCTAATTCATGTGCAAACCACACGAGATCCAACTGGTCAATACTGATGTTTTCACTCAATGTCTGAATCACTGCATTCTTTGCAGCTTTTTCAAATTCGTAACTCGTCATTATATTATTCTCCTTTACATTTTAATCCCACAACAACACATTATTTATTGCTGATTGTCTCTCAAATTCATCTATATCCCAAGGTTTTCTAACTCTTACTCTTAAACTATCATCAACAATTTCTTCTAATAATGTGCCATCTTCTTTTGGTTGCATTCGTTCCTCTAAAAATCTCTCACAATCAGGACATAATGTTTTATTCTCTTCAAAGTCCCAAGGTCTAATTTTTATTGGAGCACCACAACAATCACACATATTCTTAGTATCGCTTTCATAGTCAAGAATATATCTCTTATGTTCTCTGTCAAATCCACTGCCAGTTAATACAATCTCATTATCAGGTGGAGTCAACTCATCATCACGATTCGCTCTATCAAATACACCTCTCCACTTTCCAAGAAGACCAAAACTATCATTATGGAAGTCGTTATTAGCTGTTAAATCATGTATCATTGTTATTTACCTCTAGTAAATATTGTTTTAACCTTTGAGAAAATATTATTCTTACGTTTAGAGCTTAAATCAGCATCAGCTTTTCTGACAATTTTAGAAATGCTGTCTTTTTCAACTTCATAGTGTGCATCTATATATTCTCTTAATTCCTGCACATCTTTTGGTGTATTGATTGTCCTAACAATATTTCTACCCATCTTCTCTGTTTCATTAATCATTTTGTCGAGTGTCAAATCACAAAATTCATCTACCCAATCACCAAGATAATAAAATCTGTCGATACAAACCTTTTTATTTCTATCCTGAAATGTTCCAAACAGAATAGGATCTTTTTCTTTCTTCTCAGCTTCAATTTTTCTTTCTTCTTTCCCAGAATAATCAGTATAAACAACATACATTTGGTCAAATAATTCCTTGGTCTTGTCAATTACATCTACAATCTCATCAGGAATTTCTCGTTCATATCTTTCCAGTTCAATAATCTTAATTGGTCTTTCGTTGCGATTGCGTGTATTAGCAACTGTATCAATATAGAAATCAATATCATCCTTGTAGACAAAAGTTGTAATTCCCATATCTACAAGTTTCTGTTCTTTTTCAATTGATTCCATACAGAAAAGAATTTTCCTCAACCCTCGAATCTGACCTGTAATTCTATACTTATTTGCTAATTCTAAGCAATTCTCATATATTTTCTTTAAGTCCTCTGAAGACACTTCATACTTCTTACCCTTGATTCTTTCAAAATATTGCTGTGGAGTTAATTGAGACTCCACATTATCTGTTGTTTTTAATTCGTCCATTTATAATTACCTCCACTTTAATATTCTCCAAAAGAAATCGAAATTTCTTGGTACTTTTATTACTGTATGTAGCGTGTATTTATTCAACACGCACTATATATAGTATATTGTTTTTACTCTACCACGTTCCAATCTTCTGCAAGCATATCTGTCTGACTTGCCAACCAAGGAACTACATTGCCCTGTGCAGTTTTCATAGCAATATATGCTCCATATTCCACCAATCCATTCTCATTAACAAGACTTGCTGCAATTTCTGTATAAGGAGCATATGCACCAACTGGTACATAATACAAAAACATACCCTTACCATTCCATCCAACTCTTGCTACTTTCTTACCATTCTTTAATGCTTCAATTGCCTGTCCAAAATTCATCATTTTTAAATCTCCTTTACTATACTACTTCCAACTGATACTGTAATATGATTCATTGTACTGAGTACCAGTTTCAACTTTATAACCAAGATCCTCTAATTTCTTTTGTGTTTCAGATTTTAAACAGCCATCTAAACTGATTGAAAATTTTCCATCTGCAATAGCAGCTCTAATTTGCTTAGACAATTCTGTTAATTGCTGTGTAGTACAACTATCAATTGCATGATTTGTCATCTTATTTGCTTCCGATGCAGACGGAATAACATTCTTTGGTGGCTTAACTTCTGGTATAGGTATATTAGAAGTAACAGCATATTCACAACAATCTATATCACTACATCCTATACAAAATCTATAACTTCTGCTAGTTATTGGATATTTACAAGTCATTTATTTATTCTCCTTCTAAACCTGTTTATATGATGAATTTTTTAATTCTTCAACTATTTTATTAACAGCAGCTTTACCCATTTTTTTATCCCATACTTCGCCTTTTCTGACTTTTGTGAAGAATAAAGCATAGTCTGAAATATTATTCTCTATATCCTTGTAAAACTCTTCATCTTCCGTATCTCCAAATACATATTTGCATGAATCAAGCATCATTTTTATCAAAGTTTCTTTTGCAACCTTAATTAAATCATCTGCTATCTCAGCCTGTTCTTTTGCTGATTCGACTTTTAGTGTTGATCTTTCTGGTACTGAGAAATAATATAATTGTTTAAAATCTTGTTCTTTTGTGTCTTCGATATGAATTCCCATATATTCTAATGTGAGTACAGTTTTAAGATTTTCTTTAATCTGCTTTGAATTATTCTCTAGTTCTATTGGTATCACCTCCCTAATAAGTTATTCTCCATACTTTTCAAATAATTCTGCCATTGTCATATCATTGTATTTTGCAAGATCCATTGCACAAGCACATACATTTTTACCTGTTGAAGCACCAATACAGTTACAAAGATATTCAGATAAATTTACGTATTTATTCCATAGCTTACTTTCATAAATTGGTGAATCCCATCCAAGCAAACATTCACCATTCACCTCAAAATATGTATCAGGAACACCAAGTACACTACCATCACTCTGTCTCCACCATGCTTCTTCACCTGCTAATTTAACAAATTCATCTTCTGTCATATCACACATTTTATTGAATAATTCTTTAGAAACTTCCCATACTTCATATCTACTGCCAGCATATGTTATTTCAGCATCGTTTGATGGATTATCTACTTTATCAAAAAATTTCTTTAATTTGTTTCCTAAAATCTCCACTGTTTTACCTCCTAAGAAACGTGCTTATTTGAAGTCAAATGCTACTTGAATTTTTTCATCACTGATATTCTTTAATAAGTTATCTCTATTAGAT
>UMKG01057111.1_pt1 | contig 15891 bp, 12 predicted proteins | sample 1966261 | NCBI WGS metagenome assembly UMKG01 (sample SAMEA4836169, study PRJEB28245) | human gut metagenome | biome: gut microbiome; material: fecal sample | place: Denmark | collected 2008 | reverse complement strand
TGGATAGGCATGGACTGCTATTCAGAAAATTCTTAGATGAATTAGATGATTATTCCAAGTATCAGATGAAGATGATCAATAGAAATATTGTTATGACGGATGATGGTTGGGAAAGTGCAAGGCTTGCCATAGGTCTAGGAATGCTTCCTGATGGAACATATGGTTATGGTATTTGGGCTGATAATATTATTGGTGGTCAAATTACTTGTACCAATAACATGAAAATTATCGGTGGTAAAAATAGTGTAATCATTGATGGCGATGGAATACGATTTGCTGAGGGTATAATTCCTGCTGCATCTATTGATGGTTTGGAAAATTACCAACAAAATCTTGATGAATTTAAGAAAAAAGTTGAGAACAGCTTAAATTTCACTCAGATTGGTGACAATTATGTTATTTCACCTAAAATTGGTGGTGGATATGCTTATTTTAAAAAAGATAACTATTCAATAGAAATTGATCCTAGTCATAGGGCAGGTAAAGATTCCGAAAAAAGAGATTTCACATTAGATGGATATCTGTTTGTTATTAGGGATGAAAGTTTAGAAAAAGACAAACAAGTTATTATGGGTGTTGATACACAAGGGAACGCTTCATTTAAAGGTAAAATCACATCTAGTGACGCAGAAATTACTGGTGGTAGTATAACGGTAACAGGTGCTCATAATAATAAAGATACCACTACTTATATTGGTTCTGGTTATATTGAAGTATACGGTAATGACCAAGGTGTGAATAGAAGTATCGAGTTATATAACGGTGCATTATGGGCAGAAGATACAACTTCTAATAGAAAATTAAGTTTTCAAAATGAAAACTTCGAAATGAGTTTGAATGGTAAAACAGTATTTAGTGTTAACACAAAAGCAGACAAATTTGATGTTAATTTTAAAGATGGTAATATTAATTTTAAAAATGGTAATATTAATTTCGGTTATGATTCCAATGAAAAGAACTCTTCTTTGTGGATAGGCACTTCTGATTTAAGAGTAGGAAGGGTAGCACCATTAAATAATAGGTTTTTTATTAACTCTCAAAATTTTGAATATCTATGGCAAAATTCTAATGGAAAAGATGAACTATTACATTTTATACATGATAATGATATTCGGTTTTGTCAAGGTGGATATGGTTCATTTTTATATAAAGATTTTGAAGTAGTTAATGTAAATTACGGTTCAAACAATTATCAACCAAAATCTTCTTCTGATTTTAGGTTAAAAAAAGATATATTATCACTACCTGATATTACTCAATTTTATTTAAGTCTCAAACCTAAATCATATACTTTTAAAGATACAAAAGTAGAGAATAATAATAAGATACATTATGGTTTAATAGCTCAAGAAACAAAAAAAGCGTTAGATGAGAATAAATTAGATAGCGAGCAATCAAATTTAGTTGAAGAATATGAATGTCGTGATTATATGGATGAAGGACAATATACAGGTAAAACAGCATATAGAATCAACTATGAAAATTTACACGCTTTTCATATTTCATTCTCACAAAAAATGTACAAAGAGATACAAATATTAAAAGAAGAGAATAATAAAAAGGATGAAGAGATAGCATTATTGAAAGAACGACTTGATAAGTTAGAATCTATTATTTTGCAAAATACGAAATAACTATATTTACAAAAATAGAAAAATTTGCTATTCTAAAAACACAAAAATTTTTGTATTTTTAGGAGGTAGAAGAATGAAAAAGTCAAGTAAATCAATTACTGTTGGTTCTCTAGCCAAAAAGTTAAACAAAGGTGACATTTCACTTAAGCACAAGCTTCAGAGAAGAGATGGTGTATGGAATCGTAAGATGAAATCATTATTAATTGATTCGATGTTGAGAGAATATATTATCCCAGCAATATATTTAGTTATAGAACCAACGGATAATAAAAAACATGCAATTGATGGAGTTCAACGATTATCTACGATTAGAGATTATCTTGCAGATAAATTCTCGCTTTGTGATGGTTTAAAGCCAATTACCATTGATGGTGTTGAATATGAAATATCAAAAAAGAAGTTCTCTAAACTTGATGAAAAAATTCAAGATTTGATAAAAGATTGCAATGTTGTTGAATACGATATTACTGAATATACAGATGAAGAAATTAGAGATATGTTTGCAAGACTTAATGCTGGTAAGCCACTTAATTCAACTCAAAAATTAACTTCTATTATGAGTGATGAGGTTATTGATTCCGTTGTGCTGTTATCGAACAACTTAGTTTTTGATAAATTGTTGTCTCCTGCCCAGTTGAAAAGTTCAACAGACATTTCAGTAATCATAGAAAGTCTTATGCTTATTGAAAGTTCGTCTGAAAATGATTTTGTATCATTTAAGTCTAAAACAAAAAGCATTTTTATCACTTGGTTAAATGATAATATAAATGATGACAAAGTTGCAAAATTAGATGAAGTCTTTACTTTATTAAGTGTTTTTCTCACAGAAAATGAAGATGTTAAAATTCAGAAAACTTCTGTTCCTATGATTGTATATGCTATTTATAAGGCAAAGAAAGATCATAAATCTGTTGAAAGATTGATGGATAAAATAAAGGAATTTGTTGAAACATATGACAATAATGAAGAATATAAATCTTATGTTGTATCAGGAACTTCTAGTCCTGAAAGTGTAAAGAATAGAACTAATTATTGGCGAGCAATCGTTAATAAATTATAGTAAAAAAGTGGGACTGAAACACTGAAATAGCACAGTCCCACAAAATAAAAAGAGAATAATATAAACAGAACAAGATAATGATTATGAAGAATATTATGATCAAAGCATCATATTAGTGATGTTTTTAACTTTTTCATCGGATAACTCAGGGTGTTTACAAATCATTTTGGTGACAATGACTTTACCCAATATGGAACGAAATCCATATTTGCCTTTGCTGACAAGTATTCCTAATAATTGTTTCATGTTCACCTCCCTTCTTGCAGATTTTAAATCTTAGGGATTTTATGTTCACCCAGAAAGGGCAGATATTTATATTATTAAATAATGTGCCAAAATACTGCAATAGGCACTCCACATGGTATAAATACCAAGCACTTGCCGTGACAACGGACTGCAATGTGGTAATACAGTCGCAGTTTGCTTGGTATTATATTACCATTGTTTTACTATATTTTACAGAAAGAACATATGTTTTGTTAAAAATAACCAAATTTTATCCTGTAAATATTTGCAAAATCTCCCTCAATATTATATAATAAACAGAGAATAATATAATGTAATAAAACATTGTAAACAACGAGGAGGTATTTTATGAAAAAGAAAATTATTGCAAGTATTGTTGTCTTAACATTATTATTTAGTATGTTGCCAATCTATTCACAAGCAACTGATGAATTGAGAAATCCAAGAATTATAGGAAGTGGTTCGTGGAAAACTGTAACATATAAAAATGAAAATGGTTTAGAATATTCCTATGTTTATAGTGATCCATATTGTGCCACATGGGATTGTGTCTACTTTGGTTCATATTGGCAAAAAGATTCAGATGGGAATATTGATAAAACAAAAGAGAAACAACCTATTAAATGGCGTGTATTGTCTGTAGATGGGGATGATTTGTTCTTGTTGGCTGATGATAGTGTTTATAAAAGTAAATATTATGAAGATAATGATACGAGGTCAATATATACATGGAAAGACTCTATTGCTAGGAATAGTATTCAAACAGATTTTATTCCAAATGCGTTTACCAAAGATGAACAGAATGATATTATTGAGACAGATACGACATTAGATGATGTTCAAACAACGGATAAAGTTTTTTTATTGTCTGAAGAAGAAGGAAAAAATAAAAAATATGGTTTTATAAAAGGTAAAGCTGGTTTAACGTATGGTGAAACATGGATATTGAGATGCAATATTACATCTAGTTATGATTTATCAAGAATGGAAAGTTATGCATATGATACAATGAATTGCTCTGGTATTGGGGCTACTGTATTTTATCAAAACAATATCCGTCCAGCACTTCACTTAAAGAAGTCATCTACGCATTATAAAAAAGCAGGAACTGTTAATATCTATAACGAATTAGATGTTGAAAGAACGCCTGAACCAGCACCAACTGCGAAACCAACAAAAGTACCTGTACCAACTGCTACCCCAACACCACAATCTCAAACATCAAAGAAAGTGGTAAAAAAAGTAGCTGCACCATCAAAGCCGACTAAAGTAAAAGTAAAAAATAACAAAAAGAAAACAGCAACTGTTACATGGTCGAAAGTATCAGGAGCTAAAGGATATCGAGTACAATATGCTTACAGTGCTCCTTTTTCAAAGAAAACAAAAACGGTCAGTACCAATAAGTTTGTTGCTAAGAAACTAAAGAAGAAAAAGACATACAGTTTTAGAGTTCGTGCTTATAAAATGAACGGCAAGAAGAAATTGTACGGTAAATGGAGTAAAGTTGTTAGAATTAAGATTAAGAAATAAGGAGGAATTAAGATGAAAGATGTAACTTATATTAAAATGCCGATTATTCTGAAAGACATCGAGCATAAAGAAAGAAATTGGTAATTAAAAAAACAACTCTAGGGCAAGAGAAATCACACTCTTGTCCTTTTCTTATATAACGAAAGGTGGTGACACTTAAATTTATGGGAATAACAATTTCACAAAAAGAAATTAGTCTTGATTTACAAAACCAAGGCTTTGTTAATACAATATATGCTCAACAAGGAGACTCTGATTCAAGACAATTGGTAGTCTCTCTTTTTGACGATGGTGAAAAATATATTATATCACCCTCTTCTGTTCTTTTATTACAAGGTACACGTGCAGATGGTGCAGTTGTAAATAGGTATATTCAGACTTTTAATGATAATAAAGTAACTATTATTTTCAGGGAAGAAGAACTAAATGTAAAGGGAAACGCAAAATATAAAATTGTGATTGAAGATGGTGATAAGAAGCTATCTTCTTTTTATTTTAAAATTAAAGTTTATGAAAATGTCTACAATTCTGATGGCATCATTGCGAATCCAGATATTGACATCTTAGAATCTACTATTAAAAAAGCAAATGAAACAATAAGTAAAGCAAACGAAACCATTGAGGAAATGAATAATCTAATGACTCCTATCACAAACGATGAAATAGATATTTTGTTCTCTAAATATATGGGTAATTAAAGGAGGTGTTATTTTTTGTCAGTTTTATTTTATGATGGCGTAGACCATATGATAGAAAAAATTACGACTTTAATCAAAGGCAAAGCGAATAACTCTCATAAACACGGTAATGGAGATATTACATCTCTTGATGCAGGTAAAATTACAAGTGGTACTATTAGCATTGATAGACTTCCACATGGAGCATTGGAAAGATTGACTGTTGTAACTGATGATACGGCAAGATTTAAACTTACTTCTTCTAATGTCCAGAAAGGTGACACGGTTAAGGTTACTTCTACAGGCAAGATGTATTATATAGTAGATGAAACAAAACTTTCATCCGAAGATGGCTATGAAGTTTATGCAGCTGGTACGGCTGCTAGTGTGCCTTGGAGCGGTGTGACTGGCAAGCCTAGTACATACACGCCTAGTTCACATACACATACAAAATCTGAAGTAGGATTGGGAAATGTGGATAATACGTCTGATGCAAATAAAAATGTGAAGTCATCAAAAAAATTACAAACATATAAACTAGGTAGTACAACAGAAACTTATGGTGATAATTATCCTATTTATGCTCAATGGAGAGATGCATCACATGTGAGACTAAAGTGTGACAATAATACTGTTGAAACAGATTATGCTACAAGTGCTGGAAGTGCTGATGCTGTTGTGTGGAGTAATGTAAGTAGCAAGCCAGCTATGCCAGAATCAGGGGATTACTCATCTGATAATATTGAAGCTCTATTAAAGAAAATAATGGGATTGACTCCACGAATGGGTTCGACTTGTTTTACTAAAGACACTCGTGTAGGAAATACGTGGTGGAATTTTTTTTATATCCCACACAGAGATGGTGTTGGTGGTGATAATGGGGAGTATGGAACATTACTTTTATTCCCAATGGTAGGGAATGGTCTTAGTTATATTGTGAGAGCAGGTAAAGGTGGAGTGATTGCATCAATATCATCTATTATTACATCTAGTAATATCAGTTCTCAATCCGTTGAATCGGCTGTCAGGGTTAATGGTCATACTGTAGAATCTAACGTTCCTGCAAATGCTAAATTTACAGATACAGACACGTGGAGACCACAACCAGATTGGAATGCAACCAGTGGTGATGCAATGATTTTAAATAAACCTTCTATTATTTCAGCCGAACCGATTGAAATTGAATCAGAAACAAGTTTAAATGATGTTGTTGATACAGGCACTTATTATTGTAACTATAATAAAACATATACAAACATGCCACCATCTATTTCCAATGGTTGGTTATGTGTTAGTAAAGTATCTGACACAATTGTTAAACAAGTGTTTTTACGACATGGAACAGCAAATACGAATGATTATCAAATTTATGTTCGTACAAAAATAGGTACAACATGGAGTGATTGGACTAAAGTAGTAACATCTAAAGATTATGCAACTACCTCTGATTATGGAGCTATTAAATTATCAACAAGTGTATCAAATACATCAACTGCTTTGGCTGCTACTCCGAGTGCTGTTAAAATTGCATATGATAAGGCTGTTTCGGCTTTTTCAGGAAAGGGGCTGCCATATGCGATTTTTGACATAGCCTCTGATGCGACTACATCGGCAGCTTGGACGGAGACCGCTTTACAACTTAAGCTACAAAAAAGTGGAGCAGGAGACAGAGTGGGTAGTTTTAGACACGGAGGTAGCAATTTTATTTATTGTCCATTTTCGGGAATTGTAGATATTGACGTTAATGTTTTTGCTACCGCTGCTACAAATGGTTATTATTATGCAAGATGCTACAAATATAACACTAGTGGTGATGATGAATTGCTAGATTTTGCTGGACTTGGTGGGTATACCGCTGCAGGATGTCAAGGCAGTGGCAGTATGAAAGTTCATGTGACAGCTGGGACGTACATTTATATCAATGTGGCTGCATCGACTGTAATCAAAGCATCAGCTTCAAACAGTCACATTAGAGTACAGTATACAATGATTGATTAAAAGGAGGCATTAAAATGAAAAAAATCAAAGAGGTAAGAAATGACACGCTTAATGCATTGATTATGACCCAGGACTATGTTGTAGTAGATGGCGTTGAGTATTATGGAGATTCAGTTGAAATCGAAGAATATCATAATAGCATTGAAGACAGAGAGAGACTTGTCAAGGAACAGCCAGAGCAAATTGTTAATGGAATTTTTGCAGTATGGGGGGATACTCCTTTAGTAATTGAACCAGATGACTCTAATGATATTTAATAATTAAAGGTGGTGAATATGTGAAAGAAATTAAATTCAGGACACTTTTATTACTTGCTCTTGTGTTTATCTTTATGCTAATCTATGCAGTATCTAGCGCAAGTACAAAAACATATGATAAAAAATACACAATTGACAATCTATTATCTGATTACCAGTATGTTGTAAAGGACAATGCAGACATTAAAAATCATACTGTCGGTGCAGTTTTAATTGGTGGCAAAGCAACACTATCCTCTTTTGGTGATGCAGCCATTGAAAATTCATATATTGGTTACGTTACTGCTTATGGTAATTATAGTAACGGATCTTATTTTAGAGATACAAAATATAAAGAATATTATGATAAATATAAAGCATATTACAGAGATTCTGATTACAGTGGAGAGTTAAGCGGACTTACAAAGATAAATATCTCTTATGTGGATTTTAATAGGGCATATAAAGAGATTATGAACGAAGCCAAGGATTTATCCACTGGTGTAAAAGCAACGCTTAAAAAGGAAAATATTGATGGTCAGGAAGGTGTTGCATTATATATTCCTAATAAACAGGTAGTAGTTATTGAAAAAGATGAGTGGAACAAATGTGATTTTATTGTATTAGATGGCTCATTAAATGATTTCATATCTACAAGGCATATCATCAGTATTTTGTCAGATAATGTTCAGGTTGGTGCAGATTATTCTTATGTCTATGCTGGGGATAATAAGAAAGCAGTATTCGTTAAAGATGATGGAAAATTAAAATTATTGGAGCATGGGAATGGTCTCATGCAAATTAAAGACGGTTCGGTTCAAGGCGGTCAATTAAATGTCGATGGTATGAAATTAATATGGAATGTTCCTAATGCTACCGAAGTCACTACGGAATATCTTCCTGGTCATGTGGTTGCGCCTAATGCAAATGTTAAAATTAATGGTGGCAATTTTGAAGGTTCTTATATTGCTAAAAGTTTAACCAGTAATGCTGAAGGTCATTTCTATCCATATGATTCAGTTGAAAAACCGAAAGCAACTGCTAGTCCTACGGTGATTGTAACTGACACATCAAAGCCTACTGAAGTTGTAACAGCAACACCTAGTCCTAGTATTATTCCTAATACTAATACTCCAATTGCAACTCCAACGTCTACAACTTCATTAAGTAATATTACTCCAACAAGTTCATTGACACCAACGCCTACATCAAGTAATACACCGATTGTAAAACCAACATATACTGCCACGGCAAGTCCTACGCCAATTAATATTACGCATGATGATATACCAAAAGATAATAAAAAGATTAAGGATGGAAGTAAGAAAGTTATTGATATAGAAGAAAATACACCACTATCGGATATTCCTGATACTGGCGATAATTCTAATATTATTTTGGCATTGACTATATTTGCAACATGTGGTATTCTAATGGTGATTACTTTTTTCAAATTTCACAAAAGGTAAAGAGAATAATAAACAAAAGAATAAGGGTACTTAGTTATTTTGACTAAGTACCCTATTTTTTACGATTTTTATTTAAGCTTCCGAGGGGACTCGAACCCCTGACCTACGCATTACGAATGCGCCGCTCTACCAACTGAGCCACGGAAGCATTGCTGATTGGGGTACAGATTAGAGTAAAATCAAAAATATAAACTCTCCAATCAACGTTTTTTCGGTAATAACACGTGATTTGCTTCCTTCATTACGAGTGAAGTGCTCTACCGACTGAGCTATCGAAGCACACGGTGTATAACCGACAGAATATATAATACACATTCCTAATTTTTTTGTCAAGTAATTCATTCATACTTTTGGTCATTTTTTTTCAAATAAGCAAAAACACCCACCGGCACATAAAAAGCAAGTCCTGCCTCTCATGCACCGGTGGTGCTCTCCTAATCATAATACCTTACATTACTTAGTAAGCAGCATCATAATCTCATTGCTTCGATTAATAAACTCTGTCATCTTATCTGCCTGCAGTGGCTGATGGCTAATCATTGCCAGATCATAAAGCTGTTTGCAGAACATATCGCTGTGCTCGCCGTCTTTGTTCGCCAGCAGATACTGAACCAAATCATTGTTTGCATTCAGAACAAGCGTCTGTCCGACATCCGGCAGTTCCATACCGCCCATGCCATTTGCGGAATACATCTTCATCATATCCTGCATCCTTCTGGCCTCTTCAGACAAGGTAATCATAGAAGAAACTTTATCATTTTTCAATTTCTCCACTTTAACCTCTAATTGGTCTTTTCCGGTTGCTTTACGGAACAATTCTTTCAAAGTCTCGGTATCTTCTTTCAGTTTTTCCTCATCGCCTTCTTCTTTGAAAGCATCCGTCAAATCTGCATCAATTCTCTGGAATTTCACATCGTCATCGCCGGCTTCCAATGCCGATACAAACGGCTGGTCAATATTATGAAGAAGAACAACCGCATTCATATCCTGCTCACGGAACATCTTCACATACTGGCTCTGCTGCTGCAAATCGGTAACATAGTAAACAATCTTCTTTGGTGCCTCTGTCTCTTCTGAAGATTTCTCATCCTCTTTGCCCTCTTCGACCACTTCTGCCTCTACTTCCGGCTCCGGAATTGTCTCCAAATACTCTTTTAATGTGCTGTATTTGTCGTCCAAATCCTTGAACAAAACATAATCTTTAATTTTCTCTTTGAACTTCTCATCTTTCAAGCAGCCAAATTTGATAAACGGGCTGATATCATCCCAATATTTCTCGTAATTCTCGCGGTCTGTTTTGCACATACCGGAAAGTTTATCTGCCACTTTTTTCGTAATATAATCCGAAATCTTCTTCACAAAACCATCATTCTGCAAAGCACTTCGGCTTACGTTCAATGGCAAATCCGGGCAGTCAATAACGCCCTTCAACAACATCAGAAATTCCGGAATTACTTCCTTAATATTATCCGCAATAAATACCTGATTGTTGTATAACTTAATCATACCTTCAACATTCTCATACTCCAAGTTTACTTTCGGGAAGTACAAGATACCTTTTAAGTTAAACGGATAATCCATATTCAAATGAATCCAGAATAACGGCTCACGGTAATCATTAAATACTTTACGGTAAAATGTCTTGTATTCCTCTTCGGTACACTCATTTGGATGTTTTGCCCAAAGTGGGTGCGTATCACTAATGGATACCGGACGTTTCAAAATTTTGGTCTTTTTAACCGGCTCTTTTGCTTCTTCGCCCTCTTTTTTGTCATCCTCTTTTGGCTCTTCCACAATTTCCTCAATAACCGTATCTTCCTCTGTCACTTCCTCGCTCGGAATTGTCTCATACTCCGGCTCAGCATTTGCCTTTGTAAGGAAAATTTCAACCGGCATAAAAGAACAATATTTATCAAGCACCTCACGAACACGGTATTCGTTGGCAAACTCGTAACTGTCCTCATTTAAATGCAGGATAATCCGGGTACCTACTGTATCTTTATCGGATGGTCCCATCTCGAACGTCAAACCACCGTCAGACTCCCAATGAACCGCTTCCGAACCTTCTTTATAAGAAAGGGTATGAATTTCTGCAGAGTCCGCTACCATAAATACAGAGTAAAAGCCAAGACCAAAATGTCCAATAATCTGTTCTTCATTTGCTTTATCTTTATATTTTTCCAAGAAATCAGCAGCACCGGAAAAAGCAATCTGGTTAATATACTCTTTCACTTCGTCTGCCGTCATACCAAGTCCATTATCGGTAAACGTAATTGTTTTATCTTCCGGATTTACTTCCACCTCAATTTTAGCTTTGTAATCATCCGGCAGAGATGCCTCACTCATAAGGTCTAATTTTTTCAATTTCGTAATCGCATCACAAGCATTACTTACAACTTCACGGATAAAAATATCATGGTCTGAATACAACCATTTCTTAATAATCGGGAATATGTTTTCTGAATTAATCGCTAAATTTCCTTGTTCATTCGTCATGTTATCAACCTCCAATTAGTAATTCAATCTTGTTCTAACAGATATGATAACGCTGTCACAATCGAATGTCAAGGAAAATTTAGCACTCATTCAAATTGAGTGCTAACAATTTCATGTTTCTTTATAAATTGCAGACAATTGTCATCCCACGCCTGCTGCCCTTTTTTATCCAGAGAAAACTCCTTTTGCATATATCCGGTCACAAACTGAAGTTTTTCCTTTTCATAGCGGATTTGAATCGATCCGACATCTCCATTTGGCATGTAATGACAAAAATCAAACAACATCTTCTGTGGCACTTTATTTCCTTTTATCCACGAAAAAACAAATGTTTTCATCATATTCCATGTAACCAGACCGGTTTCATCTGTCCGTTTTTCATCACTGTCAAACCAATCATCAAAACATCTGCCGTCAATATGAAACGTGGCAAATGTTGTCACCTCGCAGGAACGCAGATGAAACCGGTCAAACATACTGCCCTGAAACATATGCTGCATAAATTCTTTTACGCTGTCAATTTCCAATACAATCATTTCGTATATTATCCTTCCTAACTGCTCATACTAGCATTGTTACAAAGTAACCTAAATTCACCGATATGGTGAAAGAATGGAGGCAGATTATGCGTGCAGATGAGCAAACTTACCGCGATGTAGCCAAAAACTGTAGTGCCTATGAAGTCAAGGACTGCTGTAGCTGCAGCAACAAATCCGGCAATGTCAATGTTTCCTGCGTAACATGTAAACATTTTACGTCTGACAAACATTGTTCTTTGGACTTGTTCGATCCAATCGTGGAAAACCACAATCTTTAGGCATTTTTATGCCCTTTTGCCGGGATTTTCTTCTTATCGGAAGTCCCGGCATTTTTTTTAACCGGTACATTCTCAAAAACAGCAATTGAGCGTGGCGCCAGCTCATATTTCTTTCCATCCACTGCCATTTCCATAGTATTTGAAGTATCAAATACCCGTTTCCATTCTTTATTTTTTTCAATTTCCGGGAGATAAAATACATGTGGCTCCCAGTGAAAATTAAATGCAAAATACAAGGAATTTCCGCCGTAATAGCCACCGAAAAACAAAACACCAAGTTCCCTGCTATAATAAGAAAACCTCGCATTCCACGGCTCTACTCCGTGACAGGATACATCCGGCGCACCAAGCCCCTCAGAATCCATACCGGTCAGATACCGTCTGCTCTGATAGAGAGGATGGTTCCTACGAAACTCAATCAACTTTTTTACATAGGAAAATAATTCTTTATTTTTCTCTAACAAACTCCAGTCAAGCCATGTAATCGCATTATCCTGACAATATGCATTATTATTTCCTTTTTGTGTATTTCCAAATTCATCTCCCGAAAGAATTCTCGGTGATGCCATACCAAGCATAAGCATAAGAAATGCATTTCGTTCCTGACTGGAGCGCTTTTCACGGACTTCTTTTTTTCTCGAAGGTCCTTCTGCCCCACAATTCCAGCTATAATTATACTCTGTTCCATCGAGATTCTTTTCTCCGTTTGCCTCGTTATGCTTCACATCATAAGACACCAAATCCCGCAGAGTAAATCCGTTATGCCCGGTAATCGAGTGAACTATGGCAACTCCTTTTTTCTGCTCGCGGAATTGATAATAAAAATCCTCAACCTGTCCTTCATCACTTTTCAGAAAACGTCTTGCCGTCACCAAAAAACGGTCATTCATCTCGCAGAACATTTCCTGACCGGCTTCATAGCCACATTCATCCCAGTGATAACCAAATAATTTCAAATGAGATAGAACCGGGTCCTGTCGCAGCCATTCAACAGACACACACTCCTGATTAAACCGAAAACCATCGATATGAAAACGCAGTGCATAATACCGCATACAAGTCAGCATAAATTCAGGCGACACATCCTTAAAATAAAAATCCATCACCACGTTCATCCCCTGTGAATGAACTGCTTTAATCAGCTTCTGAAACTCCTTTGCCTGTTCACCCTTTTTTGCTGCATAACCGGCCTTCGGAGCAAAATAAAACGCATCCTCTGTATAGCCCCAGTAATTAACTTTCTTTAAATCCAAGCCATTTTCATCATGCATACATTCATTAAAATCATATGCCGGCATGAGTAACAGCGTATTTACCCCTAAATCTTTCAAATAAGAAAGCTTTTCCTCCATACCGGAAAATGTACCCGGATTTTTTACATTTGACGACTTATGTTTCGTAAATCCACGGACGTGGCATTGATATAAAATCATATCACGCGCCGGAATCTTTTTCCAATTTTCTCCTGTCCAGTCAAAATCCTGAAAATCAAAACAAGCTCTCACTTTTCCCTGACGTCTGCCAAAGTACTCTCTTCCAGTAATCATTCTGGCATAAGAATCGCAAAAACTTTCACCATCTGCTACAAAAAAATAAGGCATTCCCTGAAGCCTGTCTGCCAAATTCTCCGCTTGTAAGACAACTGTAAAATAATCTTCCATCCCGCACATTTTCGCCGGATACATCGGAAACAGTTTCCGCTTTCCCTCTGCTATGACTGCCAACTGACATTTCTTCGCTTTCGGCCGCCAGACAGAAACCAAAACCTCATTTTCATTCTGTTTTCTGACACCGCATGAAAACTCCTGCTGCATCTCATATGGTCTTGTCTTTATCATCTCGAATAATGTCATGCAATCCTTCCTCCATAATTTCTAAAACAATTCGTCCAATTCAAGAACTTTTCTTTTATTATACCGAAAAAGAGTGGAAGTAACAAGAAAAATATGATAAAATAGAAGTCGACACAAATAATCTACAAACTTGGGAAAGGAGATTTTTTATGTTATTAGACAGAGAATACAAAGTACCTTCCAAAACGAACAGCAAAATTAATTTAAAAGTCGTTCCGGGACATTTTGCAACGACATCTTCACACATTAATTTTTATATGGATATGACCACCTTAAAAGTTCGCCAAAAGGAAGCTTATGAAGTAGCAAGAGAAATGGCAAAAGAATACCAGTACAGCAAACCGATTGACACCATCGTATGTATGGACGGCTGTGAAATCATCGGTGCCTGCTTAGCAGAAGAACTGAACAAAAACGGTATTATGTCATTAAACCAGCATGACAGTCTGTATGTCATTACACCGGAGTTTGACGGAAACGGACAGATGATTTTCCGCGACAACTTACAGCCGATGGTAAGAGGAAAGAACATACTTCTTCTTTTAGCATCCGCAACAACCGGACGTACCATCGCCAGAAGCCTGGAGTGTATTCAGTACTACGGCGGTATCATTCAAGGCATTTCAGCGATTTTCAGCGCAGCAAAAGAAATTTACGGTGAACCTGTCCACTGCATCTTCTCAACAGAGGATTTACCGGACTATAACACCTTTACACCAAGTGAATGTCCACACTGCAAAAACAAAGAAAAAATTGATGCGATTGTAAATGGATTCGGATATTCCGAATTGTAAATCGTACATAATAAAAAACGGTAAATCAACGGAACTGTATGGTTTCGATGATTTACCGTTTTTTTGCTATTTCAACTGTTTCAATATTTCAAGCAAATATTCCCACGTTCGTTTCACACTTTCCACATCCATACTCTCTTTCGGCGTGTGGATATCTTTCATATCCGGTCCAAACGAGACACAGTCAAGTTCCGGTATCTTTCCGGCAAAAATACCACATTCTACACCTGCGTGAAGTGCCTCCACAATAGGTTTTCTACCATATTGCTCTTCAAATATCCGGCACATCAAATCACGCAGCGGCGAATTTTCCAGATACTCCCATGCCGGATAATCTCCATTTGTGGTAACCGTGCCGCCTAATGTCTTTGTCAGACAGGCCATCTTGTCAAGCAGCGCCCGCTTTTCCGATTCCACACTGCTTCGCACCGAGAATGACAGCGAAACATGGTCTTTCTCCGTCTTCATAATTCCTAAATTTAACGAAGTCTGAACAAGTCCTTCCATTTGAAAACTCATCTTCTGAATTCCACCCGGCAGACAAAGAAGGGCGGCAATCACCTTATCCGCGGAATCCTTCGTCATTGCCAACTCTTTTTCTACAAGTGTAGTTTTCTTTGCTTCCACCAAAATCATAGGGTCTGTTTCCAAAAACTCATGTTTTATTTCAGAGGAAATCATAGCAATCTTTGTATTGATTTCAGACTGCTGTTTTTCCGGACATACAATAACTGCTTCTGCCTGTCTCGGAATGGCATTATCTTTCAATCCACCATTTAAGAAGCACAGAGAAAATGGAATTTCTTTATGCAGTTCATAGAGAACCCTTCCCATTATCTGACAGGCATTGGCGCGCCCCTTATCAATTTCAACACCGGAATGGCCTCCCATTAAACCACTGACAGAAATAACGTATTTCTCCCCATCGCCTGTCTCAAAGGAAAGTGGAAGTTCCACCTGCGCTGTCACACCGCCGGCACAGCTGACTAACAAATGCCCCTCATCTTCGGAATCCAAATTCAACATCGTTTTTGCACGAAGAGGTGAAGTATCCAAAGCTGTGGCACCTAACATTCCGATT
>UMKG01018458.1_pt1 | contig 15907 bp, 11 predicted proteins | sample 1966261 | NCBI WGS metagenome assembly UMKG01 (sample SAMEA4836169, study PRJEB28245) | human gut metagenome | biome: gut microbiome; material: fecal sample | place: Denmark | collected 2008 | reverse complement strand
CGCCATCGGCTCGCCCAACGCCCGCGGCAACTCGCGCCGTCTCAGCGAGGCTGCCAAGAAGGGTGACATAGACCTGAAAAAACTGGTCGAGAGCATGGCCAAGGTGCGTCCCAGCGAGAATCAGAACACATCACCCCGTCCACAGAAATGAAAAGCATAGAAGAAGTACAGGAAGAGATTGTAGACGAGTTCACCTCGGTCGACGACTGGATGGACCGCTATACTATGATAATTGAGGAGGGTAACACGCTTCCCCCCCTCCCTGAGCAATACCGCACACCCTCGAATCTCATCGAGGGATGCCAGAGCCGCGTGTGGGTCAATGCCGAGCTCACTCCCGAGGGTCGCATACACTTTGAGGCCGATTCTGACGCCCTGATTGTCAAGGGCATCATCGCCCTGCTGGTCAAGGTGCTCGACAACCGCACTCCCGACGAGGTTATTTCGGCCGACTTGCATTTCATCAATGACATCGGCCTCGGCGAGAACCTGTCGCCAACGCGCTCAAACGGCCTCCTGGCCATGATAAAGCAGATGCGCCTCTATGCCATGGCCTTCAAGGCCAAGGAGGGCCTCTGACACTCCGTCAGCAGACAATCTTAAAATCAACAATATACAGAAAACCATGAAACTCAGAAACATCACGTTAGCCCTCGCCCTCGTTACAGGGCTGCTGGCACAGGCCAAGTTCACGACCTGGCCCGACGGGACCGCTGTCTCAGACTGGTTCAACGACACCAAGGCCCCCGCGCTCTCAAAGCTCGGCAAGCAGTATGTGGTGACCGAACACGGCGTACAGGCCGGCGACAGCACCGTCATACAGACCGAGGCCCTGCAGGGTGTCATCGACAAGGCTGCTGCAAACGGCGGAGGCGTCATCGTCATCCCCGAAGGCACATTCCTGAGCGGCTCGCTCTTCTTCAAGCCCGGCACCCACCTGCACATCGCCAAGGGGGGCAAGCTCAAGGGCAGCGACGCCATCACCCACTACAAGATCATCAAGACCCGTCTTGAGGGTCAGACCATCGACTATTTCGCAGCCCTTGTCAATGCCGAGGGTGTCGACGGATTCACCATCACCGGCGAGGGTATGATTGACGGCAACGGCCACAAGTTCTATGACGAGTTCTGGCTGCGCCGCAAGGTCAACCGCAAGTGCACCAACCTCGAGGCCCTGCGTCCCCGTATGCTCTATGTATCCAACTCCAAGGATGTCACCGTGCATGGCATCAAGATGGTCAACTCGGGCTTCTGGACCAACCACCTCTACAACTGCAGCCGCATCAAGTATCTCGGTGTCACCATTCTGGCTCCGACCGACGGCTATCCCAAGGGCCCCTCGACCGATGCCCTCGACCTTGACGTGTGCAACGACGTGCTGGTGAGCCAGTGCTACATGAATGTCAACGACGATGCCGTATGCCTCAAGGGTGGCAAAGGCACCTATGTAGACACTATCCCGGGCAACGGCCCCGTGAGCAACGTCATCATCGACCGCTGCTCGTTCGGCAAGTCTAACGCCGGTGTCACATTCGGCAGCGAGGCGTGGAATTGCTCTAACGTCATAATGAAAGACTGCAAGTTCAACGGCACATATCACGTGCTGCTCTTCAAGATGCGTCCCGACACTCCCCAGCAATACCGCAACGTATATATCGACGGCGCCACCGGCACAGTGCGCAACGGTATCGAGGTACAGACCTGGACACAGTTCTTCGACAAGGTAGCCCGTGACCCCATGCCCCCCTCCGGCGTCGACAACGTGACATTTGTCAACGGCAAGCTCGTCTGCACCCGCGAGTTCTATAAAGACCGCAAGACCGCCGACTATACGCTCAGGAACTTCACCTTCCGCGATGTATGGGCCACCGCTCCCGACCCCACATTTGACACCTCAAATATCGAGAACGTCGTGGTCGAGAACGTCACCGTAACCCTCCCCGAGAAGAAATAATCAACCGACCCCATCCCACCCCCGGGCACGCCGATTCCGACGTACCCGGGGGTGCTTTTACGTCCGACTCATGGGTATATGTCGGTATGGGGATGCGTTGATTTAGCTTGGAGGCTCCCATATTTGTACACGTTGTTGCATATTCGGAATGTATATGGGTACGTATGATGGAGCTATATTTCCCAACCTTTGTGAATCACGGTTGATTGGAAAAAATCATATGAATTGGCCGACATAGGCACGAAGGAGTGCCTCTTTTGAACGTTTTTTGTCGGCGCCATACACAAAATAATATGTAAAGAACTCTACAAGCCCTTTATTCATAGCTTGCAATATGTTGAATCCTTTTCGTGCCGAAATAACACTTTTAATTAATCCTCCTCCCGAGAATTTACCGATAAATGAGCCTTTAATATCTTCGAATATTGTTAGGCCCTTTATTGCGTTAAGGCAGTCTTCTTTCATATAGGACATTAAGTCATATATATCGCCATCCCCGAAGGTTGGGTAATATCCTGAATAGTTATTTTTATATGCCTGCAGTGCTTGGTTGATGTGGTGAATCCTGTCATATAATAGTTTGTCACATATTTCTTTTTTTACAGGATTGAGCCCTAAAAAATCAGGCATTATGCAGTAAATGACCAAACTGTAGGCGTCTTCCTCGGAAATATTCCTGAAAATTTCGTCAACAACCGCTTTCACCATCGAAGGGGATAAAGATTTCCTACTGGTTGTATCTGAGGATGAAGAAGAGAAAAGTTTGTAGGCTCCGTATGCTAACGCGGTAATCCAAATTAGGCCCAACACATCGTCATTGGAATCATTAGTGCTGTTATCAGACATAATTAAAGAGAATTAGGTATGCGAAATAAGAATTTCTATTAAGATTCTTCCTGGTAATAAGGAGTGAGTAACTTAAGATGTTTTCCGTGCAAAGTTAAGAAAAAATTAGAAATAGTATGTCATAAATAGTAAGTGGATTTTAAGGATATTAGTAATTTTCGATTATCGTGTTGTAGATTGTAGCTCTGCATCCGCAGGGCGTAGAAATGAGGAATTAGAAGAGGCTTAGCTTTTTCTAAGTCCTCATTTCTCATTGAAAAAAGCCCCGCATGAAGCGGGGCCGCAGGTGATAATGATTAGTCCTCCTGCTATGTATATTACTTGTCGTGTCGGATGGTGTGGAGGAGGTGGCCGTCGCTGTCGAGCATGTTGAGGCGGAGGTGGCGGGAGTCGGCGGTGAGGACGGAGAAGCCTGTGGCGTCGCTGCAGTAGACGGTGCCCTCTGTCGCGGCTGGTTTGCGGCTGCGGGAGCCCGAGGTGTTGACGACATAATCGGTCTGCGAGCCGGGACGCCTGATGTGCTGGAAGTTGTGGATGTGGCCGCAGATATACATGTCTACCTTGTGGCGGCGCAGTATAGTGTCGACCCTTTTCTGCATGTCGGTGCGCTCGGACTCCGATTTGTCCGTGTCGGCGTAGATGGGATGGTGGCCCACCACGACAGTCCAGTCCTCGGTGGCGTCGGAGAGTGTCCTGTCGAGCCATTGCAACTGTGCCTCGGCATCCTGCGAGGCCGCGTCGGGATAGGTGTCGGTCTTCTTGCGGTATTTGTCGATGAGGGGAGTGGTGTCGATGAAGACTACCTTCAATGATGTGCCGCCGTCGCTGAAGGTCTTGCTGTAATAGCGTGCGGGCATCTCCCAGCGGCGCGATACCTCAGAGTAGTCGAGTACGGCCTGTGTATTGCCCCGGTATTCATGGTTTCCGCAGATGGGATACCAGTCGACCATGAGCTCGGGGTGTGAGTATATGAGCTCATAGTTTGTCATCCAGAGCGGGTCGCTGACGCTCTGCACACCCTCGTAGTGGTGGGTGTCGCCGAGTGCGAGTACTGCGTCGGGCCCTATGTTGTCTGCCACCTCACCCATGGTCGCGGCCACTTTCTTCTGGTCGTAATAGCCGTTTCGGCCAAGGTCGGAAACCACGAGCAGGTTGATGTCTCCCTTTGAAATCTCATTCTTTGCAGGTGCGGCCAGTGCCGCGAATAGGGCTGTCGCCGCGAGAATCAGTTTGCGAATCATATCTTAGATCTGTGTTTAGAATGTTACCTTGAGTCCTCCGTTAAGTTTCACGCCATAATATTCCTGTTGCATGGTGTACTCTTTGCTCCCCTGGTAGTATCGCAGTGGCTGGTTGAGCAGGTTGGTGCAGTCGGCAAACAGTGTGAACCGTGTGCGCCGCCCGAAGGTGTAGCTGACGTTGAGGTCCATGTATTTCACGGCGTCATAATAGCGGTCGTAGAATCGTGAGGTTCCCATCTCGTCGATGAACGATGAGGCGTAGTTGAGCGACAGACGGGCCGACAGACCGTGCTTCTCGAAATAGAGCGAGAGGTTGGCGGTATGTTCGGGTGAGCCGGGGAGGCTGAGGCCTTTCTCGTCCTCGCGTCCCTCGAAATTGAAGTCTGTGACGCGCGAGCGGGTGTAGGTGTATGTCGCATAGAGCCCGAGGCATTTCATGGCGGGTGTGATGAACCCGAAATCGCGCTGCCATGCGGCCTCGATGCCGAATATGTTGGCGTTGCCTGCGTTCTTGGGCTGTGTGAGCTTGGTCCAGAGGTTCCCCTCGTACTCCTTGTTATATGCCACCTCGTCGACAATGAATCCCTCGATGCGTTTGTAGAAGATTCCGGCCGAGACGAGGCCTCCCGATTCCCAGTAATATTCGGCATTGAGGTCGAGGTTATGCGAGAGGGTGGCCTTGAGGCCGGGATTGCCAATCTTTATCTCGTTGTCGCTGCGGCTGATGTTCATGCCGGGGACGAGGGCCGAGTATTTGGGACGGGAGATGGACTGGTTGTATCCGGCACGGACGAGGAACCCCTTGTCAACCTCCCATTTCAGGATGAGCGAGGGGAGGAAATTGACATAGCTCGAGCTGTGGGGTGCGGTGGGGGAGACGGTGGCGCTCTCGTCGTCGTACACCCGGCCGATATAGCGCAGAGAGGTATTCTCTACACGCAGGCCCCCGCTGAAGTTGAGGTTGTCTGACAGTCGCGAGTCGATGCGCACATATCCCGATGTCACGTTCTCGCGGGCATGATAGTTTCCGGCAAGTTCCTCGGGCACCTGTTCGCACTTGAACATGTCCGGGTTATCGAGCCGTAGGGAACCGAGAAACTGCTTGTCGACGAATATTCCGGGCTGATAGCGTGCCGAGGGCATGAAGCGCGATGTGTTATGGTCGACAGTGTGCGAGAATGCGTCTGCGTTGAAGGATTTCTTGTCGAGGGGTGTGTATTCATAGTAGTCGATCTCCTTGTCTTTGGTCTTGTTGACAAACTTGAACCCGAACTTGATTTTCGACCTGTCGCTCAGTGCGGTCTTGAAATCGACGGCAGCCTTGAGGTCGCGTTCCACGATGTCTTCCTGTTGCTGTGTCAGTTCCTTGAGCGAGAAACTGTCGTCGAGTGTCATCACCGACCCTTCGAGAGGAGTGGCGAACGGCTCGCGCGGATTGGAGAGATCGAAACTGAATTTCTGGGATTTGAGGCGATAGTCGATATAACGCTCGTTGGGCCTCTCTTCTGAAGCGCGGGCGTATCCCAGTTTCCAGTCTATGCCGAAGATGCCGAGCCTGTTCTCGCCTCCGAGGGTGAAGTCCATGGTGCGCTGACGTTCGAGACGGGCGTTACGCTCGTCGTCGGAGCCTCCTTTGGTCTGCACGCGCACGTCGGCCTTCCCGTCGGGAGTTATATCCTTGAGCGTAGTGCGGTATCGGTTCTCCCAGTCGTTGCGGTTGTTGAATATCCCTTTGAACCAGATTTTGTTGAAATCGCTGAATTTCCAGTCGAGTGACAGCGAATAGCTCTGTCGCTCGCGTGTCACATAATAGCGGCGTATCTGATAGTCGTTTATATAGGTGTTACCGTCGTCATCCTTCTCCCAAAGAAATTCGGTGTCGTATGACCCCGCGGGAGCATTGTTGTATGATGCGGCCACCATCACCCCGAGACGGTCACCGAAAAACCGGTTGCCTGCCGTGAGGCCGAAATTCATCTGTGCCTTGCGGCTTATCCAGTTGTATCCTGTCCCGGCTGTGGCGGCGAGAGTGAACCTGCGCGGCGAGTTCTTGGTCACGAGGTTTATGGAGCCTCCGATGGCGTCGCCGTCCTGGTCGGGGGTGAGGGTCTTGCTGACCTCGATGGTCTGGATCATGTCCGAGGGGATGAGGTCGAGCTGTACGTTGCGTATGTCACCCTCGGCCGACGGGATTCTCGAGCCGTTGACCGTCACCGAGCTGAACTCGGCGGGAGTTCCGCGCACCTGTCCGAACCGGGCTTCTCCCTGGTCATACTGCACGTTGATGCCGCTGATGCGCTTGAGGGCGTCCCCGATGTTCGAGTCGGGAAATTTGCCTATCTGGTCGGCCGAGACAACATTGGTGACCCCGACGTTGCTGCGCTGTGCGTTGATGGCCCTCTGCTGGCCCGAGAATACTCCCGTCACCACCACCTCGTCGAGACGGTTTGAGGTGTCGGACATGACAACATCCTCGGTGACACCCGCCGCGGCGATGAGCACCGCCCTGTCTATCGGCGCAAATCCGATGTAGGATACCTGCAGGCGGTGGTTGCCGGAACTGAGGTTGGCGAATGAGTAGAAACCCTCGGCATCCGAGACTGCGGTGTGGCGGTCGCCGTCGAGTCTGACTACGGCTCCGGGCAGCGGGTTCATCTCGTTGTCGAGTATCCGGCCCTTGAGCAAGGTGCCCGTCTGGTTTTCTGCAGCCATGGCGGTCAGTCCTGAGGCGAGCAGTAACGCGATGAATGAGACTGTTTTTTTCACTGTGTCTGTGTTTAGTGTTTTCTCGCTGCAAAATTCCCCAATTATTGTTTCATCATCTTTTCATATTTGTTGAGTTTTTGTGAAATGACATTTTCCGTGTCATGTATGATGGAAATGACATCCCGAATGACATATTTCCATGAATCGCGCGGGTGTATTTTTATTAATTTTGCAGTCGTGAAACCATAACCTGAAATCCTATGCTACGGAAACTTCTTCTCCTTTTTGCTATCGTCATGTCGTTGCCGTCGGGTGTGTCGGCCCAGTATCAGGAACGCAAGGAGTCGGCGCGGGCCACCAACCGGCCTTTTGCCGAGATTGCGGATATGCGCCGTATACCGTTCAATGACGGCTGGAGGTTCATGCTGGTCACCGACAGCAGCCGCACCGCAGATACAGATTTTGCGGCGCCGGGACTTGATGACTCCTCGTGGCGGACTGTGGACCTGCCGCACGATTTCCAGTTCGGACTGCCGTGGATAGAGCAGGGGAGCAAGGCGCGTGGATTCAAGCCGATGGCCGAGGGGTGGTACCGCAAGTCGTTCCGGGCCGACCCTTCATGGCGCGGACTTGACATGGCGCTCGATTTCGGGGGACTTATGTATTATGGAGATGTCTATCTCAACGGCCATAAGGTGGCCTCGACAGACTATGGCTATGTCGGTTTCGAGGCTCCGCTGTCGCGCTATCTCGACTATGACGGAGATAATGTCGTCGCGGTCTATGCATCGACAGGGACGGAGAAAGGTTCGCGCTGGTACACGGGCGGGGGACTGTTCCGCGATGTGTATCTCAGTGTCAGGAATCCCACGCAGATAGCCCGTCATGGCGTGTTTATCTTCCCCGAGGTCGGTGACAGCCTCGACCGTGCCGACGTGGGCATATCGGTAGAGGTCAACGGATGGCGCGGTGCCGGAGTGGAGGCCGTGGCCACGGTCTATGCTCCCGACGGCAGTAAGATTGCATCGGTGTCGGCGCCAATGCCCGAGAACGACAAGCATCAGACCGTCGAGGTGAGGATGCCCGCGGTAGAGGTGCTGGAGCCTGAGCTGTGGAGCCCCGATACCCCCGTGCTCTATTCGGCTGATGTCAGGCTCGTGGCCGGAGGTGAGACCGTCGACAGCGTGCGCGAGAGTTTCGGCATACGCAGGCTGGAGTTCTCGCCCGAATACGGATTCAGGCTCAATGGAAAGAAATTCTTCATCAAGGGCAACTCGGGTCACCATGACATGGGGGCTCTCGGTGCGGCCTCATACGATGCCGCCATCGAGCGAATGATGCTGCGGCTGAAGGAGTTCGGATATAACGCCATACGCTGCTCGCACAATCCATACAGCGAGAGCTTCACCCGTATTGCCGACCGTGTGGGGATGCTGGTCATCGACGAGCTCATAGACAAATGGAGCGACAGGGACTACTGGGCCGGACGGCGACCCTTCACCGAGATATGGTACACACTCATACCCGAGTGGATAAAGCGCGACCGCAATTCGCCAAGCGTCGTGATGTGGAGCCTCGGCAACGAGCTGCAGATACGCGAGGACTGGGCCGGATTCAAGGGGCTCAACGACTATGGGGTGACGACATACCGCATATTCGACACCCTCGTCAAGCGCTTCGACCCCACGCGCAAGACCACCGTGGCCATGTTCCCGGCCCGTTCGGGTGGCATAGCGCGCAAGGATTCGGCATGGCTCACCCATCTCGATCCCCCCGAGCTGGCCTGCGTCACCGAGATTGCCTCGTTCAACTATCAGTCTGCAGTCTATGACGAATATATGCGCCGCCGGCCCAATCTGATACTCTTCCAGAGCGAGGCCGAGACCTCGGCACTGCTCGAGCCGTACTATAACATGGACCGCGACCGCACTGTGGGCATATCATACTGGGGCTCAATCGAGTATTGGGGTGAGTCTAACGGATGGCCCAAGAAGGGTTGGAATTTCTCGTTCTTCGACCACACGCTCAATCCCTATCCTCAGGCATGGCTCGTCAAATCGGCCTTCATGCCCGATGTCCCTACGGTCAGAATCGGAGTCATCGCGCCCGACGGCGGTGAGACGGTAAGTTGGAACGATGTGAATGTAGGCCGCGAAGGAGTGACGGACCACTGGAATTTTCCCGAAGGCTCGGTGCTAAAGGTCGTTACCTATACCAATGCCGCGGCGGTAGAGCTTATTGTCAACGGCAAGAGCCGGGGCATACGCCGTAATGACGCTGTCGAGAACAGTCGCCGCAACATTGTGGAATGGGACAGCATAGGATATGGCCGCGGCGGAGAAATCAAGGCTGTGGCACTCGACGAGGAGGGGAAGGCCATAGCGGAGCATGTGATGCATACCGCGGGTCGCCCGTCATCACTCGCTGTCACACAGTCGAAGCGCGTAATGGCCGCCGATGGCCGGGACCTGATGTATCTGGATGTGACCGCTGTCGACCGCAAGGGGAACCGCGTACCCGGGTTTGCCGAAGAGCTGACCGTTTCGGTCGAGGGTGCGGGAACGCTGCTGGCGCTTGACGATGCCGACCACTATACGGAACTGCTGTTCGAGGGCGTCGACACGAAGAAGATGCGCAACGGACGCATGCAGGTCATAATCCGCGCCACCCATACCCCCGGCCCCGTCAAAGTCCGTCTCACCACCCCCTCCCTCAAAAAGACCCACACCTTCATGGCCGAGTGACAGGAGGGTATTCGGATTATATCTTGGTGGGTGACATCACGGCTCCGAAGAGTGCGAGTACCTGGTTTATCTTATCCAGCCGGAGGGTGGGTTTGCCTTGTTCAAGCTCGCGCACGAAACGCAATCCGACTCCGGATTTCTGTGAGAGGTCAATCTGAGTAAGGCCGAATTCCTTACGTTTATCTTTTACGTATTTTGCTAATTGAGTCATATTGTATACCCTTTAGGGTGCAAAAATACGCAATAATTATCAAATTATACCATAGCGGGTATATATTTTTAAAAAGGAATCTGAATTATACCTGATAGGGTATGATTTTTGAGGTTGCCTTGCTAATTTTGAATGTTGACAGTCACCCGTGTCAGAGATTTATCCGGGGAGGGGTGGCTGTTGTGTCGGAGAAAATTTGTAATTTTGTACTGATATGTCGAGGCTCACCTACATAAGTCTTTTCAGCAGTGCAGGCGTGGGATGTTACGGATTCAAGCAAAACGGTTTTGAGTGCGTGGCAACCAATGAGTTGCTGCCCGTGAGGCTTGACGTGCAGCGGGCCAATGCCAAGTGCCGCCGCGAGTCGGGATATATTGAGGGTGACATCACCACCGATGCCGTGCGGCAGGCTCTCCGCGAGGAGATTGCGCGCTGGGAGCGCGAGGAGGGGCTGGAGCAGGTGGATGTCGTGTTCGCGACACCTCCGTGCCAGGGGATGTCGACGGTCAACTATAAGAAATCTGAGAATGAGCAGGTGCGCAACTCGCTTGTGGTCGAGGCCATAAGGATCATAAAGGAGATCAGGCCGAAGGTGTTTGTGTTCGAGAATGTCCGCGCCTTCATGAAATCGGTCTGCACCGATGTGACGGGCTGCGACATGACCATCAGCGACAGCATATACTCGAATCTTGCCGAAGATTATAATATCTACTCTAAGGTAATAAATTTCAAGGATTACGGTGTCCCGTCGAGCCGTCCGCGCACCATTGTCATAGGCACGCAGAAGAGCCTGCTGAACATATCGCCCCTCAATCTGTTCCCCACCCGGCGCAGGGAGATAACGGTGCGCGAGGCCATCGGCGACCTTGCGCCGCTCGGGTTTGCCGAGCGCGACGGTGCCGATCCGCTCCATTTCGCACGTCCCTATCCCGACTATATGCTGCCGTGGATAGAGAATCTTGCCGAGGGGCAAAGCTCGTTCTCGAATCCCGATGAGACGAAGCCATATAAGATGGACTGCTATGGCAACCGGGTGATACTCAAGGGGGCGTATATGGGCAACAAGTACCGACGCCTCTACTGGGACCGCCCATGTGCCTGCATAGCTACCCGCAACGACCAGCTTGCAAGTCAGGACACCATACATCCGCGTGACCCGAGAGTGTTGAGTATCAGGGAGCTGATGAGGCTCATGACTATCCCTGACACGTTCAGGTGGTCTGACCGTGATGATGAGCTCACGGCGGATAATGCCGGGGAATATCTCAGGACGCACGAGCTCAACATACGCCGTTGCATCGGCGAGGCGGTGCCTACCCATATCATAGACGACATAGCGGGCAAGATCAAGACGATGCTCGCGTTCGAGGAGTTTGTCAAGGCATATTATGCCGGGAACGCCCCCGAGGCTGACCGCACTAATTTCTATATAGACACTTTCCTGCTCGAACAGGCGCAGGGTGAGGCCGCTGCCAAGAAGAACGGCGTGTTCTATACCCCTCAGAGCGTGGTCTTCAATGCCGTGAGGAGTGTGGTGCCGCGTCCGGGCCGGGTTCGCATCCTCGAGCCGTCGGTAGGCCTGGGCGCATTCCTGCCACAGGTGTGCTCGCTATTCTCGGATTGTGACGAGATAACTGTCGATGCCGTAGAGATAGACCCCGCGACGGTGGAGCGGTTGCGCGAGTCGCTGGCCCGGCTGGAGCTGGGCTGCAATGTGCAGCTCAATTTCATAGTGTCGGATTTCCTTGAGTTCGAACCCGAGGGAAGGTACGACTACATCTTCACCAATCCTCCATACGCCAAGTCTGCCAAGCCATATAAGGAGATACGTGGCGACAGATATAAGACCAAGAACCTGTTCGCCCTGTTCATGGTCCGGTTTCACGGCTATGCCGACGACATAGTGTGCGTGATACCCAAGAATTTCCTGATGGCAGACGATTTCGAGGCCGTGCGCCGTCTGTATCAGGATTTCCCGATAGTCTCGGTATGCGATTTCGGTGTCAGGTATTTCCGCAAGGTCTTCATCGAGATTCTTTCAATACATTTCTCAAGCGGCCATACCGGCACGTTGCGTGTCACCGACTTTGTCAACGGGCGCAGCTACGAGCATCCCCAGGGATATATCTATCACGACCGTCTGTGGCTGATATACCGCAACGGATTCTTCGACGATTTTATCTCGCGTCTCGAGCTCGGATGTTTCAGCTCGTTCAGGGACAGGCAGATAACCAATCCGAAGCTCTCGTCCCACGGCCGGGTGAGGGTGCTGAGGTCGAAGAATATCCTCGATGACGGCAGCATAGCCGACATCCCCGGCTATGACAGGTATATCGACGACCCGACACCGTTCAAGGTTGCGTCATATCTCGGCTCGGGCGCCATCATAATGCCGAGCTTCACCTACAACACACGTGCCACACTGCTCCCCCCCGGCACAATACCTAACGGAAGCATCGCTGTGCTCACCCCGCTCAGGGAGGGCATGGAGGTCGACCTGCCTTTCTATGCCACCACCGAGTTCCGTGAGTATTACGGCATCGTCAAGAGCTATTCGCGGTTCACACTCAATATCGACAACTGTTCACTCTATTATATAGGCATACGCAAATGACACAATTCAATTCGGATATCGCAGACATGCTCGCCTCGCGGTTCCGTGACCTGACTTTCGAGAAAGACGGGACTTCCGGCTATGCCGTGGCCGACAAATCATACGGCTTCGACACCATCTATCTTGCGGCGCGCTTCATATCGCGTTTCAGCCGCGACGGATACTATCATAAGCACGAGCTCGTGGCCAAGTCCGACGCATATTTCCGCGACCTCTTCATGCTCGGCAACACCGGTCAGGTACCCAACTACATGACCGAGTCGCTAGCTCTGTTCTGTTTCACAGGAATCCTCGAGAAGCAGAAAGGGGGTGTTTACCGCATCAAAGACCTTGACCTGCTCGATTTTGTGGCGTCAGGATTTGAGAACGCTTACATCTTCAACTACATGGTCTGTCGGTGCATGATGGAGAATGGCGGACTATGGGAGATGTATGTCGATTTCTGCAACGCGCCCACTCTGGACCGCAAGCAGGAGATATTCGACAGCATACGGGCCGAAATCGCCCGCAGGGACTCGCGGGTCAAGAGTCCCGACAGGAACTGGGCGCTCTTCGTGCCGAAATATTTCATGGTCGTGCTCAACTATGCCAACCGACAGAACATGGTGACCCGAGAGTGCAACGTCAAGGAGAGCATCACCACACGCTATGATGTCGCGGTCAACGTCAATGGCTCGCGCGGTGCCAACAGGATTCCAAAGCGCAACGGCTATATAGCCGAGCTGTCGGAGCCCTATATCCTCGCCACACTCGGTCCCTATCTTGCCGCCGGAGGTGAGGTCTACATGGATGTCGAGACCCCGGACACATTCTATGCCGACGTGACCGATGCCAAACTCGACACCCTCGATTCCGCAAACGAGACCGGGGGAGCCCGCGAGCGTATGCAGCAGAATCCCTACCGTCCCACCGCACCCGGACGGGCGCGCACATTGCAAGGCGTATTCCGTGACGGATTGCGCCGCACGATGCACGAGTGTCCGCTGTGCGGGTTTGCCATCGGTACCCTTCTGGTGGCCGGGCATATAAAGCCTTACGCCCAATGCGATGACCCATACGATGCGGGCAATTCGGAGAACGGATTGCTGCTGTGTCCCCTGTGTGACAGGCTGTTCGAGGACGGAGACCACATCCCCGTCGACAGCTCGACGGGGCGTGTCATCTATGACTCGCACGTCAGCGCAGAGCCACGTCTGCGCCATCTTGTCGACGACGCATATCTCCCCTCAGTCTATCTCACCGACGAACGCCGCGCCTACCTCGCCTGGCACAACGCCCGCTTCTACCACAAACACCCCGACCACCCCGAATCTCCGGCGGGGGCATAGTTTTTGCCTGTGGTGTTGGGGGTGTGGGGTTATTTGACTATCTTTGCAGTTGCATTAATCCAAAAACGGCAACAGACAGATGGAGAACCATCCCGTAACCGACCGCGCCGACAGCCTGGTCATCATCCCTACCTATAACGAGAAGGAGAATGTCGAGGCGATAATCAAGGCAGTGCTTGGCCTCGAACAGCGGTTTGACATACTTATCATCGACGACAATTCGCCCGACGGCACCGCCGGGATTGTCCGCGGCCTCATGACCGCCCACCCCGGGCGTATCGAGCTGATATGCCGCAGCGGCAAGCTGGGGCTCGGCACGGCATATATCGAGGGCTTCAAATGGGCCATCGCCCACGGATATGAATATATCTGCGAGATGGACGCCGATTTCTCGCACAATCCCGCAGACCTGGTGCGGCTGCGCGCGGCGTGTGCCGACGATGGTGCCGACGTGGCCATCGGGTCGCGCTATCTCACGGGCGTCAATGTGGTCAACTGGCCCATGGGGAGGGTGCTGATGTCGTTCTATGCCTCGCGCTATGTGCGCATCGTCACCGGGATGCCCGTGCACGATGCCACAGCCGGATTCGTATGCTACCGCCGCCGCGTCCTCGAGGCTCTTGAGCTTGACAGGATACGGTTCAAGGGGTATGCGTTCCAGATTGAGATGAAGTTTCTGGCACACAAGTACGGTTTCCGCATCGTCGAGGTGCCGATCATATTCGTCAACCGCGTGCTGGGGACATCCAAGATGAGCTCCGGCATTTTCAGCGAGGGACTTTTCGGGGTGCTCCGCCTCAAGTGGAGCAGCCTCTTCACCAAATATCCTGACTATTCGGCATGAGAAGACTGTATCACAACGCCATCATCGTCAACGAGGGGTGCGAGTTTCCGGGCTATGTCATTACTGACGGCGACATCATAGCCGAGGTGGGCGAGGGGAGTGCCCCTGCCGCCGGGCCCGAGTGCGAGATGGTCGACTGCCGCGGCGGACTGCTGATGCCCGGCGCCATCGACACACATGTGCATTTCCGGGAGCCGGGACTCACCGATAAGGCCGACATCGCCTCGGAGAGCCGTGCCGCGCTGGCCGGAGGTGTGACATCGTATATCGAGATGCCCAACACCAAGCCACCCACGGTGACGGTTGAGGCGTGGGAGGACAAGATGGAGCGTGCAGCCGCGACATCGGCGGTAAACTATGCCTTCTTCATCGGCGCCACCGACTCGAATCTCGACGAGCTGCTGCGCGCCGACTATACCCGGACGGCGGGTGTGAAGCTCTTTCTCGGTTCTTCTACCGGGGGGATGCTCGTCACCGACGAAGATGCCCTCGAGAGGCTGTTTGCCTCGGCCCCGGCCATCATTGCCGTACATGCCGAGGACGAGCGCATCGTCACCGCTGCCCGTGAGCGGCTTAAGGCCGAATATCCCGACGGAATCCCTGTGAGCATGCACCCTGACGTGCGTCCGCGCGAGGCCTGTGTGGCTGCTACACGCCATGCCATAGCCCTGGCCGAGAAGACCGGGGCACGCGTGCACATCTGTCACATCTCTACCGCCGACGAGCTCCGTATCATTGCCGATGCCAAGGCCCGCGGCGTGCGTGTCACCGCCGAGACATGTCCCCAATACCTTCTCTTCGACTGCACTGACCTCCATACGCTCGGGGCACGTGTCAAGTGCAATCCTGCCATCAAGGATGCCTCAGACCGCATCGCGCTCATACGCGAGCTGCGTCCGGGGGGCGTCATAGACACCATCGCCACCGACCATGCGCCACATCTGCCCGCTCAGAAGGAGGGTGATGCCCTCACCGCCGCCTCGGGAATGCCTATGGTGCAGTTCTCCCTCCCGGCGATGCTCGACCTCGTGACCACTGACCCGGATGCCGAGGGATATGTGACACCCGCGCAGGTTGTCGAGCTGATGGCCCACGCCCCGGCGAGGATATTCGGCATAGAGCGGCGTGGATTCATACGTCCCGGCTATTATGCCGACCTGGTGCTGGCCGAGCGTCTGCCACTCCCGGGCCACAAGGTGACCGACGCCGATGTAGTGAGCCGCTGCGGCTGGACCCCCATCGCCGGACGGGTACTCGGATGGAAAGTCACCACCCTCCAGCACACAGCACTACCTCTTTCTTTTAATGAGAAACCTCTTTAATTAGAAATTAGAAATTAGGAATTAGAAATGGCAACCGGAGCCCTTCTAATTCCTAATTTCTAATTAGCAGAGCGGCGGAGCGGGGGGATTTCTCAAT
>UMKG01019624.1_pt1 | contig 16010 bp, 11 predicted proteins | sample 1966261 | NCBI WGS metagenome assembly UMKG01 (sample SAMEA4836169, study PRJEB28245) | human gut metagenome | biome: gut microbiome; material: fecal sample | place: Denmark | collected 2008 | reverse complement strand
TCCTGCGGCTCTTTGCCTTACATCCTGCTTGTGTTTGCGAAATGTCCGTCATTTTCCTTGTTTTCAGATACGCCTTGAAAATCAGAGAACCATGAACAAAGAAGGTATATTGTAATGAAAAAAGCATTGTCTTTGATGACTGCCGCTGCCTTGGTCCTGAGCCTGGCTGCCTGCGGTTCCACCGCTTCTTCTGCTGCATCTTCCGAAGCCGCTTCCTCCGAGACCGCTTCCAGCGATGCTGTATCTTCCGAGGCTGCTTCCTCTGAAGCAGCCAGCGAGACTGAAACTGCTGAGCTGTCCACCGTTGAGCCGGGCAAGCTGATCATGTCCACCAACGCAGCCTTCCCCCCGTACGAGATGACCACCGATTCCGGCGAATTTGAGGGCATCGACATTGAGACCGCACAGGCTATTGCTGACAAGCTGGGCCTGGAGCTGCAGATCGATGATATGGACTTTGACGCTGCACTGCTGGCTGTACAGCAGGGCAAGTCCGATATGGTTATGGCTGGCGTTACCGTTACCGACGAGCGCCAGAACGTGATGGACTTCACCGATTCTTACGCAACCGGCATCCAGTCCATCATCGTCAAGGAAGATTCCGATATTGCCAGCGTGGATGACCTGGCTGGCAAGAAAATCGGCACCCAGCGCGGTACCACCGGCTACCTGTACTGCTCTGACGACTTTGGCGATGAGAACGTTGTTGCTTACGACGACGGCCTGACTGCCGTGCAGATGCTGAACAACGGCCAGGTTGACTGCGTTGTTATTGATAACGCTCCCGCTAAGGAATTTATTGCTGCCAACCCCGGCCTGAAGCTGCTGGACACCGCTTACGTGGAAGAAAGCTACGCAATCGGCATTGGTAAGGGCAACACCGAACTGAAGGATGCCATCAACACCGCTCTGGAAGAGCTGAAGGCTGACGGCACCCTGCAGGCTATCGTGGACAAGTACATCACTGCTGAATAAAGCAGCTTTTTCACAAGTGCCACAGGGAGGTGGCCCACAGGGGCGCCTCCCTTTTGTTGGTAAGACCGTAAAATAAACGCCCGGCGCCCTGGTGCCGGAACACAGGAAAGGTGTGGAATGCGGATGGCCGCACAATACGAAATGCTGACCCAGCTGGCGAAAGCTGGTACAAAGCTGGATTTCGGGCAGGATCTGTTCGTCAAATTCTACCAGGCATTTATTGCCTCAAACCGCTGGCAGCAATACCTCAAAGGGGTCATCCCCACGCTGTATGTAACGGCAATTGCTTTGACGATCGGCGTGGTGCTGGGCAGCGTGGTTGCCCTGGTGCGTGTTGCGCATGACCAGCAGCGCCGCGGCCACCACGACCCGGCTCTTGCCGTTGCCAACGCTGTATGCAAGCTATACGCCACTGTGATCCGCGGTACCCCCATGATGGTGCAGATGCTGATTATGAGCATGGTTATCTTTGCCAACAGCCGCAACTTTACCATGGTCGGCGCGCTGGCACTGGGCATTAACTCCGGTGCGTATGTTTCGGAGATCATCCGCGGCGGTCTGATGGCCGTTGACCCCGGCCAGATGGAAGCCGGCCGCAGCCTGGGCCTGAACTACATGACAACCATGGTGCTGATCGTGATTCCGCAGGCCATCCGCTCGGTGCTGCCTGCCCTGGGCAATGAGTTCATCGTCCTTCTCAAGGATACCTCGCTCATCACCGTTATTGGCGGCAAGGAGCTGCTGTACGCTGCACAGGGCATCATGAACCGTACTTACGAGCCGATGTTCCCGTTGTTCGGCGTGGCGCTGATGTATCTGATTCTGGTTATGATCTTTACCTGGCTGCTTGGCAAACTGGAAGGGAGGCTGGCGAAGAGTGATCGTCGTTAAGGACTTAAAAAAGAACTATAACGGTCTGGATGTGCTCAAGGGCATTGACCTGACCATCAATAAGGGCGATGTTGTCTGCCTGGTTGGGCCTTCCGGCTGTGGCAAGTCCACTTTTCTGCGCTGCCTGACCCGCCTGGAAGAACCGGACGGCGGTACGGTTATGCTGGACGGCAAAGAGATCACCGAACGCGACATTGATGCCACCCGCGCCCAGATGGGCATGGTGTTCCAGCATTTTAACCTGTTCCCCCACCTGACGGTGAAAAAGAACATCACGCTGGCTCCGGTGCGCCTGGGCCGTATGAGCCAGGCTGCTGCCGACAAGCAGGCCATGGAGCTGCTGGAGCGCATTGGCCTGGCCGATAAGGCGGATGTTTACCCCAACATGCTTTCCGGTGGCCAGAAACAGCGCATTGCCATTGTGCGTGCACTGGCCATGAACCCTGAAGTGCTGTTGTTTGACGAGCCCACCAGCGCGCTGGACCCCGAAATGGTAGGCGAAGTTCTGGAACTGATGAAAGAACTGGCCCGCGATGGCATGACCATGGTGGTGGTGACCCACGAAATGGGTTTTGCCCGCGAGGTTGCCAACCGTGTGATCTTTATTGATGAGGGTGTTATCAAGGTCGATAAGCCCCCGCAGGAGTTCTTTGAAAACCCCGACAATCCGCGCCTGAAAGCGTTTTTGTCCAAGGTACTGTAAATCAAACTTTTGTCCGCCCCGTTTAGAATGGTGAGAGCTGTTCTGGATGGGGCGGATTTTTTTAGTTGGGAGGGAGGAGGGAGGAGGTTTCGGCGGCACTTAGAATTATGCGGTATTGCCCTAAAAACATTTGTAGGGGACGATGCTTGCATCGTCCCACGGAACCCTGCCGCACTGCGAACTTTTGCACCAAAATCCCAGACTCCAAACCGATCCCCCGCAAAACCAAAGGCATGCGGACCCTCGTATCTACCGAGAATCCGCATGCCTATTTCTTAGGGTGTATCTGAAAAGTCGAAAATTTAGTCTATTTCTACAAACACAGTGGGATTTTGCGAAATATCCGTTATTTTCTTTGTTTTCAGATACACCTTAGGGCAATACCGCATAATTCTAAGTGCCGATACGGCGAGCGAGGTGCGGCAGATGCCAAGCCAAAAGCGCAGATAATACTGGATGCTGCAAAGGTGAGCGCCGCCAGTGGCGGAAACAGCGAACCGAAGCAGGGGCAGCGGTCGCAGAGTGCGAGGGGCTTTTGCCCCCGAAGCACGATGCGGGTACCGCAACCCGACATTATCGAGCATTTTGGCAACGCAGATGCCGTGCCGCAGCTGCCGGAGCGGTGCTTAAGCCGCAAGGCGGGAATTGTGCGGTGTTGCCTTAGCTTATGTGATTTATGCGATACCCATTAAAGTCTTTCGCCAAGGCCTTTTTCAAAAGGGCCGGAAAACTCCCGTAAGGAATCACTCCAGTTCGAAATCCCCCGGCAGCAGCAGGTCCAGCGCGGCATCAGCATCCGCGACCAGGCGTTTGGACTGGTTCAGGATGGCTTTTTCCAGCGTGTTACGGGCCATGCGTCCGTTGCCATTTTCGGCGGCGTTCTCTGACTGGCGGCGGTCGAAGAATGCCACCAACGGCATCGCACAGGCATCGTCCAGGCGGTACCCCTTGCTTTTGGCAATGCTCTGGGTGATCGCCAAAAGCTCAGCGCCTGTGTAATCCGGGAATTCAATCTGGTTCGGGAAGCGGCTGGCCAGGCCGGAGTTCGCCGTCAGGAACAGCGCCATCTCCTTGCTGTACCCGGCCAGGATCACCACCAGGTCATCGCGGTGGTCCTCAATACCCTTTACCAGGGTGTCAATGGCTTCCAGCCCAAAGCTGTCCTCGCCGCCGCGGTACAGGCTGTATGCTTCATCAATGAACAGCACGCCGCCCAAAGCGCTCTGGATCACCTGGTTGGTCAGCGGGGCCGTGTGGCCGACATAGCGGCCCACCAGGTCGGCACGGGTCACTTCCACCAGCTGGCCGCCGCGCAGTGCGCCGATGGCTTTCAGATACTTGGCCAGAATGCGGGCAATCGTGGTTTTGCCGGTGCCGGGGTTGCCGGTAAAAATCATGTGCATGTTCACATCGGCAACTTTCAGGCCCTGGGCCTTGCGCTTTTGCTGGGCCTGCACGTTCTGGGCAATGCCGCGCACAAAATCCTTTACTTCGTCAAGGCCCACAATGGCATCTAGCTCCGCTTCCACGGCATCCACATCGCCGCGGTACTGGCGGGGCAGCAGGGTCAGCAGGTCAAACGGTTCACCGCTGCCAATGGCAGCCATCAGGCGGCTGCCGTCCACCGTCAATTTGGCGGGCGTTCCGGCGGCAGGAATGTCGTCCGCATCCAGAACGTACTCTGCAAAGGCGCGGTAGATGCTGTCGACATAATCGCGCATGGCGGTCATGCCGCTGGCTTTGCCGTACTGCGCGGCAACCAGGTCCCGCACATCGCTGCCCATGGCAAGCACAAGGCCGCACTGCGCCTTGACCCGCTGGGCCAGGTGGTTCAGCTCCCGCGCGGCAATGGCGGCCAGGCTTTCGGGGGTGAACGCCTGGGTGCGGCAGATGTCCCCCTCCAGCGCGTCCACGAACCGCGCACCGAACTTGTCCGCTAGGGCGGTTTCGTCCCGGTTGGAGAAAAATACAAAATACTTGCCGGCAGCCTGCAATTCGCCGATCGCGCCGGGGGCCAGGGCGGTGCCCACATCCACCAGAATGCCGCGCTGCAATACATAGCGGCTGGTCAGCGGCAGAGTGCCGTCAATGGCCAGCGTTGCCAGCATGTTCAGGTAATTGGATGCACAGCTTTCGTAATGGTCAAAGGCCAGAACCTCGGCATCAGACTGCAAGGCGGCATACAGGTCCTGCAAAAACAGCTTTTCCTGTGCGGGGCCGGGGTACAGGGCCAGATCCATCGTTTCAATCAGGGCGCTGTGCAAAAGTCCGCGGCCTGCCATCTCGTCCACAATGCAGGTCAGGGCATAGTGCCGCCCGGTACCGGTGGGGCCGCACAGCAGCATGCTGCCGCGGGCATGGGCGGTATCGGCGGTACCCATCACAAAGGGGCGGCGGAACGCCTTGACCACCTGCCCCACAAAGGCATCCTGCCCCAGCACCTGCTGGCGCACCCGGTCGGCCAGGCCATTAAAGTTTTCCGGGCCGGCTTTTACCGGTTCTGCTGCGGGGGCAGGCTGTGCGGTTTTGCCGCCCAGCAGGCCGTCCTGGCGCAGGCTTTGGGTCAGCTCGCTGCTCATGCGGCGCACACTGTCCGCGGTGGCGGCGCCGGCGCGCTGCACGGCGTTCAGGGCGTCCGCGGCAGATTTCTGGCGTTTTTGGCTTTCGGCCAAAGCGTCCAGCTGGGCCTGCATGGCGTTCAGGCTGTTTTGCGCGGCATCGCGGTCCTGTTTGGTAGCGCTGTGGCGGCCTGTACCGGTCACACTTCGCACCCAGGCATCGTATTGATCTTCCAGGCTCATGGCTTTGCCCTCCGTTATATCAGTCGGCTTTTTTCACGGTAATTTTATAAAAGTTTTTGGTACTGCACCCGGCGCGGCCGCCGCCCGCACACGCGCAGGCGCATGCACAGCTGGAAACACAGGCACACGCACACGCGCAGCTGGAATGGTTGGAGTGATCCGAACCGCCGCTGCGCCGCCCGGCACCACCGCCGCGGGTCTTTCCGCCCCCGGCCTTGAAGTTTGCGGGTGGGGGAACGCGATGGTAGCCTTCTGGCGGGGGCAGATTACGGGCAACATGGATATGGGTGTGCCCGTTGGAATACCAGTACCAGTCGTCGGGGTCATCCTCGCCAAAACCACCGTTCCAGATCCCGTTTGTGCGGGAAACGGAAACCGTGATCAGAGCAATCACGAGAATGACCAGAAGGAGCACGAAGAAGAAAACCAGTACCTGGTCACTGTCGTCATAATACATTTCGCTGTCCGTTGCGGCAGCATCGGGGGAGTAGTTTTGTGCTGTATGGGCGGGAACGCTGACATGCACCGTGGCGCTTTCGCCATGGTCCAGCGGGCCAAAGTTCCACACAAGATAGTTGCCGTCCTGGCTGTCGTTATCGGCCTGGATACCGTCCAGCGCCACCCAGCGGATGGTCAGCTCATCCACACACAAATCATCGAACCAGCCGGGGGTAAAGCTGTAGTCGGCGTTGCCGTCCTCGTTCAGCAAAAACAGATGGGACTGGTGTACCTGGAACGCAAAGTGTACGCTGCTCTGTGCGCCGATGGTGGCGGCAATATCCGGCGGGAAGTAGGCGTTGATAAAATCAACCTTGGCAAAGGAACCGCCGTCATCCACGGAACTTACGTTAAGAACTGTATCCGGCGTCAGGTTGACCAGGCTGTCGTTGTGGCTGTTGGGCAGGCCAATGCGCACCCAGGTCAGCGGTTCATCCAGGCTGCCGCCGATCACGTTCCAGTCCAGCTCATAGGTGATATCGGCGGAGCCATCGGCGCGGGTGTCCACTGTTACGGTATAGTGGGTGATCTCATCCATGTCGCCGTCATCCGCATGGGCGGGCAGGGCGGCGGCAACAAACAGCAGCAGAACGGCCAGCATAGCCCACAGCTGCGCGGCAAAGCGTAAAACGGATTGTTTCATCACAAACCTCCCTGTGCGGGAACGGTTGTGCCAAGCTGGCAGATGTGTTCCATTTTCGCACTTTCTTCCCGCACACGGCGGCAGGCGGGGGCATTCCAGATCTTGTGCCAGGGGTCATGCAGGATGTTGCCCAGGCCAGCGCCCTCCCGCAGCCAGCTCTGGCAGGGCAGAACGGTGCCATCCGGCGCAACGGCCATGTTGGAAAGGCAGGCCCCGCAGCTGGGCACTTGGGTAAAGCCAAGGCCCAACAGTACCGCATCCGGCAGCCAGCCGGGGCTGGTAAAGTTGATCTCCATGTGGTTTTGTTCAGCATAGGCCATCGCGGGGCGCAGCACGGCGGTCAGTGCTTCCGGCGTTAAGCGGGTGGCCTTGCTGGGGTCGGTTTCGGCCCCGCCGGTGGGAATTAGCCCGCTGCAGGTGGCATAGCGCACGCCAAGAGAGTTGGCCAGCGCCAGCGTTGCGGTGTAATCCTGGTTCAGGCTGCACAGCGGGGTGTTGATGCTGACATTCAGCCCCGCCTCCACCGCATTGCGGATGCCGCTGATGGTGTCCGCATAGCCAGGGGCACCCACCAGCGTGTTATGGATCGCTTCATCCGCCGAATATAGGGTGACCTGTACGCTGTCCAGGCTGGCGTCCGCCAGTTCCCGGCAAAGGGCGCTGGTCAGCATGCGGCCGTTGGTGTTCAGCCGGGTAACAAACCACTGTGCGGCATGCACCAGGCTGACCAGGTCATTGCGCATGGTCGGTTCGCCGCCGGTAAAGGTCAGCTGCGGAATGCCCGCCGCGCGGCATTTTTGGATAACAGCCAGCCATTGGTCGGTATCCAGCTCTTTCACCGCGCCAAGGGGCTGGTTGGCGGCGTAACAGTGCAGGCATTTCTGGTTGCAGTGCCAGGCACCGTCCTTTTCCATGGAGCTTACCATCAGGTCCATACGGTGGGGGGCTGTCATATAGCGGGCGTAAGCGCCCAGGTCCATCGGCTGCACATGCACGGGCGGTTCCTGCCCGGCGGTCAGCGCGCGGAAGGAGGTCAGCATGGCATTCAAATCCGCGCGGATCTGGTCGGGAGCCGTTTTCGGGTAAACAGCAGCGGCGGTTTCCACAGCCTGGGCGGCAATGCCGGCCCACTGGTCCTCGGTGATCTCCTTGCCCTCAAAAGGCTGCAAGGCGTCCATCAGCCCTGCCAGCAGAATGGCCCAGGAAACGCTGAGCGGCAAAATATCCTGCCCGTTCAAAAGTGCAACAAACGGCACATTGCGCCGTGCTTTTTTGCAAGGGAGCAGGTGAATGCGCAGCACACCGGGGCCCTCCGGGTCCAGGGTGACATGGCGCACAACGCTTAGGTGCTGGTGCAGATAAGAGGACTCTGCACGCGATAAAAACATCATCTAAAACACTCCAAAACAGATTTAGCGGCCAAACACATAAAAGCAGTGCCGCTGCAGTGGTTGACTATTAAGGCAATACCGCATAATTCTAAGTGCCGATACGGCGAGCGAGGTGCGGCAGCTGCTAAGCCAAAAGAGCAGATAATACTGGATGCTGCAAAGGTGAGCGCCGCCAGTGGCGGAAACAGCGAACCGAAGCAGGGGCAGCGGTCGCAGAGTGCGAGGGGCTTTTGCCCCCGAAGCACGATGCGGGTACCGCAACCCGACATTATCGAGCATTTTGGCAACGCAGATGCCGTGCCGCAGCCGCCGGAGCGGTGCTTAAGCCGTCAGGCGGGAATTGTGCGGTGTTGCCTTAAATAATTCTCCCAAATGTGTTAAAAATAGTACAAAGAGATAATTCTGTCCCATTATACCATGTTAAGCAGGTGAATACAATCTACAACCCCAAAAACCTGACGATGCAAAAACAAAACCCCAGGCAAGCCAGCGGCGCTGCCTGGGGGAAATGTACTGTAATACCAGAGAGAAAGCAGGCTGCGGTTCAGCCGCGCTTCATGCGGCCCAGCAGCAAATAATACCCAGCCCAGTCCAGCTTGCCGAACAAGGGGCTCTGCGTGCGCGCAGCTTCGGACAACATCCATAGCAGACGCAAGCTGTTCCAGCGGCAGGGCAGGTAATAGGGGCTGTAACAGTGCTCATGGCGCATTGTATCCAGCAGGCTTTTCAGCCATGGGCTTTGCAGCGCGGTGCGGGCTTTGGCGCGGCGTGCGGGCATGGCATCGGGGTCCCGCCGCAAAATGTCCGCGGCACCCTCGGCCAAAACCTGCAATTCCGCGCGGTGCAGCGGCAGCATATCCTGCGGCGGGCAGGCAGCAGCGGTGCAGGCGGCGTTCAGCTTGGCAAAATGCTTGGGCCAAATTTCGCAGTAATTGGCGTGGTACTTGGTGGAAAGGGTGCCAGTGCGGCTGCAATCGTAAAAGGTCAGGGCGCTTTCCAGCACAAGGTAGCTGAAATCCGGCTGGCAGCGCCCCAGCAGAGCCAGATAATCCAGCACAAACTGCAAATCTTCGCCAAGGGTATAAGCCTGGTCAAAGGCAAGCTGCCGGGCGTATGTGCGCCGGTAAAGCTTGTTCCACGGCATGGCGATCAGGCAGTCCAGGTGCAGGCGGGCCAGGTCGCTCTGTTGGGCCGGGTGGGCTACTGTGGTTACAGGGGTGGTATCGTCCGGCTGCATGGTGTAGTGCCAGAGCACAAAAGCGTTGGGGGCAACGGCCTGTGCCGCAAGGGCGGCGGCCAAAGCGCCGGGGCGCAGGGCATCGTCACTGTCCAAAAATACAATATACTCGCCGGTGGCGGCCCGTAGCCCGGCATTGCGCGCGCCGGAAACCCCGCGTTCCCTGCGGTGCAGTACCATCACACGGGGATCCTTTGCTGCGTAAGCGTCACAAATTTCGCCGCTGCGGTCTGGACTTTGATCGTCCACCAAGATCAGCCGCAGCCCGCCCGGCAGCTGCTGGGTCAGCACACTTTCGATGCAGCGGGGCAGGGTGGCTTCCGCCTTGTATACCGGAACGATCACACAGATGACGGGCTGTTCCATAGGTGACCTCCAAAATCGTACACAATGCGTACAAAATCATCATAAAAGCGTGCAGAAGAATAGCGCTGTGCCGTCTTTGCACCGGCGGTGCTCATCTGGGCGCGCAGATCCGGGTGTTCGTACAGCATGCGGATGGCAAAGCTCAGCTGCCCGGCTACATTGCCGTCACGGTCCACCAGCACGGCCTGGCTGCCGTCCAGATATTCCGGCATACCGCCGCTGCGGGTGGCAAGCACCGGTCGGCCGCAGCCCATGGCTTCCACCGCCACAAGCCCGGCGGCTTCCTCCACCAAGGTGGGCACGCAGACAAGGTCCGCCAGGCGGTAATATTCCGGCATCGAATCATTGGGCACATAGCCAGTAAAGCGCACCCGGTCGCCAAGGGTCTCGGCCTGCTGTTCCAACTTGCGCAAAAACGGGCTTTGCTGGGTACGGCCAAAAAACGGGCTGCCCACAATCAGCAGCTTGATGCGCGGGTCATGGATATTCTCCATCGCTTCCAACAGCTTGTGGATGCCCTTATCCGGCTCCAGGCGGCCGCAGAACAGTACAACAAAATCTTCCGGCGCAAAGCCGAGGGAAGCCCGCAGCGCAGCATCCGCCGGGCCGGGCACAAAGCGGGCGGTATCAATGCAGTTGTGCAGGATGTAGGCATGCTTGCGGTCCAGCTCGCTGGTTTTGAGGTAATCATCGCGGATAAACTCGCTCAGGGCCAGAATACCGCCGTAAATGGCGTCCATCTCATGGCTGCAGCTGGTCTGGCCGTGCAGGTGGGCCAGGCAACGCCGCTTGCCGAACATTTTGCTGATGGCGCTGCACTGGGTCAGGGTGCCGCCCTCCGCCACAATCAGGTCCGGCGTGGGCAGCTCCAGTGCAAGGGAAAGCTGAACCTTTTGATACCACGGGTCATACGGGGCGGCAACGCCAAAGCAGCGCTCCAGAAACACCATGGGGTAATACCGGCGCACGCCGCGGGGCTTGGCAACGTACAGCATTTTGGTATGCTGCAGCCCTTGTGCCTGGGCGGCGGCTTCCGGGTCCGGGATGCTGGCGCACAGCAGGTCCAGCTTGCCCGCCCGTTCATTTTCACGGATCAGGTGGGTGACAAGGGTTTCCACCGCGCCGCCCTGCACGGCAGGAACCGGCAGCTCCGGCGGCGGAACCAGCAAAATGCGCGGTTTGCGCGGTGTATTCGGCGAGCGCAGCGGCAAAATGGACAACCCCTTTTTTCGTTGGTTTGAAAGTTTGGTGTGGACGGAGGAATAGTTAGGAGTTAGGAGTTTAATTAGGAATGGGGCAGGTAAAGAATAATTAAAAAAGAATAAAGAATAATGGTGGTGGACCGCGGCGCGCAGCGCCGCTCAGGAAATATTAGGCTTTGGAATGTTTGAAAGTGCGTGATGAGCGGCAAAATATTCTGTAGGGCGCGATGCCCTTATCGCGTTGGGGAGAAACGCAAAATGGTTATCGCAAACCTAAAAATTATTTGTAGGGGACGATGCTTGCATCGTCCCGTGGCCGTTTGTCCCATATACAATCCTTGGAAAAACGCTATGACATTAGGTCAGCGGGCGCACAATGTGCACCCCTACGGTCTCTATGGGGAAAACGCGTGCTTCAATATGTTTTGAGCGTATTTTGTTTACCCGTTCGCGATCCAATCCCTATTTTTATTCTTATATTCTATTATATTAAAGTTTTTTCGCCGAAGCCTTTTTTTCAAAAAAGGCTGGAAAGCTCCCGTAAACAATCACTTTGCCGGGCAAAGGCTTTCGGCGGGCATCATGGCCCAGCGGGCGGCGGAAAGCTTTTCGGTCATCTTCATGTGGCGGCAGTTGGGCAGGTAGCTGATCAGCCCCTGCATCAGAAACTGCTCCTTGCTGATGGCCTTGACCAGCTGCGGCTCCGGGTTCTGGCGTACCTTGGCGCACAGGAAAAGATACCGCCGCCAACAGGCAGCATAAGCCGAATCAATCACCGAACGGTCCGCGCCGTTCTCGACATAAAAGCGGTACCGGTCAGCCAGGCCGTCCACCGCGTCAAACGCGCCGGGCTTCAGGCTGGTGCGCATAATGCTGCCGGAACGCAGGCGGTAATTGTACAAAACATCCGGCAGGCACACCACTTTATCGCACCGCCAGAACAGCCGGTGCGCCACAAAATCATCCTCGTGCAGACGGCCCTCCGGGTAATGCAGCAGCTTCCACACCTCGGCGCGGTAAAGCTTGTTCCATGCAACGGTGTAATAAGTGCCGTTGGGGGCATAAAAATCATTCAGCAGATCCTTGCCGCGGAACACACCTTCCTGCGTGGGCGGGGTGAACACCGGCTCCGGCAGGGGCTTGCCGTTCTCCTGTACGTCCTCCACTGCGCAGATCGCCATGTAGGCGTCGTGCGCTTCGCAGGCTTCGTACATCTTTTTCAGGTACGCGGGGCGCACCACATCGTCGCTGTCAATAAAGGCATAATAGCGGCCGCGGGCCATATCAATGCCGGTGTTGCGCGCGCCGGAAAGCCCCTGGTTCTCCTGGTGCACCACTTTAATGCGGTTGTCCCGCTTGGCAAGGCGGTCACACAAAGCGCCGCTGCCATCCGTTGCGCCGTCATCGATCAGCAGCACTTCGATCGTGCCGTAGCTGGCCGGGAAATCCTGGTCCAGAATGCTCTGCACGCACTCTTCCAGCCAGGGCTCTGCGTTGTAAATGGGAACGATCACACTAACTGCAATATGTTCCATCTTGTTTTTCCCCCTCATTCCTCAGTCCGTTTTGCTGCCATGCAGCTTGCCGCGGGCGTGTGCCAGCGTGTAGGTCAGCCCCGGTGCGGCGCAGAACAGCACAGCGCGCGCTTTTTCGGCACCAGGCACATGCGGGCAGCGCAGGATGTCCGGCAAAATGCTGTCCAGATGCTTTTTGTGCTTCAAAAATTCTGGTTTCAGCTTTGCCATGGCTCCGGCCTCGCTGGCCTGGCACCAGAACAGGTAAAACACCTTCCAGTACCATGCCACGGCCCATTCATAATAACCTTTATATTCGGTTTTGTCCGGCTGCGCGGCAAACCAGCCCAGCCAGTTCCAGTACATTTTCAAATCATCCAGCCGCCGCGGCGGAAACAGCACCTCGGTCATCTGGCCGCCGCGCCGCCGGTAGTGGTACAGCACGCGCGGCACACAGTAAACATACGCGCCGTCATACACGCGGTGCAGCTCGCTGGCGTCATCGCCAAAGAACATGGTTTCGTCAAAATGCACGCCTTTATCGCGGAACAGGCGGATGTCAAACAGCTTGTTCCAGCACAGCAGCCCGTAAAAGCCGCCGGTTTTAAAGGTATCCAGCAGCAGCTCCATGGCCATGTGCCGCCCAGCAATGTTGATGTTGACCCCGGCCCCCGGCACGGGCTTTTCCTGTTCGTCCACCGCGTCGGCATTGCAGGAGGCAATGCGCACATCATTTTCGCGGATGGCATTCAAAAGTGTTTCGTAGAGATCCGGATCCACCAGGTCGTCCGAATCCACAAAGCCGATGTAATCCCCGCGGGCATTGTCCAGCCCAACGTTCAAAGCGGAGGCCGGGCCGCCGTTTTCCTTGTGGAACACCCGGATGCGCGGGTCGGTTTTGGCAAGCTCATCACACAGCTCGCCGCAGCCGTTGGGGCTGCCATCCTCCACCAGCAGCAGCTCAAAGTCCGTAAAGCTCTGGGCCAGAATGCTGCGCACCGTGCGGGGAATGTAATCCTTGGCGTCATATACAGTTGTCACAATGGAAATGGTCGGGTTCGGCATGCAAAACGTTCCTCTCATAAAAAGCGGTTTTTCAGCTGGGTATAAGCGGCCAATAGCCAGGCGCTGTGCAAAAATACCCCCAGCCGGTAGGGCAGCGCCAGCAGGCGGTTGGGGTCCGCAGTCAGGCGGGCGCGCAGGGCCGCGCGGGCATCAGCATCCTGCAAAATGCGGGCAAACAGCTGCCGCCGCTGGGCAAACGGCATGCGGCCGGGGCAGCCGGTCAGCAGCCCATATTGATTTAACGCGGCACGCACCCGGCTTATTTGCACCAGGCGGTCAATTTCTGGTGCAGGCAGCTTGGCATCCGTCAAGAATGCTTCCAGCACGGGGCGGGTCACAGCCTCGGCGTCCAGCAAATCCCCCCGCAGGGAGCGGGACAGACTGCCCGCAAGCATATCATTCTGATTATAGTATACACCTGCAAGGCAATAAATGGCAGAGTTTTTTTGTAAAAAAAGCAAAAACCGCAAATATTGAAGATTAAACAAAACATCTTCATTGATTTTTAAGCGTGGGTCAAACCGCAGCTTGTTCCGGCGGATCACATCCAGCCGGAACAGCTTGGGGTAGGGGGCGGCGAGGTAGCCGCTTTCAAACAGCAGCGGGTCCAGCGCATCCCCCAGCGCGGCGGGGCCGGCATAGCAGCCGGGGGCCAGCGGATTGGGGGCAGGGCCGCTGGCGCGCACCATGCCGTACAAAATCAGGCCCGGCTGCGCATCAAATGCAGTGGGCAGCGCCTGCCACAGCCCCGGCAGCAGGGTATCGTCCGCATCCACAAACAGAACCCACTCAGCACCGCTGCGGCACAGTGTATCCAACCCCGCGTTGCGCGCGGCGGATGCCCCGCCGTTGGGCTGGTGCAGTGCGGTAACGCGGGGGTCCTGGGCGGCAAGGGCATCACACAACGCGCCGGTGCCGTCCGGGCTGCCGTCCTCCGCCAGCACCAGCTGCAAATTGTCCGGTGCACCCTGCAGCACGCTTTCAACCGTCTGGCGCAGCGTGTGCTCGGCCTTATAGCAGGGGATCACTACCCCAATGGTGGGCAGGCTCACAGTGTTCCCTCCCTTTGCAGGACTTTGCGGTAAATTGCAATCATCTGTGCGGTGTTTTTGGCCGCGTCATGGGTCACCCGGGCGCGGATCTGCGCGGCGGTGCCCAGCGCCGTGCCGTGGTCCGGCAGGGCAAGCACCTGTAAAATGGCCGCGCTCAGGGCGGCATCATCCCCGGCGGCACCGTACAGCATCCCCTGCACGCCGCTTTGCAGCATATCCGGGATGCCGCCTGCCGCGCTGGCCACGCAGGGCAGGCCCAGCAGCATGGCTTCGCCCAGACTGTTGGGGCTGTTCTCGCTGTAAGACGGCAACAGGAAGAGATCGGCATCCAGGTAAGCCTGCCGCATGGCGGCGGCATCCAGCGGGCCGGTGTACTGCACATGGTCCGCCAGCCCCAGGCGGCGGATCAGCTGTTTGCACCAGGTCTGGTAGGGGAACATCCAGTCAATCACCGGGCGCAGCAGCGGCCCTTTGTCCAGCGGGGGCCAGCCCGCCACCCGCAGCACCGCGCCGGGGTACTGCGCCAGCACGGCGGGCAGCGCTTTGAGCACGGTATGCAGGTTTTTGAGCGGGTAGTTGCCTTGGCTGAGCAGCAGCACCGGCGCTTCGCCAAAGGTGCGGGGGTGCCACACCGGTGGGGTGTAAAACTCCGGGCGCAGCGTTTCGTTGCAGGGGTAATAACTGGCCTGCGGGGCCAGCTTTTGAACGGCGGAACGGTCAAAGCTGGTGCGCCCGGTCACATGGCGGGCGTTGGCCAGCACGGCGGCTTCGCTCTGGGCAAGGGTGTCAAAACGGGCCTGGTTCACGTCCAGCAGCCCGCCCGGCACATGGCGGTCAATCAGATGCTGCGCCGCGCAGGAGTGCAGCAGCCGTGCTGGCACGCCGTCATTCAAGTGCAGGGCACAGTCAACCATCACGCCCTGGATGCCCACCAGCACCGGTATCCCTGCCGCCTGGGCCGCCTGCTGTATGGTGCGGGCGGCAGCGTACTCGGTGCCCCAGATATGGACAAGATCCGGGGCAATCTTTTTGAGCAGGGCAGAAAAGTTTTCCACACTTCCGGTGGGAACCAGTGCAAAACTTACGCCGCTTTTGCTGCGAACGGTTAAAGTTTCCGCGCGGGCATCCACGCTGGCAACGGTAATGGCCGGGGCGTCCGGTGCGGCGGTCATGCCGCCCAGCGCGCCGGAAAGCCAACCCCCGCCGATCTCTTTTGCCTGCAAACCGCAGGCATCCGCGGCAGCAGGGATGGTGATGCTGACAAGCCAGAGTACCTTCACATTAGCCACCTCACAAATTCAGCCGCAACCGCCTGCGGCACCAGCTCAGGGAAGAGATCACACACTTCCCCAAAGGGCAGCTGTTTACCGCACACTTCACCCAGCCAGCGGTGCAGAATATCCGCAGCATCAGCCTGGCCTTGGTGCAGCACCAGCGCCAGCGGATAGCGGGCCAGATAGGGCAGGGCAGGGTCGTTTTCGATCACGCAGAGGTGCAAAACTGGCTTGCCCGCAGCAAAGTAGTCAAACAGTTTGCTGGGCAGCTGGTTGTCTACCGCGTTGCCAAGATTCAAAAGAACATCGGCCTGTGCCTGCATGGTGCGGGCGGTTTCGGCGGGCACGGGGCCGGGCTGTTCAAACTGTTCGCCCAATACAGCCTTGGTCTGGGCAGC
>UMKG01056853.1_pt1 | contig 16200 bp, 11 predicted proteins | sample 1966261 | NCBI WGS metagenome assembly UMKG01 (sample SAMEA4836169, study PRJEB28245) | human gut metagenome | biome: gut microbiome; material: fecal sample | place: Denmark | collected 2008 | reverse complement strand
GGCCAGCCGCGAGATGCTGGCCCACGACCTGAAGCTGTCCATAATATCATTGGTAGGCATCATGTTCTGCTTCATGGTGGTCTACTATGTATTCCGCATGTTCAAGGGCAACACCGGCGCTGATGCCGCTGTCTCGGCCCTTATCTCCGGCTCACCCACCATCGGTTTCCTCGGATTCGCGGTGCTCGAGCCTATCTTCGGCACCACACCTACCGTAGCCCTTGTGGTGGCCATCGTAGGTATCGTGGTCAACGCCGTCGGCATCCCCGTGGGTCTCTCGCTGATGAATGCATCGCTCGAGAAACAGCAGCCCGGGTCGTCCAAAGGCGAGAGCGCATGGAAGCCTGTGCTCCATGCCCTCGAGCAGCCCGTGGCATGGGCTCCTATCCTCGCGGTGGTATGGGTGCTCGTCGGGATACCCTGGCCGGCATGGGCAAGTCCCTCGTTCGACCTTATCAAGGGTGCCAACGCATCGCTCGCCGTGTTCTCGGCCGGCATCACCCTCTCGTCTGTCAAGGTGGTCATCAACTGGCAGGCCATCCTGGGCAGTATCCTGAAGATGATATTCATGCCCGCCGTCATACTGATTCTGGGCCTCATCTTCAAGATGGATCCCCTCAACCTCAAGATGCTTGTCGTAGCATGTGCACTGCCCCCGGCCTTCTCGGGCATCATCATCGCCGACGAATACAACACCTATGTGGCCACAGGCACCTCGTCACTGACCCTGTCGGTGATACTCTTCATCGGATTCTGCCCGCTGTGGATATGGATTACCGACCTGTGTCTCAAGGCATTCTGAACTGATTAAGCAACAAGGATATGCGGGCCGCAAGGCCGGCATATCCTTTAAACACTTCCTATGAAAAAGACTATCCTCGACGGATGCACCGCAGCGGCCCATGTAGCGTATGCGCTGAGCGACGTGGCGACAATCTATCCCATCACCCCTGTCGCCTCAATGGGCCAGACCGCCATGAAATGGGGTCTCGCAGGCCGTCTCAACCTGATGGGACAGACCCTTGAGGTCAGGGAGATGGAGAGCGAGCTGGGTGCCGCAGGTGCCGTCCACGGTGCCGCCTCGGCTGGAGCGCTCGCCACGACATTCACCGCATCGCAAGGCCTGATGCTGATGATTCCGAACATGTATAAGATTGCGGGTGAGCAGTTGCCGGTGGTCTTCCACGTCGGATGCCGCTCGCTGGCCACACATGCCCTCTCGATTTTCGGCGACCATCAGGACGTCATGGCATGCCGTGCCACGGGATTCGCCATGCTCGCCTCTTCGTCTGTGCAGGAGACCATGGACCTCGCCCTCGTGGCCCATCTGGCCGCGATAGATGGAAGTCTGCCTGTGCTGCATTTCTTCGACGGGTGGCGCACGTCGTCCGAGATGGATACCGTCGAGATGATAGACTATGGGAGCATGCGCCCGCTGGTCGACTGGGACAAGGTGCGGCAGTTCCGCCGCCGCGGCATGAATCCCGAGCATCCCGACCTGCGCGGCTCGGCCCAGAACCCCGACGTGTATTTTCAGAACGCAGAGGCTGCCAATCCGCTCTACGACGCCTTCCCCGCAATCGTGCAGAAGGCCATGGACAAGGTGGCATCCGTGACAGGACGCCAATATCACACGGTCGAATACACCGGTGCGCCCGATGCCGACCGCGTCATCGTCATCATGGCCTCGGGCGCCGACGTGGCGGCAGAGACATCTGCTTATCTCAACGCACTCGGCGGGGGATACAAGACAGGTGTGGTGAAGATACATCTCTACCGTCCCTTCCCGGCCGGGGATTTTGTCAAGGCGATACCCGACACCGTGAAGGCCATCGCCGTGCTCGACCGCACCAAGGAGCCGGGCGCACAGCACGAGCCACTATGTCTCGACGTCATATCGGCCCTCCACGGACACCGCCCCGACATAAAGGTTGTGGGCGGACGCTACGGGCTGTCGAGCAAGGAGTTCAGTCCGGCAATGGTCAAGGCGGTCTATGACCACATCGCTGACCCGGACTGCCGCGACACGTTCACCGTGGGGATAGAGGATGACGTGACGCACCTGTCGCTCGCGGTGGGGGCACCTTTCGACCCTGACACACACCACGACACACACCAGGCCATATTCTATGGCATAGGCAACGACGGCTCGGTCGGAGGAACCCGTCAGGTCGCCTCGATTTTAGGGGATACCGCCGGACTCTACGCCCAGGCCTATTTCAGCTATTCGGCCAAGAAATCGGGTGGTTTCACCATCTCGCAACTGCGCGTGTCCGAGCGTCCCGTCACATCGGCCTACTCCATCCGCGATGCCGGATATGTAGGATGTCATAAGGCGACATACGTGCGCCGATTCTCGATGCTCGACAATATCCGCGAGGGGGGAACATTCGTCATCAACTGTCCCTGGAATGACGAGGCGCTGGTACGTAACATCCCCCTGGAGATGCGCAAGACCATATCCGCAAAGAAAATCAGGCTCTATGTCATCGACGCAGACGCCATTGCCGCCAAGGTCGGCCTGGCACCACGCATCAACATGCCCATGGAGACGGTCTTCCTATACCTCAGCGGCATAATCCCGTTCGCGACAGCCTACCCTGCACTTCAGGATACGATACGCGCCACATACGCCCACGAGGGCAATGAGGTGGTCGAACGTAACCTCAAGGCAATATCAATGGCCACAGGGGCACTCAGGGAGGTTGACTACGCGGCAATCAAGGGATGGGACTCGGAGCCCGAGGTTCCCGTGACATACCTCGACATATTCCGCAATGACGCACAGCGGCGTTTCATCGAGACCATACACAGGCCCTGCATCAAAGGCAAAGGCGACAGTATTCCTGTCTCAGCCTTCACTCCCGACGGCACTATGCCTATGGGCACTACCGCCTTCGAACACCGCCGCATAGCCACAATCGTGCCCGTATGGGATGCCGACAGATGCGTCGAATGTACCGAGTGCTCGCTTGTCTGCCCCCACGCCGCCATACGCCCCTTCCTGCTCGATGCCGAGGAGGCCGCCAAGGCTCCCGAAGGATTCGTGACAAAGGAGGCAAAGGGAGCTCCCGCGCTCAATGGCCTGAGGTTCAGGATTCAGAACTATCCCGCGGACTGTCTCGGATGCTCGTCATGCTCGATCATCTGCCCCGGACACGCGCTGACAATGACCCCGATAGACGAGGTGATAGACCGCGAGCTGCCGCTCTGCGAATGGGCCCGCACCAACGTCAGCCCCAAGGAGAACCTGCTGCCCGCATCCACGGTCAACGGCTCGCAGCTACAGACACCGCTACTCGAGTTCTCGGGCGCATGCGGAGGCTGTGGCGAGACCCCATACGTCAAGCTGCTCACCCAGCTTTTCGGGCGTCGGCTCATCCTGGCCAACGCCACGGGATGCAGCTCGATATGGGGAGCGGCCTACCCCTCGAACCCGTATTGTACGGACGCCGACGGCCGCGGCCCGGCTTGGGGGAACTCGCTCTTCGAGGACAACGCCGAATATGGATTCGGTATCCTCACCGCCGTCAATCACCGTCGTGCGCGTGTTGAGCGGCAGGTGCGCGAACTGATAGAGTCGCCCGACACCTTCCCCTATCTCAAGGCACCGCTCCAGGCATGGCTCACCGCCAAAGATTCGCCCGAAGACTCGGCAGCCACGGCATCCCAGCTTGTGGCGATGATGAGCCCCGTCGCCAAGGCTGATCCTCGCTATGAGGCGCTGATGCAGGATGCGGATATGCTCGCAGCCAAGTCGGTATGGGCCATCGGCGGCGACGGATGGGCATACGACATCGGATTTGCCGGACTCGACCACGTGCTTGCCTCAGGCGAACCGCTCAAGGTGCTCGTACTCGATACCGAATGTTACTCCAACACCGGCGGACAGACCTCCAAAGCCACGCCTCGCAGCTGTGTCACAAAATACTCGCCCGACGGCAAGAAGACACCCAAGAAAGACCTCGGACGCATGATGATGACCTACGGCAACGTCTACGTCGCCTCAATCTCGCTCGGAGCCAACTACCAGCAGGCCATCGACGCCATCATGGAGGCCGAACACTATCCGGGGCCGGCCATAGTCATAGCCTACTGCCCCTGCATCAACCACGGCATACGCCCCGGCCTCGGCCACTCGATAGTCGAGGAACGCAGGGCCGTCGAGGGTGGATACTGGCCCCTCTACCGCTTCAACCCCGAGGCATACGCCCGTGGCGAAGAGGCCCTCACAGTCGACGGCATTATCCCCGGCCCCGACAACAGCGGCCACAACGGCTCCGTACCCGAGGCAGCCTCCGAGACATACGCCAAGCCCGAACCTGTGACCGATGTCGAAGGCTTCGTCTCGGCCGAAGACCGCTATGCCGACCTCGCCATGGTCTCGCCGACAGAGGCAGCCATACTGCGCCCGCAGCTCCAGACAGACTGCGACCGCGTCAACCTAATACTCAGGCAAAGCAAGCTATGAAAAGAAATTGAATTATTGTTCCTCCGACAGAGAAGCTATTCCACCACCCGACCAACACATACGGCGCTGATAACAATAGTTTTGACGTTGATTTTGAAGAGAGGGAGAGACGGACGCCGTAAGCCGCCTCTCCCTCAGTTTTTATCCGGGAGGAAACCGATCAAACCTTTATCTGTATCCTCGTATCTTTTGCCACAGATAGGTTTGGAAGAATCCAGTGCGCCCAATCCTGTCAATAACTGATTTTTTCAACAGATAGAGACGGCTTTTCTGTCGCACTCCGGTCCCGGCGAGCTCCCTTATATATTCATTGACACACCGTGCCATCTGAAAATAGACATTGCGTTGCCAATGATTTATATTATTAGTGAAATCCCCCTGAGACTTGACCCAACGGTTTGAATCCAATAGGAGTACCCGGTCATTCTCCTTGGCGAAATCCCGGAACAGACGGTTTATCTCCGCATATATCACATGCCTTCCTTCATAGTTCTTTCGCTCTTCTGCCAAGTATGGAATCTCAGGGCCTAAGATATAGCATACCCGCGTCTGAGGCGCGACCTTGGACAGCAGCCTTCTGGCATTCTCCACAATCTCCTCAGGCGAAAGGTTTCCCATATATTCAAACTCAGACGAGAACCATTCGAGCCATTCCTCCGTGAAATCATTATCGGCATTATAGATTCTCTTATGTATGTAAAGTGGCCAGTTTTTTCTGTCTGTCAAAGGATAGATACGTTCTCCGAAGGCAATCTTCATGCCGCTCTCACGATGTCTGTAGACACCGAGATTCGGCTCTATCATGGTCGAGAGTATTATCAGCGACGCGTCGTCGTCATACATGGCAGTCTCGAACATCTCCCCGTCGTTGAATACCAGCCTATCCACAAGCCATCTCTTCGTCTCCTCAGGCATGAAATGCCACTGCAGATAATTGACGGAATGATTGTGATGCTCGATATTGTTATGTCGTCCGGCACCGATGTAAGTAAACTCTTCGATGATTGAAGATGTGTCGAGGTATTCGCTCATCTGGGCAAGATCACATCCCCCCTTGAATATAATCTTGGCTCCGCTCTCCTTCTGCACCATAGCTATCGTGCAATCTTGCCGGTTTATCCATGCAGGTGGAGCCGATATGCTGACATGATTTATTACAGGCTCGACTACATCAAGAGCCGGATGACCAAGTTTGGCGTAAACATATTCTTCTATACCTTGCCCTATGGTACGGCATGAAAACAGGAAATGGATGCACCTGTTATCTTTGATGGCAAAAAAGCCTACAATACCATAGTCCCCATATTTATCTGAGACAGACACATATCCCGTATCATATCCGGCATCCGAAATAATCCTCTCCAGTTCCTCCCTGCTATCCCTCTTTTTCGTGAAGTTCAGCTGATTTGAACGCAGGACAAGATCCGATATACGTTCTATCTCCGGCATGCAATCCCGGCAGATACTGACACGGATGTTCGAGCTGAAAAGAAACTCCGTATTGTCGGAATAGTTTTTCGAGTCATCAGTCTTTTTCTCCAATATGCGATACTGCGCAAGACGTTTATGGCTTAGATCAGCCGGAGGAATCCCGTCTATAAATGATTTCAGAGATATGAGTATATCGGGTTGCGCAGTCATTATCCCTTCGCAATGATATGACACCTCGTTGAGATTTTGCGGGTTGTCATCGACAAAAAGGCAGTTCTGCGGCCTCAGGCCCATGGTATCGAGCATATTCCTCACCCGAGGGCCTTTGGGCTCCCAGTTGACCGACGGGAAAACGAAATACGAATCCACGTCCAGCTCCTTGAGTTTAGCGTCAACGGGCTCACGGTCATTCTTCGAGCAGATGCTGTTGATTATGCCATGATCAGCAAGACTTTTAACAACGCCTATGTTCGATTCTATCGGCAATACATCTCCCTCGCTCAATGTACCGTTCCAGAATGTATCATCAAGATCCCAGATGACAAGTTTTATCTTACTGAATTCCACCATATCGTTTTCTTGAAATTTTAATCGCTTTCCACGCCAAGCCCGGCAATCGCGATGAGATAAAAAATTTGAACCACCGCGGATAGTTGAAATGAGACAGGCAGCCGTTTAGTTCCTCATCACTTAACAATGACAGACAGTTTTGAAAGACTGACCGGGATTCTGCTGTAAACAGTGCATCATAGAGATACCCTCCAAGTTGCCCATACAGTCTGTCGGCCGCCTTCCCTCGCCACATGCCCTTTGAGACAAGAAATGCCTTATGATATGACCAAGCATGATACAACCCCTCAAACGGATAGCTTGCCCTGTTGGAAAGAGACGAATCCATGGCCCGATAGTTGTAATCTACATCCTCGATTAATCTTATCTTTCCGGCCGATGCGAGATAATCGAGATTGAAACAAAGGTCTTCCCCTATATTCAATGCTTCGTTAAACCTTATATGATTATGACTGATAATCGAAGCCCGGAATAGCTTTGCTACCGGGCCATGAAAAAGGCCCATATTCTCGGCATACTCATCAATAAATCTTTCACTTATAAGTATCTCTCCCGAGTCTTTTGGCTTGAAGATATCTATTGTATCTCCCACCCTGAACTTCCTGACTCCGGCAACTATCAGGTCAATACCATCTTTACAATTACCGGCGAGAGATGACAGATGATTCTTCTCAACCGTATCATCGCTGTCGACAAATACGACAAACTCTCCCCGAGCTTTTTCCAAGCCAAGATTACGGGCTGCAGATACACCGAGATTTTCGGTATGATATATCTTGAACCTGCTATCCCTGAGGGCAAAACTGTCTGCAATCCGGCCTCCGTTGTCCGTAGAGCCGTCATCAACGACTATGCACTCATAATCACCGTATGACTGGGCCAATATCGAATCAAGACATTCTCCGATATATCGCCCGGTGTTGTATAACGGTATTATAACTGAAATCATGATTCGATGATACGGTAAATACTCTCCATGTTGGAATAAAGATTGAATCTCTCGACCGAAGACAAGGCAGCCTTGGCATAGTGCTGTCGCACAGACGTGTCAACAAGAGATTTCAGTCCCTCATAGATTCCCTGTTCAGATATGGGCACTCTGATTCCAAAATCGTTATCATCTCCTAATTGTTCCCTCACCCCGCAGCAGTCCGTAGCAACAATAGCCTTACCAAGAATCAGTGATTCTGTAATTGCTGTATTATATCCCTCTGCATCCGAGGAACATACATAAATATCCGATGCCCGGATATACGGATAGGGATTATTGATGAACCCCGGGAGATGTACCCTGTCTTTAATTCCCAATTCATCTACCACCTCTTTCAGTTCCGCCATCTGCTTTCCCTCACCCAATATGAGCAGTTCTGCATTAACACCGTCCCCGACCATCCTGTTGAATGCCCTTATAAGGCGAACATATCCCTTCCGTTCTGTCAATGTGCCCAACGATATTATTTTTAATGATTCAGTATCTCCGAAATAACTCCGGGCAGGCTGTAAAGACGACTCGACTATCCTGTCAACCTCAATGGGATTATACAGTACAGACGAAACATTTTGCCTTATCCCCAAAAGCTGGCGCGCCGTCTCCAGAACCCGTTGCGAGACACATACCGTATGGCTCATTTTACCATAGGCTTCAATCTCTTCATTGTCAGACCTATATGCTACCTCAGTCCAATGATGGCTTGTGAGGTCAATATGAATCCAGGCGATTTTCCTTATTCCCGTTCTTAAGCCTGACACAATTCTCGTAGCATACCCTTCTATGAAGGCGATGGCAACATCATATCTTCCCCTTACGAAAAGAGATGCAAAGACCGAGGCAGGAGTATGATAATAGACCAGTAGCTTAACCTTGTTCCTGACCTTGCATATAGCTTTCAAGAGTGATGAATCGTCATCACCAAGCCGGTCAAAGACATATCCGTAGCGAAAACATGAGATAGCTGACAATTCACCGAGTTCTTCCTTTCTGAGAGTGTATAATGTCACATCATATCTCTCATAATCGAAATTGCGGAGGATAATCCTCGCTATCTTCTCGACACCTCCGCCATAAAGCTTTTCCACAAAAAACAATACCCGCTTTTTCTTCATTTTGCAATCAATACAGGTATTTTAAATTGCCGAATCTCTGAGTCTCTGAAAGTCTCAGAATCATAAAAGACAACAAAACTGAAACTAACAGACATAGTATCGAGCGGACAATGCTATGATTCAACAATGTTAATGATTCCTGATAGGATTCATAAACAAATATTACACCAAATTGAATCATATAGATAAGGATAGAAACCTGTCTCATGCGTCTATATGGCAATGACGAAGGGAATTCTGTCTGCTCAACCATGGAACATATCAATAGGACTGACACTATTTTAAATACCGGAGCAACAGCTTGGACATAAATAGTCGCAAAGGCTAATACAAAAAATATCAGCATATTCTGAGATCTGGTAAGATTGAAAAAATTATAGGAGCCCCTCTGTGCAGCCCACATTCCAATAAGACATGGTATGACATGATATGCGAAACTAAAATACGGAGAGAAGGGCAGCGGAAGGAAATGGTATGAATAGTTATATGCTGTAACAAAATAATAAATGACGAACAAAACCGCACACCAATTTCTAATCTGCTTATACTGTATATTTAGATATACTATAACCGTATTAACTATTAATGCTTTTATAAACCAATACCCACCCATAGTACTTCCCACAAAAATAGCGGCAATTGTTTCTTTCAAAGTTGCTATACTGAACCATTTATAATATACGACAGGTAGCATCATGATATACCAAATAGAGAACATGACGATCAACCTCTTCTCCCGCTCAATCATGATTGGCCATCGCTGATTCGCACTCAAGCTCTCCATTTTTTAGTAAATAAAAAAGATGATATTGAAAAAAACAGCGGAATGAACACATCAAAAAGAGCATTTTTGATTTCATATAGGATGCCATACTCAACAAACAGGCTGCAATGACTGGTTAAAATACCTATTGCCGCAATAATCTTGATTATGTCAAATCCTCTTGATTGAGATTGTTTCAGTTCCATTTTTTATGTTAGTATCCTTTTAACTACCGATCAGAATTTCAATGATTTTAGAAATTTTGACAACGAACTCAAATACATGAATAGACGGGGACGCGAGAACCACAGCACCAGGAGGTCGCGGCTGCAGTAGGAACCGAGGGAGTCTTTCTTTATCTGAAGAAGCACACTTAACGCATCATACGGCCTTTCAAGCAGTTCTGTCAGATATGGTGCTTTGAGGCCATGTCGCCTGATTTCCTCAAAAATAAAGAAGGCCGCCGGGCTGTCGTGAAACTCCAGTCCTGAAGAAGGATTGAAATAATGTATTATACGTGCTTTTTCAGGGCCTCCGCTATATTTTATCTGGCTGTTCCACGAGGCATCGAACCGCCCGATCATCAATCCCGAGTTAATATTGGCAATACAGAGTGCGGGTTGATCCAGGATTACTCCGGCTCTTTGTGACACATCCCATTCCTTGTGCCATTCATGGTAAAAAGAATGTACCTCTGCAGTATCCCGGGCAAGGATAACACCACTATTGAAATAAGGCATCCCTTTGATAGAGGCTTTGCATATCTTAGAGCATCGTTCTATCGTGTCACGGTCAGAGTCATCGAGCAATGACTTTCTGTTGCAGTCATAAGCCATCCCCAGCTGAAAGTCGCACGAGTCTATCTCCTCCAAGCTTCTGCATACCACCGTATCGGAATCCAGAAAAAGATAATCGCCGGATACAATCTCCCTCAGGGTTGTCTTCAGAATCCTTGAACGTCTTTTCGGGTCTATTGTCTCCGGGAAATCCCTGACAATGACCTCATCCGTCATCTCCTTGACGAGCGCCCTCGCACCCGCAAGTGAACCGTATGTCTCACGGTCGCAAACCAAAGTGACTTTTGCCGCAGGATTGTGTTTCCTGAGGGATGCCATGCTGAAAACAGTCTGCTCTGTGTAGTAGTCTGCAGGACTGCTGACAAGGATATATACGACTTTTGTCCTCATATGTCAGACTGTCTCAAGCCCGAAGAAACCGTCCACATTTCCGATAAGGGGTTTCCCGAGACCTTCGAAATTGCCGTCGAAATGGATATTGGCACATGATGGTGCAAACATATAGTCCTGGATAAGCGGCTGGTGCAGGTAGATGTCTATCATGTAGTCTCCGCAACTCACGAAGCGCGGAATCCTGATTCTTTTACGCAACGAGAAGCTACCTGCGTCCACCTCTATGAGATTTGCCCTGTAGCGGCCCTCTATCAGAGCTGCTACAGCCACGCCGCTCATATTCCTGACATAGAGCTTCATCTCCAGTTTCAGCGGCTCGTCTGTCGATCCGGCTACCTCTACGTCAAGGAATTCTTCCTGCGGAGGAATGTTTATGAAGTTAGACTCACTCCCGTTTATCTTTATCGAGTCTACGGTAATATAATCCTTCTTGAACTTTATGGAATCCCTGATACGGCCTGTCTCAAATACAAGATTGCGCTCCAGATAGTGGTCTACAGCCGACTGCGTGTCACCGTCAAACGCGACCATACCGTTGTTCAGCACCACACCTCGCGAACAGAGGCTCTTGATGGCCGCCATGTTGTGGCTCACGAAAAGGACTGTCCTCCCGTTGCCTTGCGACACATCCTTCATCTTGCCCAATGCCTTGCGCTGGAATTCAGCGTCACCGACCGCCAGAACCTCATCGACCACAAGTATCTCAGGCTCAAGGAATGCAGCGACGGCAAATCCGAGCCTCACGGTCATGCCGCTCGAGTAACGCTTGACGGGCGTGTCCACAAAACGCGCGACACCTGCAAAATCTACGATATCATCAAATTTAGAGGCAATCTCACTACGGCTCATTCCCATTATGGCACCGTTCATATAGATGTTCTCGCGTCCTGTCATCTCGGGATGGAAACCGGTACCGACCTCAAGCAGTGAAGCAATGCGACCGCGGGCCCTGATTTCTCCCTGCGTGGGGGCCGTCACCCGCGACAGCAGTTTCAGCAATGTCGATTTGCCAGCTCCATTCTTGCCGATGATGCCCACGACATCACCCCGGCCGACATTGAAGGTGATGTTTTTCAGGGCCCACACATAATCACTATTGCCCAAGGTGCTACGGTCGTTCACCTCGCCGATGGTCAGATACGGATCCTCTTTGCCGAGAATCTTGGTCACCCACCACCGGTTCAGGTCGTGCGACAGTGTACCCGTACCGACCACACCCAGACGGTATAGTTTTCCGATATTGTCAAACTCGATAGCTGTATCCTGCATTGTCTTTTCGGTAATTTCGGATGGTCACACCGTATCCATGAATGTACGTTCGACCTTGTTGAACACTATAACAGCAAAAAACATCGAGAGTGCCATGAATACAAAACTGTAACCGAGCAATCCCCACTGTAGCTCTCCACTACCGATTGTAGCATATTTGAACGCCTCGAATATTGATGAGAGAGGATTCAGCTCGATTATACGCCTATAGCGTTCGGGAGCTGCATCAAGGGGATAGATCACCGGGGTGGCATACATGAAAAGCTGCACGCCGAATGCTATAAGCTGTTTCAGGTCGCGATATTTGGTGGTGAGCGATGAGATAATCATGCCCGACGACATGGCGAGCATCGCCACCATGAATATCAATACCGGCAGAAGCAGGATAGCCCATGTGATTGTCACATCAAATCCTGAAACCCAATAATATGCGACCATAGAAAAATATAGCACCATCTGGATAGCGGTCTTGACCAGATTGGAGCTCACCGTCGCCAGCGGGACTATGAGTCTCGGAAAGTACACCTTCCCGAACACATTGGCATTTTTCCCGAATACGTCGGATGTATCGGTGAATGCCGTGCTGAAATAATTCCACAGCACAATTCCCGACATATAGAACAACGGCTGAGGAATTCCGTTGGTCGTGATACCGGCAAGCCCTCCGAACACGAATGTGAACATTATCGTGGTCAGCACAGGCTGTATCAGGAACCACAGCGGCCCCAGTATTGTCTGTTTGTAGACCGTGATTATATCGCGCTTCACATACATCACATACAAGTCGCGATACTGCCACAGAGTCCTCAGGTCTACATCAAATGCTTTCTTCTGCGGCTTTATCCTTATTGTCCAGTTTTCCTCGCTCATTACTTATGTCCGAATAACGCCATAGGGCGTAATAATACCTGACGGCAAGCACGACCTTCGTCTTCCACAAAAGATGTCTTTCTGTCAGGATATCCCTTATGTTGTGGTTTATGAATCTCATTATGCAGCTGAGATAACCGTCATATCTCCTGCTTCTGTCCCGGGTCAGTGGTTCAAGCCATTTTGTCGCCGATTCGGCAGCTATGGAAAGCGCCTCCCCGGAATACTCAGGCAAATGTTTCTTGCAGAATCTCCATGCGGCAAGCGTATTGTCTACCTCCCCCAATGCCTTGAGAGACAGGGACAGATTGGAGAGGCTTCCCGGATGTTTCTCATAACAATACAACGCACATGGCATATAGGCAATACTTTTTACCTTCGCCAGGATCTGTAGTTTCACATAGTAGTCTTCATTTACTGTCGCCTCGGGGAAATCCAGCGACTCAAACAGACTGTGCCTGTAGCACGCACCACAGAAGCCCCAGAAATCATATCTGAAGAAACGTCCGAAAAGCTCCTTAGGGTCGATTGGCATTGCAGGACAGACATCATCAAAATTACCCCGTTCACATCTTTCCACCCGTCTCACATCACAGAGAGATATATCTGCGCCGGTTTCCCCTATGGCATCATATAGGGCCGAGACATATCGCGGCGACACATAGTCATCGCTGTCAGCAAAAACCATATAGTCCCCATTTACAGCCCTGATGCCATTAAGCCTCGCCTTGGAGGCTCCTGAATTATCCTGATGTATCACGGATATGTTCTCATACCGTCCCGCATAAGTATCACATATCTCGCCGGAACCATCGGTCGAGCCGTCGTCCACAAGCATAATCTCAAGATTCTCATAATCCTGGGCAATAAGCGATTCGATGCAACGGCACAGGTATTTCCCGGCATTATACACGGGTACTATCAGGCTTATCAGCGGTTTCATGTCATACAAAAGAGACACAAGCCTACGGCATCGCCAACCTTCCGGGAGACTGGCGGAGATGCACTATATCCGGTATCAGAGTCACAGGTTTTATAGAGCCTTGGCGCACTGACCACAAGGGTCATGCGAATGTGTCTTTATATATTATTCTCCCTCACCGCAGCCTGAAGAAATAGCCGAGGGTTATTTCTATGGAGGTGCCGCGGGAGGCGGCGAAATAGTCGCGTTTGGTGGCGTTGAAGATGTTGCCGAGGCCGAAATAATAGCGGCCTTCGAGCATGACGGAGTTGCGGCGGTTGATGAATATCTCTATGCCGGCGCCTCCGGCGATGCCGTAGTCAAAACGATTCTCGACATCCATGTTGAGCTGCCGGTTGGTGCGGTAGCCCTGGGGGAAACCCTGGATGCTGCCATAGTTCTCATAATCAAAGTTGGCGTCTATCTTGTCGCCAAGCATCAGCCCGAACTCGGGGCCGAGGTTGAAGAAGAACTTGACACGCTCGGGCCCGAAATAGATGTGGGTGAGGAGCGGGACCTGTATGTAGGTGAGGCGGCGCGAATACTCGAACTCCGGGGCCTCGTCACGCACGAAATCTTCCTTCCACCCGCGCTGGGTGATATTGACCTCGCCAATCAGGCCGAACAGTTTCTCTTCGTGATAGCGGGCCATGACACCCATGGTGATGCCCTGTACCATGGACTGGTGCACCTCGGGCGAGAAGGACATGCGCGACAGGGTGGCGCCCCCCTTGACTCCGAGCGAGAAATTAGGGCGATACTCCCTCTGCGCCCTCGCCATGGGGACACACAGTGAGACCATGAGGCACACAAGTGCTATGAGTCGGCTCAGGCCCGGCATCAGAGAGCGGTTTTGTCTACCGTCCCGCCGGGACGGAAGGTGATGAAATAGAGCATGTCGTTGTATAGACCTGCGTCTGTGGACTCGGAGGCGGGTACAAAGCGGTAGCCGTTCTGCACTCCGTCGTGCGAGCGTGTGCCGTCGGTGAGATATGGAATCAGGAACATGCCCGCATCAAAGCCCATGAGGCCCTGCCGGGGCACGACGCTCTCCATGGGCGCGCCATACCACTGGCGGAACTTGCCGTCTATGGACTCCGAGCGGCCTTCGTCATAGTCTGCGAAGAAGCGCGAGTAGACGGTGGTGTTGAGGTTGTGCATGTTCTGCAGTGTCTCGCCACGGAACATGGTCCACTCAGGATAGCCGAAAAGGCGCACCATCGGTGTCACCTCCTTGTCGCGCCACTCGATGATGGCAGGCATGAGCTTGTTGAGGTCGGCCTGACGGCTCGAGAGGGGGATGAAAGTATAGTTGCCTTCGGCACTGAGCTGCCCGAGGTCTTCGGGTGTCAGGCTCTGGCCCGTGGCCGAAATCTCGATGAACTGCAGCCCCTCGTTGTGGAGTGCGGTCTTGAGCTCGCTGACAAACTCACCCTTATCGGCTGTCGAGCCCTCGGTCGAAAGGAATACTGGGGTGGAGTGGCGCAGACGCTCGACAAGCGCGGCGATGGCCTTTGAATACATCTTGGCGCTGGGAAGATTGCCCTGCATCATCTGCGGATTGGTCAGATACGACTCGTCGCGCACCACAAACGAGTTAAGCACCTTGACGCCGTTGTTCTTGCCATATTCGGCAAGGATGGCAAGCTGGGCGGCATTGTCGGGGGCGATGATGGCCGAGGGTTTCCTGAAACCGGGGTCAGAGAGTATCTCGCGCACCTTGACAACCGAGCCTTCGGTATCGTAGGTGGAGATATGTATCGGGAGTCTTGACGAGCGCAGCGAGTCGACGGCAAGGAGGAAGCCTTTATAGAACTCTGTATATCGCTGTGCGCTCTTCGAGGGGGTCTCCTCGGCAAGCATGAACGGCAACATCACGGCGATTGAGATATCCTCGCGCACCTCGGCGGCAGGGGCTGCGTCTGCGGTGTCCTCAACAGTTGCGGCAGGCTCGGCAGTAGCCGCGGGCTGAGTGGTGTCAACCGATGGAGTCTCAGTCTTGGCCGTCTCGGTCTTGGTTGCTTCCGGCTGCTTGTGCACAGGGATGTTGATGACCTGCCCGGCCTTGAGCGAGACCAGGCCGGGATTGGCGGCCTCGAGTTCGGCCACAGTGATGCCGTGGGCAACCGCGATCGAGTAGAGGGTCTCGTTTTTCTTGACAAGATACCCCTCCATATCCACATCGGCGAGTGCGGGTGCCGCAGGAGCGGCAGATTCCCCGACCACTGCGGGTGCCGGATTCTCGGCACGTGTCTCTTTTGAGATGGTCAATGTCTGCCCGGCCTTGAGTCCGTTCTTAAGAAACGGATTCAGTTCCATGAGCTGCTGCTCGCTGATGCCATACTTGTGCGAGATACCGAAGATTGTCTCCCCCTTCATGACCTTGTGCGTGACGGTCTCGGTGCGTGTCTGCACCGCAGGGTCACCGTCATAAGGGAAATAGACTGTCATCCCCACCTTGAGGCCATCCTCGACCGCAGGGTTATAGCGTATCAGCTCCTCCTTGGTCACACCAAGTTTATAGCACACAGAGTAGACTGTCTCCTTGGCCGGAATCTGATAATAGTGATAC
>UMKG01006789.1_pt1 | contig 16387 bp, 14 predicted proteins | sample 1966261 | NCBI WGS metagenome assembly UMKG01 (sample SAMEA4836169, study PRJEB28245) | human gut metagenome | biome: gut microbiome; material: fecal sample | place: Denmark | collected 2008 | reverse complement strand
CGTCGTCGTCGACAGCCTGTATTCGCTGAACGATTGCCTGCTGGTGGCCGCTTCCGTGGGGCTATCCTTGCTGATCGCCTTAGTCATCTCTTCCATTCTCGGATTGGTTCTGCCGATTCTGTTCAAGAAGATCAAGATCGATCCTGCCGTTGCCAGCGGACCGATGATCACGACGATCAACGATATCTGTTCTTCCTGCATCTACTACACCTTGATCGGCATCTTTTTCGGAGTGCTCTTCTGACGATGCACTACGCGATTTACGTTCACCCCGTCATGCAATTGTATCTCTACGAAGAAAACGGCAGAATCTGTGATCTTTCTTTTGAAGATTTAGGAAAAGGAGAAAGGTATCTTTCGGAACCGTTGCAGAAACTCTCGGAGAGTCTGGACGCTTATTTCGACGGAAAGTTACGACAATTTCCCGAACTTCCGATCGAAGCATACGGGACGCCGAATGAAAGAAAAATCTATGCGGCTTGCGCGGCGATTCCGTACGGAACGACGGTATCTTATCAGGAATTAGCGATTCGGACGGGCAATAAAAACTGGGCGCGCTTCGTCGGAAATACGATGCATAAAAATCGTCTTCCGATCGTTATTCCCTGTCATCGCGTATTGGCTTCGGGAGGCAAAATCGGCGGATTCGGCGGCGGTCTGGACAGAAAGAGAATCCTTCTCGACCTGGAAAGAAAATTTTCCGATCGGAAATAAATGCGAGAAATTGAAAAAAATTTCCGCTAAATATTGAATATTTTCTAAAATTTGTTATCATCTATATTGCGTCGGGAATCGACGTACATGATGGCGGTGTAGCCCAGTTGGTTAGAGCGACCGGCTCATACCCGGTAGGTCGAGGGTTCAAGTCCCCCCGCCGCTACCATCTTGTAGGACCCTTAGTTCAATGGTCAGAGCCCCCGTCTCATAAACGGGTAGTTGTAGGTTCGAGTCCTACAGGGTCCACCAATCGGGATAATCGCGAATACGCAAATCGGGCATTCTTCTTCAACATCGCAAGGCAGAATGCTTTTCTTTTTCTTTCGGACGCTACTTGACATTCAAAATCGGATAAACTAAACTTATTAAAGCGGTTCAAAGAACGAGGAATCGTCGAAAGATGCCAAAACCGCTTTTTTACGGAGAAATACCCAAGTGGTTGAAGGGGACGGTCTTGAAAACCGTTAGGGGATGCAAGTCCCGCTAGGGTTCGAATCCCTATTTCTCCGCCATTGTTTTGGAAAAGACTGTTAATGGATCGGAAATTTGTTGGAATATTGGTTTTTACATAATTTCCGGTCTTTTAAAATACACTGCTTTTTTAGATTTTATGATAGTGGCACAAGTAGATTTTACAACTAAAAATTTAATTATACATCTAAATTAACTGCGTGCAAAATAAGAGGGATCATGCATTATAATGTCAATTAAGAAAAATACAGCATAGATGAAAGATAAGTTTAATAGTTGATTTATTTGAAAGATTTAGATATTAGATGTATCTTTATCATAGGAGTGTACAGTTTGAAAGGAATCTATTGCGCATGCAGTTAAAGCGATAAAAAAGATTAGGAAGGACTTATTGATGAACTTTGATGATCAAGAAACGATTAAAATATTCGATTCGTTTTGGGGACAATTATTTGAATATAATCATAAACTTATGAAATGTTCTGAGGGAAAACAACAATTAGATTCAGAATTTTTTATAAATGTTATAGATTTCTATTTAACATCGCAAGCACAATGTTTTATTAAGGACCTTCTTACAGAGCATATCGGTAGTACAGGTATGCTTCTTACCGCACGATGCTTTCTGGAGGGTTTGTCGTTAAAGCGTATGTATACTAGCGGAAAAATAAGTAATTTACAAGTTGAATTGTTACGTCATCAAGTATATATTATCGAATATAATTATTATAAAAAGTTTGATGACATTTACGATAAAATCCTACTTCCAGAGAAATTAGTAAAAGACAAAGACAATGCGGTTAAGTTCTTTAAAGAAAAATTATCAGGCGATTATAGTGAAAAGCAAATAACTGCAATTACCAAAACAAATGCTCCCTTTCTTTGCCTTTCACATGTAAATTATAGAAAATTGATTAAAGAAAATTTAGGTGAAAAATACGCTAAGTTTTATGGGCTATATAGTCAGGCAATTCATCCATCGGTGAATGATTTTTATATATGATGGCGTTTGGCAAACAGTACCTGAAATCTTATATCTTATTCTTGAAGAATATAAGTCGTTACCGAAATCGCAACTCAGTTTTCGTATTTACAGTAATCGGATATTTACTTCTGATGTTGCTCAGCAATATAAAGATTTAATTCGAAAAGAGTGCAAAATACTATTAGATATTAGTCAAGTGTTTGAAAAATTTTTTCAAAAAAACTATCTTTCGGATACATTGATGAGCATCAATCTTTTGATGAATGAAATGTGTACGGATAAATTATTCGGGTTATGTGAGCAGGTCAAATCTAAATGGAAAATTGCTTTAGATATGTTTTCGTCATTTTATAAGTGTTATGTAATGGACTTTCCGCAAAAAGAGAAATTCGTGCTTTTAGAAGAACATGAGCGGATACAAATTAAACGGAACTTACTCCAGAACCCTTCCACCGACCATGCATACAATCTCTATAAAAGTATTTATCCAAATGGAGTTGATCGTGATGCATTCGACAAAAGTTTTCAATCAATTAGTGGATATACCATTGATAAAGAAGGAAAAACTAAAACTCTTACAAACATGGTTAAGGATTTTATTGGAAATTTTGCTGATTCACGCACCGAGATTTCGTTTGACAGAGCAATGCTTTTAGAGTATGTCGAAAGCCAAATGTTGTCGCATGCCAATGGTTATATGTGGTACTCAAATCGTGGCGCATGGAACGAAATAGATAATGTGATTATCGGTATGGATTACTGTATTTTGTTTTTATTGAGATGTATTCTTGCTATATTTACGATAGATAGAACCACCGAAGAAATTCAACAATACAAACCAATTATCAATGTCGTTCGAAATGGCAAAAAGCGCATTGAAGACATACTTGAAAAAAAAGTAAAATTGCTCCAATCTCCCACCGTTTCCATATAAAGGTTTATAACGCGAGTATTTGCTTGGCATTTTAGACCTTGTTCTCGTAACTTGTTGCATTTAGGTTAAATGCTAGCATGCAAAGATCAGAAAGATGATAAAAGAAAACAGGACAACGAATCATCTTTACAAGTTTCATCTTTCTTTGTAAATTATATGTATAGGGAGGTGAGCGTTCGATGAAAAGAAAATCTTGTGGCGTATTCGTGAATATGGTATATCCGATGTTCCTTTCGTTGTTTCTGTTTTATTTTGCAACGGCATTTGTAACAAATGAATATCTTGAACTCTTACAGGTAATAGCGGCGATTTTAACGGCGTTTTTCGGTGTTCTCTTTCTGATTGGTTTGATTTTTGAGATCGTTCATTTCTTTACAGAACAAAAAGAGAAGTAGGGTTACGGAATAAAATCGAAAAATAAAATCTCCTTTGTCAGCAAAGGAGATTTTTTACGATAGGCTTCGTTACTTCGTTACATAGAAAATCTGCGTGTAGAGGGTATAGTTCTGATCGACTTCCGCCGAAGCGATGACGGCATAAGAGGCGCCGCAGTCTTCGATGAAGAAGATTTTTCCTTCCAGAACGGTGCTTTCTCCGGAGTAGCGGATTCCGTTCAGACTGATCGCGTCCCCGACTTGAAGCGAAGAGGCGTTTCCGGAAGGGGTAAGACAGCGGATTTCGTCCGAATAGGTTTCGGCGATATTGGTGGTGATGCCGATGAATCCGCCTTGGATCACTTTTTTCATATCCGCTTCATTTTCAAACGTGTAATACCAACCGACGATTCCGCGATCGCGGAGAAACAATTCATTGAAGACCCAGCCTCTTTCGCGTTCGAAATCCCACGCGTAATCCCATTCGTTGTCGAGAACGGTGTTCCAGGTGCAAAGCGAACCGAGATAATCGTTGAATGTGGCGCTGCTGACAGGATTCAGATCGGCGGTCGCCACTTCCGGCAGTACGGCTTTCATTCTGGCTAACGAGCCTTCGTGAAAGGAGATGACCACGATCTGGTCGTAGAAATCGGTTTCGTCGAGAACGTTTTTCAAGGCGTCGACCAGCCCCTGATCGCTGGTTTTCAGTTCAAAGACGAGGACGACATCCGTTTCGCGAAGGACTTCGATGATCTCGTTTAAAGTCGGGATTTTTTCTTCGCCGTACAAATCGAGTGAAAGTCCTTCGACTTCGGCGAGCGTCATGTTTTCGATCGTTCCGGTTCCGTTCGTGGTTCGGGAAACATCGGAATCGTGCATCATCACGATCTGCTTATCTTTCGTCAGTTTTCCGTCCAGTTCGACGTGCGTCGCGCCGGCACTGATCGCCGCGCGGGTGCCACTGAGAGAGTTTTCGTTATAGCCGCTTAAACCGCGGTGCGCCACATTGAAGATCGTCCGGGAATAACTTCCTGCCGGGTAAGTCGCCAGCGCGTTGAGAACAGCGGTGTAATCGTCGGATACGATTCCGTAAGCGCCGCTGTTGACGCACTGATAGATGTCGGCGTTTTTCGGGCTGGCCGCCCGTACCCAAACGCTCAGAAAACGCGCTTGAAGGTAGGAAACGTTTTCAATCGTTGCCGTCGATTCGTCGATCAATGCCGTTTTGGCGTAACTTTCGTTGATCGGCTTGACGATGTCGGTATAAAGATTTTGGACGGTAGCGCCGACGAAAGAAACGATTCCGCGAATTTTCGGGAGCGCCGTGCGCACTTTTTGCACCAGTTCCGGCTTGGAAGACATCACGGCAATGTCCAGAATGTTGAGTTGATTCTGCATAAAGCGGACGAACGCATCGGCGGCGCCTTCCGTTTCGACATCGACGACGGGAATGACGTGATGAGCCAGAGAAGCATAGGCGCTTTCAAAAGAAACGAAGGCTTTTCCGTCAGAATCGGTGACATAGCCGGCTTCATCGAGATGAAAGATCGCATTGGAAGGTCGTTTTCCGTTCGCTCCGGCGGCGACGATCCGGTTCAGCGCGGCTTCGTTCTGAATGTCTGAGACGACCGTCGGCGCGTTGGTCAGACCGGATTCGGCGCGGTAGGTTGATGCAAGAGTCGTATCTTTTTCCACAGTGTTTTCTCCTCCTTCATAAAGGGTTCCGTCGATTTTTACGCTTTGGACGCTGACGGTAGAGCGGTTGACGATCAAAGCGAATCCGCCGTGAAGTAACGTACCGCCGAAATGAGCGTCCTTGCTTGTGACGTCCCACGTTTTAATGAGTTGCGAATCGATATAATGGCTGGCCTCTGTTCCGTTCATTTCGATCCGGATCGTGTGAAAATTTTCGTCGGAAAGTTTTACAGGCGCCGCAGTCGCGGTGTCGTCCTTGAATCCGGTCGGATTCGCGCTCACGGCGGAAGAAGCGGAGTTTCCGTTGTAGCGGAAGTTCGCCATGTATCCGGTCAGATAGTTTCCGCTCATCTGGGTGTGGTACAGAATGCCGAGCCAACGGGTAGCGCTTTGCGGCTGAGTCATCTTCAAAGTGATTTCGAAAGTAAAATCTTCATATTCGCGATCGGTCGCGATGCGATAAAGCGCGCCGTAGTATTTCGCTTCGGTGACCGACGAATTCGTATGCGTGATTTGCATCGCTTCGTCGGGATAAGTAGTTGCCGTCGAATTGACGTCGCTCCGGGCGAAAAGTTCCCAGTTATCGGGAAGATCGGTAAAGGAAGATACGGAATAAGCCGCGTCGACGGGGCTATCCCCGCCGGAAGAGGTCTCCGATGAAGAAGACGATTGCGCGCTGTTTTCGGAGGAAACCGACGAAAAAGAAGATTCGCTTTCCTTTGAAGACGAATTTTCCGAGGAAGCGCCGTTTGAAGAAAAGTCTTCGGAGGTGTGGGAAGAACTGCTCCCGTTCTGCGCCGACGAATCGTTTGTTCCGGAAGAACTGACCGGCAGACTGCTCGATGACGAAGTTTTTCCGGTACAGGCAGTGAACAGCAGAGTGAAGAGGAACAGTGCGGATAAAAATGATTTCTTTTTCATAAAAATGCGACGATCGGAATGAACCGAGCGCACTCCTTTCTTCGGGAAAGCACGTGAATTCCGATGTTTCCCGTATACATCGGAAAAAGGTTCTGCCCTGCGGACGAATGGCCGGCAGGTTCGGACGTGAGAGCCGAAACGGTAAGCGTGCGCCGAAGGATTGAACGAGTCTTCGGACGAAACTCGGCGAATAAACGGAAAGGGAATGCACGTGTTGAGTTTTGATGTCGATACGGGAAAGATTGATTTCATTGTATCGCATTTTTCTTCGGAGTCAATAGTATTTTTTAACAAAATTAAAAAAATCGTTTTCGGGGAGTTCCTTTTATGCGTTGCGCCGGAGAAGGCGGATTGCTATAATCGTTTATAGGATCGGGAGAAACGAAATGAACGAAAAAAAGCGATGCAGTTGGTGCAATCTGAAAAATGAAAGATACGTCCTGTATCACGACCGGGAATGGGGCGTTCCTGATTTTCGCGAGACATATCTTTTTGAAATGCTGATTCTTGAATCCTTTCAGGCCGGTCTTTCCTGGGAATGCGTGTTAAATAAGCGGGAAGCCTTCAAAGAAGCGTTCGCGCAGTTTGACATTGAAAAAGTGAGCCGTTTCGATGCGGAAAAAATGCGCGAACTGGCGGAAAACAAGGGCATTATCCGAAATCGGCTCAAAATCGCCGCGGCCGTAAGGAATGCGGGAATCTTCAAGAAAATTCAGGAAGAATTCGGCGGATTTTATCCGTATTTGCGAACCTTTTACGACGGGAATCCGATCGACGAAATCGGCTGTACCCGATCCGAATTGTCGGATCGGATTTCCGAAGATTTGCAGAAACGCGGCATGAAATTCGTCGGGACGACGATCGTTTACTCCTATTTGCAGGCAATCGGCATCGTCCGTTCCCACGAACCTTCCTGCTTTCTGTTCGTGGAGGGTGGAAGGGTAACCGACTGAAAAAAAGCCTTCGTGAAGGTTCGCGAGGGCTTTTTCGTCTTATTTTCTGAGCGCTTTCGTTTCTATCTCTTCTTCAATCATTCGGAGAAATGCTTCGACGCCGACGGTGATCTGTTCCTGATGCGCGTAGAGGCGATACGTCAGGGTTCCGGCTTCGACTTCCTTGTCGCCGATCACGAGGGTATAAGGTACCTTGTGCATCTGCGCCTGGCGGAGGCGGTAGCCGAGTTTTTCTTCGGGCGCGTCGATCGAGCAACGGATCCGGTGTTCTTCCAGAGTCGCTTTCAGGCGAAGAGAGTAGTCCATGTGGGTTTCGGAAACCGGAAGAATGCTGACCTGAACCGGCGAAAGCCAAGTCGGATAGGCGCCGGCAAAGTTCTCGGTCAGAATGGCGATGAAACGTTCCAGCGAGCCGAATATCGCCCGGTGGATCATCACCGGCGTTTTCTTTTGACCGTCGGAATCGATGTAGGAACAATCGAAACGTCCCGGTAATTGCATATCCAACTGAATGGTTCCGCATTGCCAGATCCGGTTCATCGAGTCTTTCAGTTTGAAATCGAGTTTCGGACCGTAAAAGGCGCCGTCGCCCGGATTGATCTTGAACGGATGTCCGGTATCGACGCAGACTTTGGTCAAGGCTTTTTCGGCCTGATCCCAGACTTCGATGTCGCCGATGTAGTTTTCTTCCGGACGGGTGGAGAGTTCGATTGCGTAGTCGAGGTGGAAAACCGAATAAATCTCGTCGTAGAGTTTCAGAATCCGGGTAACCTCGTCGGCGATCTGATCTTCGCTGAGCAGAATGTGCGCGTCGTCCTGCGTAAAGGTTCTGACCCGGAACAGGCCGTTGAGCGCGCCGGAGGCTTCATGGCGGTGGACATGACCCAATTCCGCGTAGCGGAGAGGTAATTCGCGGTAGGAATGCAGGTCGTTTTTATAGCAGAGGATCGCGCCCGGGCAGTTCATCGGCTTGATGGCAAAATCCTCTTCGTCGACTTTCAGCGTGTACATATCTTCGTGGTAGTGATCCCAGTGTCCCGAAGTTTCCCAAAGCGTTCGGGAAAGCATGATCGGCGTTTCCACGATCAGATAGCCGTTTTTCCGGTGAACGTCCAGCCACCAGTCTTCCAGCACTCTCCGCAGGGTATAGCCGTTCGGAAGCCAGAATGGGAGTCCCGGACCGTATTCGGAAATCATGAACAGCCCCAGTTCTTTGCCAATCCGCTTATGATCGCGTTTTTTCCTCTCTTCGAGCAGTTTCAGATGATCTTCCAGTTCGGATTCTTTGAAGAAAGAGGTTCCGTAAATCCGGGTCAACTGCTTGTTTTTGGAATTGCCGCGCCAGTAGGCGCCTGCGAGCGAAAGCAGTTTAAAATGCTTGATCTGCGAGGTTTTTTCCAGATGCGGTCCGGCGCAGAGATCGACGAAATCGCCTTGCCGGTAGACGGATATCGTTCCTTCGATGCCGTCGATCAGTTCCAGTTTGTACGGATTGTCTTTAAACAGTTCCCGTGCTTCGTCCCGATCGATTTCCTCGCGGACGATCGGAAGGGCTTGTGAAGCGATGCGGTGCATCTCTTTTTCGATTTTTTTAAGGTCTTCGTCGTTGATCGGCGTTTCAAAATCGACGTCGTAGTAAAAACCTTCGTCGATGCTCGGACCGAAGCCGAATCGGGCGTCTTTGAAAAGATGAGCGATCGCCTGCGCCATTAAATGCGACGTCGAATGATTCAACACGGAATAACTTTCCGGATCGCCTTCGAGAATCAGTTTGAATTCGCCTCCTTCGGGAATCGGTCTTTTTAAATCGTAGACCGATCCGTTCAGCGAATAGGCAATTGCCTTTTTGGCCAGAGACGGCGAAATCGACAGCGCGACGTCATAGCCGCTTTCGGAAGCGTTCAGTTCCTTTTCTTTTCCGTCGGGTAAGGTAATTTTCATGTTTTTTCCTCCTGTAAATAAAAAAACGCCCGGTTTAAGGACGCTCTGTGCGCGGTACCACCTTAATTTACATCGTAGGATGTACGCTCGGTTCATTCTTAACGGGAATGGGCGTCCGGTTACCCGGAGAACTCCGAAGCGGTATTGTCGGGTTGGCTTATTTCTTTCACCGGGCGAAATAATCTCTGTGTGTTTCCGACAACGTGTCTTCTTCACGGTTCAAGAGCATTATAAAAAAAACGGCAGAAGAATTCAAGCCTTTTTCGTCAAAGCGGACGAATCGGACAAGGCGGGAAAAGAAAGGAAATAAAAAAACGAAGGCGTTTTCCTTCGTTTTTAATGAGCATTACCGGATATGCAAAGCGACGCTGACGCCGCCCATTAAACCGGCGTCCTGGTCGAATTGGGCGAGAACGATTTTCACCGGTTTCAGAGGAAAGCGTTCAATCAGGGCGTTGGACTTGATTTCAAGATCGTCGATGAAGAGATCGCTCGATTTCATCACGCCGCCGGAAAGAACGATCTTGTCGGTGTTGTATTCCATTTGCAAATTGGCGAGATAGAGCGAAACGATTTTCTTCCATTCGTCGAGTACGTTCAGCGCGGTCGGATCCTTTGCCCGGCAGAGCGTGAAGAATTCCTGCGCGTTTTCCACGATCAGGTAATTGTCGCGACAAAGTTTGACGATGCCGTTTCCCGAAGCGATCTTCTCAAATTCTTCAAACTGGTGGCGGTAACCGATCAGGGTATGACCGATTTCAAAGGCAAGATCGACCATTTGGTGATCGTAAATGAGGCAACCGCCGATACCGGAAGAAATCGTGACGAAGAAGGAATCGGGGACGTCTTTGCTCGCGCCGAAAGTCGCTTCCGCCAGGGCGGTGCAGTTGGCGTCGTTCTTGATTTCGCAACGGAACGGATAGCGCTCCTCGATGATCTTTTTCAGATCCAGATCGCGGACGCCGAGATTCGGGAGAATCCGGATATAGTTCCTTTCGATCAGACCGCAGGCGGAAATGCCCACCTTTTTGACGCCGTACTTTTCGTAAGGGAGGGTCTCGATCAGCCGGCAGATCTGCTTGATCAGAGCGTCCTTGTCGTTTTTGACCGTCCGTTCCCGATTGACTTCGATGATGTCGAGATTCGACGAGACGATGCCGACCCGAAGATTGGTCGCGCCGAGATCGACGGCGATAACGTATTCCATTACAGATCTACCTCCTTGAATTCATTGACCGTGATGATTTTCATGAAATTGTTCTTGTTGGTTCCCGTCGGCGTTCCGCCGGTGAGAATGATCTGACTTCCGGCAGGAATCTTCAATTCGCGCGCTTTCAGCAAGGCGAGAACTTCCATTTCCTCGATGAACTGCGGAAGATACGGAATATAAACCGGGTATACGCCCCAGATCAGACAGTTCGTCTTGCAGATGCTCAGGTCGTTGCTGACGGAGAGAATCGGACAGCAAGGGCGCGACTTGGCGATCCGGGAAACCGTCTCTTCGCTTTCCGTCAGGCAGACGATCAGTTTCGCGCCGATCAGAAGCGCAGTATTGGCGACCGAGTTGCTGATGGCGTCGTTGTTGTTCTTGTTGGACGTTTCAAAGGCCTCCTGCGCCAGTTTTTCGTACGGCAGGTAGTTTTCCATCTTCGAGGAGATGTTGGCCTGCATCGCGCAGGCTTCGACCGGATATTCGCCCGAAGCGGATTCGGCGGAGAGCATCACGGAATCGGTGCTTTCCAGCACGGCGTTGGCGACGTCGGAAACTTCGGCGCGCGTCGGATTCGGATTCGATTTCATCGAGTCGAGCATCTGCGTGGCCGTGATGACCGGCTTTCCGGCGATACGGCATTTCCGGATGATTTCCTTCTGAATGACCGGAACGTCTTCGGCGGGAACTTCGACCCCCAGATCGCCCCGGGCGACCATGATGCCGTCGCTGACCTTGATGATGTCGTCGATCAGGCGGACGGCGGTCGGATTCTCGATTTTGGAGATGATCCGGATGTCTTTCCGTCCGTTTTCGATGAGAATCTTCCGGATGTCCAGCACGTCTTCCGGCGTACGCACGAAGGACGCCGCGACGAACGAAATGTTGTGCTTGCACCCCCAGACCAGATCGGAATGATCTTTTTCGGAAATGTAAGGAAGGTTGATCATCGTATCGGGACAGTTGACGCCGCGTTTGTTCTTGATGACGTGATGATTCAGACTCGTCGTGATCAGTTCGCGGTTCTTTTCGTCCTTTTCTTTAACGACCAGCGTCAGATTTCCGTCGTCGAGTTTGATCCGCTGACCGACCTCGACGTCGTCGTAAAGTTGCGCGTACGTGACGGAAAACTTTTCTTTCGTTCCCAAAACCGGCTTCATCGAGATGACGACTTTCTGATTGGTCTCGATCGAGGCCTGTCCGTTTTCAAAGTCGTGCGTGCGGATTTCCGGACCTTTGGTGTCGAGCATCACCGGAATGATGATGCCTTTTTCCTTGAAAAGGCGGTCGGCGATTTCGATCTTTTTGAGATGTTCGGCGTAGTCGCCGTGAGAGAAATTGATGCGCATCACGTTCATGCCGGCTTCAAACAGTTTCAGACAGGTTTCGAAACTGTCGCTGGCCGGACCGATCGTGCAGACGATTTTGGTTTTCTTTGCGATATTCATGTGGATACCTCCGTTCAGCGGGTTCGGAACAGCATATTTCTGAGCGCGGTGTTCGGTTTGTTGCTCATTTTCAGCGCCTCTTCGATCGGCGTGGCGCGAAGGTGATTGTCGATGATGCCGATGCAGACGCCGGTCTTGCCTTCAAGCAGGGTATCGACGGCGAAAACGCCCATCGACGAGGCCAAATAGCGGTCCATCGCCGTCGGCGTGCCGCCGCGCTGAATTCTTCCCAGCACTTCGGATTTGGCGACGATCCCGCAGTGCGCGGTGATCTTGATCGCCAGGTCGCTGACGTCCAGCGTGTGTTCGGTGACCAGAATGATGACGTGGTGCTTGCCCATTTCGACCTGCGATTTGACGTCGTTCAGGATCGCTTCTTCGCTCATGAGGTTTTCTTTCGTGATGACGAGGTCGGCGCCGGTGGCAAGCGATGCGTAAACGGCCAGATCGCCGCAATCGCGTCCCATCACTTCGACGACGGAGCAACGCTGATGCGAAGAAGAAGTGTCTCTGAGTTTATCCACGCAGTCGACGATCGTTTGAAGCGCGGTGGAGAATCCGATCGTATAGTCCGACGAAGCGACGTCGTTGTCGATGGTTCCCGGAAGCGCCACGCAATGGATTCCTTTCCGCGAAAGCGCCAGCGCGCCTTTGTAGGTTCCGTCTCCGCCGATGGTGACTAATGCGTCGATGCCGTACTCCCGAAGAATCGCGGCGACCTGATCCTGCACCTCGTCGGTGGCGAATTCTGGAAGCCGCGCCGTGCCGATCTTCGTTCCGCCCCGATTGATGATCTCGGCGACGAAACTGCGGTTGACCCGCTCGATCTGCCGGTCGATGATTCCCTTATAGCCGTTGTAGATGACGTACATTTCCAGATTGGCGTTTAGTCCGGCGCGGATAATCGCGCGGACGGCCGCGTTCATTCCCGGTGCGTCGCCTCCGGAAGTCAGAACGCCGATTTTCTTTATCATTTCACATAACCTCCCAATGTTTTCGACAATTTTTATTATAAATAAACGCGCGGACAAATAAAACAAATTTGAGCGATAAACGCAAATAAATAAATCCTAAAATCCGTTGAATCGCTTTCAATTCGTTTGGGAATCCATTACACTATAAAGGAAGGAGAAGTGCCATGATTTACCTGAATAAAGAAGATTATTTTGAAGTCTACCTTGCCTCGATGATCTCGCCGTCCGACCGCGATACGCTGTTCACCCTGTACCAGCCTTTTTTGGGACACGACGCCGTCGGCCTGTATTTTTCGCTTTATTCGGAATTCAAAAAACAGGAAATGACGCCGGTTTCGTCCGTTTCCGACCTTCTCGAAACGATGGATATCCCGATCGACCGGTTGCAGGAAGCGCGGAAAATGCTGGAAGGAATCGGTCTGGTGCAGACGTACTATAAAAAAGAAAAGGAGCAGGCGTATTACAAATTTCTTCTCTTTGCACCGAAAAGTCCGAGCGACTTTTTCGCCGATGTGATTCTCAGAGGACTTCTGGTCCGCGCGATCGGCGCCAGAAAGGCGAACCGGCTCGCCCATCTGTACAAATCCAAAGAACTGAAACTGGACGGCTACAACGAGATTACCTGTTCGTTCAACGAAGTCTTCCGTCCCGATCTGGACTCCGACGCTTTTCTGTCCCGCCTCGACGCGGATACGACATATACGCGAAAGAGCAAGGACATCACCGAAGGATTCGATCGCGGCGCCTTTCTGAGCGAACTGGAAAAGCAATACCGGATCCGCGCGTCGGCTCTGAAAAAGGACGATCTGGAAACGATCGTTCAGATCGCGCTTCTTTACGGCGTCGGGGAACTTGCGATGTCCGAGATCGTTTCGCGCTGTCTGAATGAAAACGGGATCGATTTTGAAAAGGTCAAAAAACTTTCGCTGGAAGACCACCGCTTTATCCCTGAAAGAAAGCGTGCAGGCGTCAAATCGAAGGAGATTTACGACGGAAAGGGAAGAAAAGCCCAACTGATCGCCTTAATGTCGAGCACGTCGGCCCTCGATTTCCTGTCGTACCGGCAGAATCACAGCAAGCCTTCGCCTAGCGATGTCCGGCTTCTGAACGACTTGATGGAAACATACGGTTTTTCTTCGCAGGTCATCAATCCGATCATCGCCTATGTTCTGGAAAATTACGACAACACCTTGCCGTATAATCTGGTGATGAAGATCGCCTCTTCGCTGAAAAGGGAAGGCATAGAGACCACGCTCGACGCGATGAATTACCTTTACCGTACCAGGAAGAATCAGAAAAAAAGACCGTCCGTCAAAGAAAACGAAGAGAAGCCGGTTTCGCAAAACGACGTCGACGATCTGATCAAAGAACTGGGGGATGAATGATGGAAATCGACTTGCCTGAAATCGACGAAGAAGAATTGGAGAAGATCAAGGCGAAAAAGACTAAAGAAGTCCTCGAAGACGCCGAAATCGCCGAGATGATCGCCTTAAACGCGCTGACGCCGGAGTTCGTGAAAAAAAACGTCTATTTTTTCCGTTTATATAAACGAGACAAGGATCTTTGCAAGGATTGCGCGGGTCTTTCCGAATGCGCGAAAAAGAGCAATCACTTGCAGATTTCCCTGAAAATCGAAGGCGATCGGGTCGATGTGCTTTATTCGAAATGCCCGTATCAGGAAGAGGTCGACCGTCTGAAAAAGAAGTTCGTCGCGCGCCAGTTCGACGAATCGGCGTTCGCTTACAAAATGAAAGACTGCCTGTCGTATTTCGCCTCGGCGCGGTATCCGATCGTCCGGAAAATGAATGACTTCGTGAAGGACGTTTCGATCGGAAAAGGTCTCTACCTGTCCGGCGATCCGAAAACGGGAAAATCCTTTCTTCTTTCGGTTTTCGCCGTCCGTCTTTCCAAAGAGCCGACCACGAAGTCGATCGCGTTCATCGATTGCCCGAACGAATTTGCCTCGATGCAGGCCTGTTTCCGCGACAATCTGACGATGTTTCGTTTTTATCTGGAAGAAATGCAGAAAGCGCAATATCTTTTCCTGGACGATTTGGGAAAAGAATTCAAAAACGAATTCGTTTTGACGAATCTGCTTTTGCCGTTGTTTCGAAAACGGAAAGAGATGAAGCGGACAACGTTCGTCTCGTCCAATTACGGAATCAAAGAACTGAAATCGGCGTATCCGCATCCTTTCGGGAAGAAAAACGATCTCGAAGAATTGTGCGCGCTCATCGATGAAAGTTGCACGGAAATGAAACTGAGGGGAATGAAATTCGAAGTTTTGAAATAGGAAAAGCGCTCATATACTTGAACGGGTGAGGCCATTGGTTTTTTTAGATGAACGCCATTGCAAGATAAGCGGATTTGTCAAAATCGTCCTTATCAGCGGCGAAAAAGTGATCGTCGCGTTGAAAAAACGCACGCTCGTCATCGTCGGAAAAGAACTGCGGATGAAGTTTTTTTCCAAAGAAGAAATCGACCTCGAAGGGAAAGTAGAATCGCTGAGATACGATGATTAAACTGCGGACGCATTATCTGTGCGAAGTGACCTTTTATTCCAAAGAAGTGTTTCTCGCCTCCTGTTTTCATCACGGAATCCGGATTTTCGATTTCCAGATCGTGGACACGTATGTCTTCCGTTTCCTGATTTCCAAAAGCGATTATCGGAAAATATCCCGGTACTATCTGGAACTGAAAGTGCTGAAAACATACGGGATCGGCGCGTTTTTCGATCTCGTCCTTCTGCATAAGGTGGCTTTCGCCTGCCTGATTCTTTCCTTTTGCCTGTACGGATTTCTCAATACGCGCGTGTATACCGTCCGGATCAACGGAAACAGCGATTCGATCAACGCTTACATTCGGGAAACGATCCGGCAACTGGGCGTCGCGCCGATGAAGTCGATGCCGTCCAACCGCGAACTCAAAGAACTGGAAACGATCCTGAAAATGGATCTGATCGAAAAAGTCGATCTGATTTCCGTCAATTCGCAGGGTACCTATATTTTCATCAATTACGAGAAGAAAGGTGATGAGGTCGTGATCGAACAGAAAAACGGCAAAATGTACGCCAGCAAAGACGGCGTCATCAAGGCTTTCGAGATCGAATCGGGGAAAATCGTCCGGGAAGTCAACGATTATGTCCGCAAGGGGGATCTGCTCGTCGACGATACGATCACATACAAGGACAAATCCTACGTGGTGGGAACGCTCGGAAAAGTCCTGGCGTATACCTACAATCGGATCACCCTCTCGTGCGTATCGACGAATATGGAAAAGAGCGAAATCTATCATTTTCTGCTCACCAAAGCCCGTTACGAGGTCAGCCGGAATTTCGACGCGTCTTCTTACATCGACAAGGAAATCATTCTCTCGTACACCGATCAGAACGGCGTGGCGAACATGGCGGTTCATTACACGCTCGTCGAAAACATCGTCTCGTATTAGGATTTTGTTTCTTTCCTTGCGAATAGATCGACGGGTGAGGAATATGAAACATTTTATCCGGCAGGATTCGCCTTCCTCCTGCGGATTTGCCTGTGCGAGAATGATGTTGAGCCGATATCTGAAATCGGACCGCTATTTGTATGAGGAAAAGGCGGAAATCTGTCACTTTCTGGATTTGCAACGCTATCTGGACGCCTATGGCGTCCGGACAGAGGGGGTTCGCTTCCGTAACTTGAACGAATTGAAAAAGCACCGCTTTTCAGTGGTGCAGATTCAAAATCCAAATTCGACGCATTTCGTCATTTACCGGAGAACGC
>UMKG01042832.1_pt1 | contig 16557 bp, 15 predicted proteins | sample 1966261 | NCBI WGS metagenome assembly UMKG01 (sample SAMEA4836169, study PRJEB28245) | human gut metagenome | biome: gut microbiome; material: fecal sample | place: Denmark | collected 2008 | reverse complement strand
GCGTTCTTCCGATCGGTTCCTGCGAAACGTTGATCACTTTATCGATGTTATCCATTCCCAGAACCGCTTCGCATTTTCCCGGAATTTCTTTGGTATCGTAAAGATGATTTCTGACGCTTTTGTAGAGGATTTCCGTGATTAAACTCGATTTCCCGCTTCCGGAAACGCCGGTTACGCAGACGAAAATGCCTAACGGAATCCGAACGTCGATTTTTTTCAGATTGTTGCATTCGGCTTTCCGGATCGTCAGAAACTTCCCGTTTCCCTTTGCCCGATAGGTCGGAACCGGAATGAACTTCTTTCCGCTTAAATACTGTCCCGTCAACGAATTCGGATCTTCCATGACCTGTTCCGGCGTTCCGGCGCTGACGATTCTTCCGCCGTGTTCGCCCGCACCGGGACCGATATCCACCAGATAATCGCTGGCCAGCATCGTATCTTCGTCGTGTTCGACGACGATCAGCGTATTTCCGAGATCGACCATTTCCTTTAACGTTGCGATCAGCCGATCGTTATCTCGCTGATGTAAACCGATAGACGGTTCGTCCAGCACGTAAAGAACGCCGGTCAGTTTCGAGCCGATCTGCGTCGCCAGACGGATTCGCTGGCTTTCTCCGCCGGAAAGCGTCATCGCCATCCGCGCCAGATTCAGATATTCCAGACCGACGTCGATCAGAAAAGACACCCGGTTTCGGATTTCCTTTAAGATCAAAGAGGCGATTTCCCTCTCCTGAGGAGTCAGGTCGAGGTCGGTTAAAAATTTCATCAGGTCTTTCAGGGACAAGGTCGTCATCTCGTAAATATTGAGTCCGCCGATTCTCACCGAAAGCGTACTCGGATTCAACCGTGCGCCCCGACAGGCGGTGCAGACGGAATCCGACATGAAAGAACCGTAGTATTCGCGCATAAACTCGCTGTTCGTCGAAACGTAGAGGCGATCGATTTTGGTTTTGACGCCTTCGATACCCGTCCGGTTCATGATATTGCCCGAAGCGGAAGTCAACTGGTAGTGCAGAAGTTTCGGCGAACCGAAAAGAATGATTTTCTTCTGCTCGTCGGGAAGTTTCCGATACGGAATATCTTTTGAAATCCCGTAGTAATTCAAGAGATAATCGAATTCCTGCCATTCGATATTGGTCGTGTGAATCGTATTCTTATAATAAGCCACTGCGCCCTGATTGATCGAAAGGTTCGGATTCGGTATCAGCAGATTTTCAGTCGATTCTCTTTTGATTCCTAAGCCGTGGCATTCCGGGCAGCAACCTAACGGCGCGTTGAAAGAGAACAGTCTCGGTTCCAGAGGAGGAACGGAAAATCCGCATTCCGGACAAGCCTGATGCTGGCTGAACAGAGTCTCTTCGCCGTCGGCATAGATGATGACGTAACCGTCGGCGACGTCCAGCGCGCTTTCGATGCTCTCATACAGGCGGGAATCGCTGTCTTCTTTCAGAACCAGGCGGTCGATGACCACGTCGATGAAATGCTTGGCGTTTTTTTCCAAAGGCGGCACTTCATTCAGACGAAGGATATTCTTCCGTTCCAGACGGATTCTTTCGTATCCCAGATTTCTGATTTTTTCCAAGACGTCTTTCTGCGTGCCTTTTTCATTGTAAACGATCGGCGCCAGAATCATGATTTTGCTTCCCAAAGGCCGCTTTCGCACGATATCGACCATCTGCTTCGGCGTGAATTTCACGATCGGTTTATGGTGAGTCGGACAATAGGCAACGCCGATCCGGGCGTACAGAAGACGAAGATAATCGTAAATTTCCGTGACGGTTCCCACCGTCGAACGCGGATTGTGCGAAGTCGTTTTCTGATCGATGGCGATTGCCGGAGACAAGCCTTCGATCGAATCGACGTCCGGTTTTTCGACCCCGCCTAAAAACTGACGGGCATAACTAGACAAACTCTCCACGTAACGGCGTTGCCCTTCGTTATAGATCGTATCGAACGCCAAAGTCGATTTCCCGCTTCCGGAAACGCCGGTAAAAACCACGAGTTTCTCTTTCGGAATCCGGATCGTCACATCTTTGAGGTTGTTTTCTCTTGCGCCTTTTACAACGATTTCTTTTCCCATACTACCCAATTCTCCTAATGCTCTATTTTACCACGAACGCTCGGTTTTCATCATAAAAGCAAGCGAAAAACTTTTTTCCTTTCGCCGATGAACTACGCTTTGATTTCTGCCGCCAGAGCGTCCAGCAGAATTTCGTCCTGATGACAAACCGCAGATCGGATCGTAACCGCATTCTGCATGAATTCGATTCCTTTCGATCCGGCGAAGAAATCGAGAATATACTTTTTCGCCATCGGCGCCCAGGACCCGTTTTCGATGATGCCGACTTTGCGATTCTGATAGTTTCTTTCCTTCAATCCCGAAAGAAAGGCTTTTACCGGCGGAAAGACTTCCGCGTTGTACGTCGGCGTAGCGAGAATCATCTTCGGATACTGGAAGGCTTTGGCGATTGCTTCCGCCGGATCGCACCGGGCCAGATCGAAGACCTCGCATTTCACTTCTTTCAGCGATTCACAGAGGTATTCGACGGCACATTTCGTATGGCCGTAAATCGAAGCGTACGCGATCAGAACTCCCTCTGTTTCCGGAAGATAGGCGGACCACCGGTCGTAAAGAGCCAGATACTCGTCTAACGGCGATCGCAATGCCGGCCCGTGAAGCGGATAGATGTTCTCCAATTCCGTTCCGGAAAGTTTTTTCAGAAGCGCCTGAACCTGCGTGCCGTATTTCCCGACGATGCCGATGTAATATCTTCTCGCTTCTTCCTTCCAGCCTTCGTCGATATCCAATGCGCCGAATTTGCCGAACGCGTCCGCGGAAAACAGCGAATGCGTCGTCGTTTCGTATGCCATCATCACTTCCGGCCAATGGACCATCGGCGCGAAGATGAATTTCAGTTCGTGCCCGCCGAGAGATAAAACGTCGTTTTCCTTGACGATCCGCAGATGTTCGATGTTCAGTTCCGGGAAAAACTGTTTCAGGATCGCAAACGTTTTCGGATTGCCCACGACTTCGGTTTCCGGATAGCGTTCCAGCAATTTCTTAACCCCGGCGGAGTGATCCGGTTCCATATGAAGAAGAACGAGATAATCCGGTTTTTTCCCTTTCAGGGCTTCTTTCAGGCGAAGAAGCCATTCGTCGACGAAATGCCCGTCGACCGTATCCATGACCGCGATCGAATCGCCGACGACGAGATACGAATTGTAACTCATTCCGTTCGGTATCCGGTACTGCCCTTCAAACAGATCCGTGACATGGTCGTTGACTCCGATGTATTCAATCATAAACTTACCTCGTTTCTATTTTTTACGCGGATATTTTACCATAACCGCGCCGTCAAACCAATAAAATGCCGCGAAATATCTCACAAGAAAAACTGCTTTCCTTTTTTCGCAAATTCCCGTTTTCTCCCCGTTTTGAATCCCGATCGGTCCGGAATGTCTTCGGTTCGTCCTTCCCGGTTTTCGTCCGGCGTTTTTTATCTTTAAATTGCGTTTCGGAAATGATATAATGCAGAAAGCACACAAGGAGTGAAGATGCGATGGAAGAGTATCAAGCGCTTTTTAAAAAAATTTCCCAATGCAATCTGAAAGAGATGAAACCTTCCGAATTGCAAAATTTAAGCGATCAGATCCGCGCCTACATCATCGATACTTGCAGTCAGAACGGAGGCCATCTCGCCTCGAATCTCGGCGTCGTCGAACTGACGGTGGCGCTTCACCGGGCTTTCCGTTTTCCGGAGGACAAACTGCTCTTCGACGTCGGTCATCAATGCTACACGCACAAGGTTCTTTCCGGAAGAAGTCTCGATCACCTTCGTCAGGAAGAAGGCGTCGACGGTTTTCAGAAAAGAAACGAATCGGCTTACGATCCTTTTGAAGCCGGCCACTCCTCGACTTCCATTTCGACGGCAATGGGCATGGCGGTCGCCCGCGATCAGAACAACGAAGACTATCAGATCGTCGCTTTCATCGGCGATTCGTCCATTGCCAACGGAATGGCCTTGGAGGCGTTGAACAACCTCGAAGGGTTCCGCCACAAGATCATCATCGTCATCAACGATAACAACATGTCGATCTCGCAACCCGTCGGGGCTTTCCACAACATTCTCCAAACGATCCGCCTTTCTCCGAAATACATGAGCATGAAAGAGAAATACCGGAAACGTATGAACAAAAACCGATTTACCCGGTGGTTTTTTTCGCTTTCCAAAAAGGCGAAAGACCTATTGAAAAAAGTTCTGCTCCGGGAAAACCTCTTTGAAATGTTCGGTCTTCATTACATCGGCGGCATCGACGGTTACGATTTCAAAGAAATGGAAAGCGCCTTTCGGAAAGCCCGGAAGAAAAAGTCGTCGGTCGTCATTCACGTCACCACGATCAAAGGAAAGGGATACAACCTCTCCGAAAGCGAAAACGTCTCTTCGTGGCACAGCGTTCAGCCGTTCGATATCCGCACGGGAAAATCGCTTTTCCGTCCGGACGAAGACAGAATCTTCATCAAAGACGTCTATGCGAATAAACTGGACGAAGAACTGTCGTCCAATCCGGATATGATTCTGATCAATCCGAGCACGATGATCGGAAGCGGCATCGATTTTCTGCTGAAAAAGTATCCCGATCGCGTCTTTGACGTCGGCATCAGCGAAGAACACGCCGTCACCTTCGCCTCCGGATACGCTTTAAGCGGAAAACACGCCTACGTCTCGATTTATTCCACTTTTCTGCAACGGAGTTACGATCAGGTCAATCACGACGTCGCGCGGATGAATCTTCCTGTTACGCTTCTGATCGATCGGGCGGGACTCGTCGGATCCGACGGAGAGACGCATCAGGGAATTTTCGACGAAGCCTTTCTGATCAATATTCCCAATATGAGCGTCTGCATGGCCAAAGACCGAGGCGAAGCCGAAGCGCTGTTCGATTTCAGCCGCGCCTATCCTCACCCTCTGGCGATCCGTTATTCCGTCGAAACCTTTCCGAAAAAGGCGGAAAAGAAGGAAGAAATCGTCTACGGAAAGTGGAAATACGAGTGCCGTTTTCCTGCATCGGGCATCGCCGTGATCGGATTCGGTCCGGTTTTGAATACGCTTCTGGAAGCGCATCCCGAAGTGACGATCGTCAACGCGCTTTTTCAGTCTCCGTTAGACAGGGAACTTCTGAAAGACCTTCTTTCCTACCGCCATATCGTCGTTTACGACGCCTACGGCATCGAAGAAGGCTTCCCTTTCCACGTCAACGCCGCGCTGACGGAACTCGGTTACCGGAACCGGATTCACTTCATCAGTCTGAAAAACCATTTCATCCAAAAAGGAACGATCGACCAGCAGCAAAAGCGTTGCAAAGTCGATCCGGATTACGTCCTCGCCTATTTGAGAACGCTGAATTGATCATTCTTTGATCTGACCGAAACGACGGTCTCTGGAACAGTATTCTTTCAGACAGGATACGAACTCTTTTTCTTTGAAATCCGGCCAGTACGTCGGCGTAAAGATCATTTCGCTGTAAGCCAGTTGCCAGAGCAGAAAATTGGATAAACGCACTTCCCCCGACGTCCGGATCATCAGATCGACCGCAGGAAGTTCGGCCGAATCAAGGTGCCGGTTCACGCACGTTTCGTCGATTTGACTCGGATCGATGGTTCCCTGTCTGACCTCTTCGGCGATCTTCCGGCAAGCGCGCGTCAATTCCTGTCTTGCTCCGTAATTCAGGCAGATATTGAATACATAACGGTCGTTATCGCGGGTTTTTTCAATGGCGTCGGCGAGGATTTTCTGCGTTTTTTCGGGCAGAGGAGCCGGATCGCCCATATGGCTCACGCGGACGCCCTCTTTCACGAATTTTTCGATGTTCTTCTGAAAAAATTCATCGAGATAGTCGAAAAGGCAACGGATTTCCTCTTTCGGACGATTCCAGTTTTCCGTAGAAAACGCGTATAAAGTAAACACCTGTATCCCGTACTTTTTGCACAAATCGAAGATTTCGACGATGCGCTTGCACCCCTCGCGGTGTCCGATCGTCCGGGGCAGTCCGCGTTTTTTCGCCCACCTTCCGTTTCCGTCCATAATGACGGCCAGATGCCTCAGGGGCTTCGTCATCGTAAAAGTTTCTTTCATAGATCTTCCTCCAGGTATTTCTTTATTTCTTCGATTTTCTTATAAGGCGTCGAAGTTCCTCCGGCAATCACGGCATGATGAAAGTTTTCTAACGGAATCCCTTTCAAATCTTCTTTTCCGTTGATTTTCAGACAGGGAATACCCGGATGCGCGGTCCCGGCAATCTGAAACAGTTTATCCGTATTCGACGATCGCTTTGAACCGACGATGAGGATCAGATCCGCCTCCTCGTTAAAATCGCGCAGGGTCTCCTGACGGATTCTTGTCGCATTGCAGATTTCATCGGACAACTCCGCTTCGGGAAGATGTTTCCGGATTTCTTCGTAGATCCGGTTCAATTCGACGACTGACAGCGTTGTCTGATTGACGATTAACGGAGAGGGATTTTTCACCAAAGAATAATCGATTCCTTCCCGGATATCGTAAAGAACGATTTGTTCTGAAAGGCTTAACGCCGCTTCCGTTTCCGGGTGTCCCTTTTTTCCGATATAGATCACGCCCCGTTTCAGATTGGCTTTGATCCGCGCGAGATTCTCCCGAACGATCCGGCAAGTCGTATCGTAAAAGCGAACGCCTCTTTTTCTTAGAAAATCTTCGTACTTTTCGTCATGACCGTGCGCGGAAAAAATCACGATGTCGTCCTTTTTGAACTGTGCCAGAACGGAATACGGATCTTTTTGTTCCGTATCGACCGAATGAATGCCGTTTTTTTCCAGTTCTTCGATCACGCTGTCGTTGTGAACCAGATGACCGAATACGTAAATCTCCGATCCGGGATGCTTCTTTTTGACAGCATACGTCGTTGAAACGGCTTCGATGACTCCGCGGCAGTAGCCGATCGGTTTGAGCAAGGTGACTTTCATTTCATTGCAACTTCTCCATGAATTTCTTAGCCGTGACGATGCAGCGTTTATGGGTGGCTTTCCCGACGATTTTATCCGCGTCTCTCGCCGTCAGTTCCAGGGTCAGGATTCTTCCATTGATCGCTTTCAATTCGCATTCGACCGTCAGTTCGTCTCCGATTTTACTCGGTGCGAGATGTTCCAGTTTCACGTCGATGCCGACCGTCGTTTTTCCGTCTTCCAATTCAAGACGGACCAATTCTTTCGCGGCGTTTTCCATATAGGCCAACAGATACGGTGTCGACAAAACTTCCAGATCGCCGCTGCCGACGGCCGACGCGCTGTGTTCCGGCCGGATCCTATAACGGATCGCGTTCTTCCTTCCGATTTCCAACATCAAACCACCTCTTTCTTTTATTATAAGGGAGGATACAAAAAACGATAAAGAATTCTTTGACAAAAAAGAGAAATTTCATATAATGATACCGGTCAGTCGAAAAGGAAAGGACGATTATGAAAAAGAAAAAAGCCAACATTCTGACGCTCGGCGTTCCGATTTTCATTCAATTGCTTCTGTTCAATTTTTTGTCGACGATCGACACGCTGATGATCACCGATTACAACGAATCGTTAGTCATCGCCATCAACAACGCCGGGCAGGTCACGTCGATGCTGAACGTGCTCTTTTCGATCTGCTCGACCGGAGTCGGCATCGTCATCGCCCAGTATTTAGGCGCAAGCAAGGAGGAAGACGCGAAAAAATCGTTCAACAACGGCTTCTTGTTCAATCTGATTCTGAGCCTGTTTCTGATGGTGCTCCTTCTCTTTCTGCAAAAGCCTTTGCTTCAACTGATCAACTGTCCCGAACACTTCATTCCCGATGCGATGCAATACCTGTCGATCACTTGTTTCGGCATGCCGTTGTACGCGATGACGTATGTGCTTTCGGCGAATCTTCGTTCCTACCAGCGTCCCGGATTCATCACCGTGATCGGCGTCGGATCCAACCTGATCAACGTCGGACTGAACTACCTCCTGATTTACGGCAAATTCGGATTGCCGGAAATGGGCATTCAAGGCGCGGCGATCGCCACGGTCGTCAGTCAGGGCATCACGTTCGTCCTTTCCTTGATTTGCACGCCTTTCATTCTCAAAAGCCGCGTGTATTCGTTACGCTTTTCCTGGTCTCATTTAAAGAAAATCATCTTCATCGGCTTTCCGTCCGCACTGGAATCGATCTGCTACACCGTATCCGGATTGTTCGTCACGCGGGTCGTCAATCAATTGAGCGAACCCGAAATTCTGGCGAGAACCTACATCAACATGATCATGTCGTATATTTATCAGTTTTCCGTCGCTTTCGGTCAGGCCAATTCCATTCTGGTCGGACACGACGTCGGGAAAGAACGTTACGCCGAAGCAAAGCGAAACACCTATTCCTCTTATCTGATCTGCTTTCCGATTCTCTTCATGCTGATCATTCTTTTGAATCTCTTCGGCGAAGATCTGATCTATCTGATCGTCCGAAATGCGAAAGTATACGATCCGGAAGAAATCGTATCCGCCGCAGTGCTGATTCTGCCGTGGATGTTTCTCTACGAAACCGGTCGGTGCGTCAATCTGATTTTCATCAATTCGCTGAAAGCCGCCGGAGACGTCCTTTTCCCTTTGATCGGCGCGATCGTCTGCATGTTCCTCTTCTCGTCGTTCGGCAGTTGGTTGCTGGGAATCCACTTTCAAATGGGCTTTCTCGGGATCTTTCTCGCACAGGCGTTAGACGAATGCGCCCGCGCCGTGCTGATGATCGCCCGTTGGCAAAGCAATAAGTGGATGAACCATTCGATCGTCAGAACGAAAGAAGGCGCTCGTTAGTCAGAACGCTTTCCCATTGTTTCAGATGAAATTTATCCGCAAAATAACGGCACTTGCATAAAAACATATAGTAGATATTCATTCCGCATCCGGACAGCGTTTCAAAATTTCCCAATCCTTTGGAAAGAATCAGATCGGCTTTCTCCATCTTTTCCCTGCATTCTTTTCCGATCTCTTTCAGGTAGGTGCCGGGAATGTCCGTTCCGTTATCGATCACTTCTACGATCCGGTCCAGTCCGACCTGAACGCTGTCTTTTCTCGTCACATCGTTGATGATCTCTTTGCCCCGCACGACCGCCGTGATGAAAATACCCGGATAGTACCGTCGGATCGTCCGGATCAGAATCTTGTCGAATACGATCTCCCCGCAATTATCGAGAAGATAAACCAGACGTCTGGCCTCTTTCAGATCATTCAGGAGCCGGAGGTAAACGTCTTCCTCCACATTCTGCCGGTCGGCAATGTCGATCAGACGATTCACCTGATCCTCATCGACAACAGTCAGTTTGGCAAAGTCGATCAGATTCCCGACACGCGCGTATTGAATGGCCCTTTTCAAAGGCTCTTCCGCACGGAAGACTTCGTCCTCGATCTTTTCCTCCATATCCAGAAAGAGACGGTTGAAACGAACTTTCTCTTCCGAATAATCTAACGAATGGCCGAAGATTTCCCGGTGTTTCCGGTCGATCGCGCGCATCAGAAGCGGCGACGCACTTTCCGAAGGGTGCGTTTTCGTCAACTGCCGGATTTCCCTCAGAAACCTTTCTTTCTTCTCCGAATCGGGTTCATTCAAAACGCGCGCCGACTGACTTCGATACAGGCAATCCCGGCATTCTTCGCCTAATTGCATTCTTTTTCCTCCTGTCTGGAAGACAAGAAGCGAACCAGCCGGTTCGTCAGATAAAACGACAACTGATAAATCAGATAAGAGACGAGGTACATGATCAGAACAGAACGGAGAAAATCGTCAATGATAGCCTTTCCGTCCGGATAATGAATCAGAATCTTGCACGCCATGGTCAGAATTCCGCAGGTGTAGATGTTAGTGAATAATCCCCCGAAAAGCGAACTACCCACCGTATCCGGAGGAATTTTCACCAGACCGCTGAAAAAATTCGCGATTCTTCGCGAAGGAATGATCAGGCAAAGAAGCCAACTCAACGCGAACGACAGGATCGTGCAATACCAGAAATAGCGATCGAACACGCCGGAAAGAAGCGAACTGACGAACGAAAGGAAAATCGCAACGACGAAATTGTCGATCGATGTTTTCAGAATATACAGGAGAATTTCGCTTCTTTTCTTCTTTTTCATACTTCTTTTCCCTTACTAATTTAAACGAAATCCTCCCATAAAGCAATACTGAACGGAAAGAAACCTTTTCCAGACGAAAAAAAAAAGCACATTTTCTGTGCTTTTTTCCGGAAAGCCTACACGTTTTCGTTCATCAGAAGGTCGTTGCCTTGTTCCAGAAGATTGGCCAGTTTTTCCTCGTTGTCGTCGATGACCGGTAGTATCTGTCTCGTTTTCCGATCGACGATTCTCTTGTAAATCGGATAATTCACCGCGCAGAGAACGATGCCGAGAATTCCCAGAACGATTCCTCCGACCAACGCGGGAATCGAACCTTCAATCAGCATCGTCAGGCACATTCCGCCGCCTAAAACCAACGCGGCGAAGCAACCGAACGCATAGGCGAAGATATCTCCTCCTCTTTTTTTAGACGCTTCCAGATTCCGGATCACGCCGGAAATCTCTTCCGCTTTCCTTTCCAGACGGTTCAGTTCCTGTTTGTGTTTCAGTTTCCGATCGCGTTTCAAAGAAAGCGTGACGCCGTCGGTCAATGACGAAGTCGTCCCGGTAACTTCCCACCCGAAGGCTTCGTACAGATCGATCGCGCGGGTCTGATCTTTCGCCTTGACGCTTTTCGTCGCATACTCATAGGTAACGTAATCTTTATTTTCCATTCTTTTTTTCTCCTTTCAATGGACGTGTTCCGATTTGACTTATAAACGAAACAAGTGTATCATAAAGGAGGAAAAAGCGGAAAACAACCCCTCTTTTCCGAGTTGAAACACAGGCAAAAAAACTGTCCGCGGCTTTGAAACGAAAAGGAGAAAACTGTCTCATGAATCAGGAATACTACACGAAACACTACATCGTCACCGCGCTTTTCAAGTTGATGCATACAACGGAGTATTCCGCGATTTCCATCAGCGACATCACGTCCAAAGCCGGCGTGGGCAGAGCCACTTTCTACCGGCATTTCAAGACGAAAGAAGACGTGATTCTCTATTGGTTCAATCTGAATAAGGACATTTTTGAGAACCGGCAGAAATTCATTCCCCGATGCAAAGAAGATTACCGGGAAATCATTTTGAGCGTCATGACGCATCTGAAAGAACAGAAAGAACCTTTCAAACTGCTGGTCCGAGCCCATCTGGAATATCTTTATCTTCAATACTCAACGCGCGCTTTTCGGAAATGTTCCGATCCGAGACGAAATTTCCGAAAAATGCGTTTTATCCGATCGGTTATGCCGGCATGCTCTTCAACGTCTCCATTCAATGGATTCTCGAAGACTGCGCCACGCCGATCGAAGAAGTCGCCGAAGTCTTGCTCAGCGAAGTTTATCCCTCCTGATCGTTTCAAACAGCCTGTCTATCCCGGGCGACTTTTCGGTTCAGAATTTCCAGCATCGCCACCATCAGAATCAGAAAGAAGAGAATGAAAAGAGGCAGGATTTCCACGGAAATCCAACTTGCCAGAACGCCGAACAAAGGCGGCATCAACGACGAACCGATATAGGCAAATGCCATTTGTAAACCGATGATGGCTTGTGCGTATTCCCTGCCAAAATGAGTCGGCGTGGAATGAATGACCGAAGGATATATGGGCGCACAGCCGATGCCGATCGTCACGAATCCGATCAGGCACAGCACGTCGCTTTTTACAGGCAGGACGATCAGAATCAGGCTGATCAGAATGATCAGGCTTCCGATCCGGATCATCGTTTGGTCCGACAAGCGGTTTCCGAAAAGACCGGACAGGAATCTTCCTCCCGTGATCCCGATGAAAAACAAGGAAGCGAAAGCCGCCGCCTTCACTTCATCGATCAGCCGGACTTCGACCAGATACGTACTCGTCCAACTCATCAGCGTAGCCTCAAAGGCGCAGTACGCTAAAAAGCCGATCAGCACGAACACCACGTGCCGGATACGGAATTTTTCTTTAAAGGACAGACACCGCGTTTCTTCTTCCGTCCGCTTTTGTGAATCGCATCTTTTCCAAAGCGGAAGCGAAAAGAAGAAAACGATCGCGATTCCTGACTGTATGAACGCGACGATGCGATAGCCCAGATGCCAGTTTCCTCCTAAACTCAGCGCGTAACTCATCATGTAAGGCGAAAGTAACGTCCCTATTCCCCAGAAGCAGTGAAGCCAACTCATCTGCCGGGACGAATAGTGCAAGGCGACGTAATTGTTCAAAGCCGAATCGATCGCACCCGCGCCTAAACCATACGGAACGGCAAACAGGCAGAGTTGCCAGAACCGGGTTGAAAAAGAGAAGCCGAACAGCGCCAAAGCCGTCAGGGCAACGGAAACCAGCACGACGCGAAAAGTCTGAAAGCGATGCGTCAGCCGATCGGAAAACAAACTGGAAACGATCGTTCCGAATGAAACGATCATCGTGAGAATCCCCATATACGCCAACGGGACGTGTAAATCGTCGTGTACGACCGGCCACGCCGCCCCTAGAAGAGAATCCGGAAGCCCCAGACTGATGAAAGCCAGATAGATGAAAATCAAAAGAACGCTGAACATAATCGTTTTCCCGTAAAAATTGTATCAGACTCTTTCGCGCGTTACACCTTATTTCTTGCGGATTTTCTTCATTAAAAATATCGCTCGTTTCGTCTGCCCGAAGATTCTTTTTGACGAATCGTTCAGAATCGATACAGCCGGACGCGTCCCATTGCCTTCTTTGCCGCTCTGTAAAAAGGAGAAAAGAATAGAATAATCCGTATTGGAGTGGTATAATGTAAATCTAAATGCTGTCGATAATCTGGAATTTGCGGAGGAACGGACGAATGGAATTATGGGATGCTTACGATAAAGATTTCAATAAAATTAAAAATAGAACGCTGATACGCGGACAGCGTATTCCAAAAGGTCTTTTTCATCTCGTTTGCGATATTCTTGTGAAACATACGGACGGAACCTATTTGCTCATGCAGAGAGATAAGCGCAAACACTTTGGCGGTATGTGGGAAGCAACTGCGGGAGGATCCGCCTTACAGAACGAATCCCCTTTGGACTGTGCAGTAAGGGAACTTCGAGAAGAAACCGGAATTGATTTCAATGATTTGATTGAAGTGGGACAGGTAACGACGAATGATACGATTTATGTAGAGTTTCTATGTGTAACGAATTGCGTTAAGGATTCTGTTACCTTGCAGGCGGGCGAAACCATTGCATACAAGTGGGTAAGCAGAGATGAATTGATTGCAATGAAAAAAAGAAAATTCATAACTGAACGCATGCAAATATTTATGAAAGAACTGCAAGCGTAAGTTCACCGTTGCTTTGCGTGCGTTCTACTCCATACCGCGTTTATCGTTATTCTTATTCATATGTTGAAAATCAAATCGGTAGTCTGTCTCTGCAAACTGCACTCTATCTTTGTAATTGCCGTTACCTAAATATTGTCGAATGTGGCGTACTACATACACTCGAGGAACAGTCCCTCAATACTTGCTTCATTCTATTTTTCCGAACTGAATCGGGCGTAAATGACGGCTTCATTTGTTATCCTTCTTGGTTTTATCGCTTAATTCTTCAATGCAGTCGAGGTATGCCTGTTCTACATCGGAAAGCGTTCTCGCTTGATATTTTTTATATTCGACTTTGACTTTATCTAGCGCCTGTTCGTGGCTGATTGTGCCTGCTCCCTGCAATAATTTTTCTCCGCTCATTATCAGTATTCTGTCAAGATGAGCCGACCAATCCGCCATTGTCATAGGCTGTTCGCGTTCAGCTTGGCGTTCCGCGAAATCCAAATAACCGGAAACGATTTGTCCGAGCGCACGCAACTCCTTTTCGTTCAGATAGTTTTTCGCAATTACGGCATCCTGTAAGTGAGGACGGTCGCCGCGGAAGGTGGTAAGCCCCATAAATTCCTTTTCTGCGTCTGCACGATTATAAATAACCTCTGCCGCCGTTTGTCCATGAACGGCATAGTGAATTTTATTTTGTACTTTCTTAAAGAACTCAATGGATATTTCAGCGTGTGGATCGTAGTCTATGCTTGTAGCATAAATATCCAAAACTTGACGGTAAAACACTTTTTCGGAAGCACGAATATCGCGAATGCGCTCTAACAGCTCTTTGAAATATCCGCCTCCGCCGAGATTTTTAAGTCTCTCGTCATCCATTGTAAAGCCTTTACGGATATATTCGTTTAGACGCTTGGTTGCCCATTGTCTGAATTGTGTTCCGCGCAAAGACTTTACGCGATAACCTACGGAAATAATAACGTCAAGGTTATAATAATCGACTTGGTACGTTTTGCCGTCCGAAGCAGTTGTTGCAAAATTTGCAACAACTGAACTCTTGTTAAGCTCGCCTTCGTCGAAAATATTCTTTATATGACGTGAAATCGTAGACTTGTCCCTATCGAAAAGAGTAGACATTTGGTCGAGCGTAAGCCATACGGTTTCGTCTTGAAAGCACACATCCACCTCAACCTTATCGTCTTCGGTTTTGAAAATAATAAAATGCTGATTTTCTAAATGATTTTTCATCTTTCTGCTCCTTTAACGTTTCAAGCAAAGTTTCCTTCAATCTTGCGTTTGCAGGGGAGGATGGATCAAAGCACATCTCGACAAACGCCTGCATTTGCTCGTTCTCTTGCCAAATCTTCGGCTTAAATCATATAGCTTTCCTTGTGGACTATCGCATCTGCCGTAAATATGCTCAAGCGACTCGTCGAAATAATCGGCATGCCATAAAAGAATATCGCTCGGCACTTCCGATTGACTGTTCTCATAGCGGTTGACAGCGGACTGTACACTTTTTCCGTGGGCTTTTGCTAATTTTGTCTGCGATACCTTTGTGTTCTCGCGCAGAGCCTCTAAGCGTTGACCTATAATCTTATTCATTGAATCTCCTTGGCAAAAATTATAACACATTAAAAAGATGATGTCGACATAATATCTAGGTTAGAACAATATGCCGTGAATTCTTAAAGTAAATTCCGTTTTCAATCAAAAAGCGGAAATTAGTCTGATAAGGTATAATATTATCTCCTACAGGCGAAAGATGTATCTATTGATGTCACATTTAACAGATGATGATAGAAAAAAAATAAGCAATATGCTTGTTCATAAAGCAACCTGCAAAGATATTGCTAATGCAATTGGATGCGATCCAACTACAATATCAAAAGAAATAAAAAAGTATAGAATTATCTCTAAAGAAGCAAAAGGTGATAAAAAGATATTATGTAAGAAATTAGATAGATTTCCATTTGTATGTCTTGATTGCCCTCATAAATACACTTCATGTACATTGACTCAATTAAGATACAATTCCGAATTTGCTCAAAAGAAATATATCTATCGGCTTCATGAAACCAGAAGAGGAATTAATCTTACACCGGAAGAACATAAACAATTAAATGAAGAATTAAAGGAAGGACTATTAAGCAAGAAATCCGTTTATGCGATTATTCATTCATCGAATATCGATATTTCTGTACCAACTGTTTATCGATATATCCAAGAAAAGAAAGTCGATATCACCAAAATGGATTTACCTTATGCAGTAACCTACAAAAAGAGAAAGAGGCAAAATAAAAAGTACGAATATCCTGAAAACAACAAATTTGACAGACATAATCGTACTTATGTGGACTATCTTGCTTATCGCAAAAGTCACATGAATGAAATGACTGTCCAGATGGACTTCCTTGGTTCTATCGTATCGGACAGCAAATGTATTTTAACACTTATCATTCCTGAAATACACTTTCCAATTTTAAAAATCATTGAAAATAAGAATTCAGCGAAAGTAGTTCATCTATTTAATGATTTAGAAAAACGATTGGGTTATAAAAAATTTAATGATGTATTTCCCTCTATTCTCACTGATAGAGATCCTTGCTTTTCTGATATTTCCGGAATTGAATTCTCTAATGAAACCGGTGTTCAAAGAACTTATTTATTTTTCTGTGACGCATTTAAGTCCAATCAAAAAGCATCAATAGAAAATCTTAATAAACAAATCAGAAAGTTTTTTCCTAAAGGTAAATCGATTGATCATTATAACCAAGATGATATAGATGCAGTTAATAAGATATGAATTGAATCTCCTTTATTTTCATTAGATGGCTATTCTCCTAAACAAGCATTTATTACATTATTTGGACAAGAAGTTTTTGATAAATTATTCTAAATAATTCCATTATTATTTTGCCTATAGGAAACGGAATTTAGTTTGAGAAACGGAATTTAGTCCTTGTTTTTATCATGCTTTCAAACAGCAAAAATTCCTTCCTTTTATCAACTTAAATTCCGTTTCACCCTCTTAAAACGGATTTTACTCTAAGATTATACCCTTTTTGATTTAAAACGGATTTTACTTTAAGAATTCACGGATCAAAACCACGTAAGCGTAAAAGAAACCCAAGTTACGAACATACGAATTAAG
>UMKG01014731.1_pt1 | contig 16718 bp, 14 predicted proteins | sample 1966261 | NCBI WGS metagenome assembly UMKG01 (sample SAMEA4836169, study PRJEB28245) | human gut metagenome | biome: gut microbiome; material: fecal sample | place: Denmark | collected 2008 | reverse complement strand
CCGGTTACCGTCCATGTACATCCTTCGCCAATATAGATGTTACAGTATCCGTCTCCGCCTTCTCCGGCGTTACTTTCATCATCTGTTACTGCACCGATAAGTATACTTCCATCTGTCATATAGAAATCAAGCTGACTGATGCTGTCCCAAACCACATCGCCCTGCATTTCCTGTTTGGCTGCAGTAAACAGGCAGTCCGCACCGTTCTTACCGTTTTCGCCCCAGCCTCTCTGGTTACTGTTTCCCGTGCATTTCAGGAAGAAATCATTCTCATCTGCATAAGTGATATCTACATCCGAAAGTGTAATGGTAGACTCTGTATTGGTTGTATAGAACATACCACCGTTCTTCGCGGTCAGAGAGCCTCCATTCATCTCGAAAGTACTGTTTCCGACTTCAGAATCACCGGACATACTCTGATAAAGAATCACATTCCAGATGCAGTCATTCTGATCATCATCACTCATATTTCCTGTCAGATCCGAATCAAACAGATGAATCGAATTCAATCCTTCAATACAGATTGCTTCAGATCCGTTTGCAGTAAGCGTTGCATTGTTTACAGAAATGTCTGCGGTACTGTAGATTGCCGGAGAACCAACACCATTGGAAGTATAAGTTCCGCCATCAACGACCATGGTTCCACCTCCGCGATCACTTCGGATTGCTGCGGAAGATTCACCATTTGTCTCAACCGTCATATCCCATGCATAAAGCTTTCCACCACCCGCTGCATGAATTCCGCCTGAAGTATCCTGTTTGGTAGTGATCGTATCATTTGCCGCATAGACTGTTCCATCTCCGTAGGCAAACAGTCCGGCTGCTCCCTTGGAGTCTGTATCGATCGTAGAATTGCTTACATAAGCCTCGCCGTCTGTTGCAAGGACTGCTGCTCCAACACCATAAAAGCTGGAGTTATCGCCTCCCTGACTATCAGAAGATTCTCTTGTGATCGTTGAATTCTTGATTGATACCTTTGCTCCGTCCAAAATATGAGCCACGTTCTCGTCGGTTCCTGTGGAACTCAGTGTTTCGCCGTCTACCGTTGCGTCTTCTGTGTAATCATTTGCCGCATCGTAGCTCTCCACTCCCTGGGACTGTCCGCCAGGTGCTCCTCCAGGGCCTTCCTGTCCGTCCTCCTGCGGCGGCTCTCCATCCGGTTTTTCTCCTGTCGGAGGTTCGCTGTTATCTCCATCCGGTTTTGCCGGCGGCTCCCCGTCCAGCTTCTGGCCCTGAGGCGCATTCTTGTCATCTCCTGATGAATCGTCCGTGCTGCTGTCAGATGAACTGTCTGCAGCTACGGTCACTGCTGTACTTCCTGCCGCATAAACACTTGCCGTTGACATGCTTAATACCAGTCCCAACATCACTGCTACATATTTTTTCTTCATAAAAAAGTTCCACCTTTCTATACTGTACTGCGGTTCTGATCCGCTTTGTTATCTCGTTTCGATAAGTACACTATACAGGTGGAACTTTAATTTTACTTTAAAGTAACTGTGAAGATTAGGTGTATTCTGTTTTCAGTATTTCTTTTTTATCTGTAATATCGTCTGCCGCCCAGCCCGGCAAGAATACATTCCACTCCCTCTATGATCAGGAATGCTCCTACGAGCACACCCATAGAAAAGATTGTGATCATCGGACGAAAGATCAGAAGAATTCCGACGATCAGTCCAAGAATGTTAAGAATCAGCGAGATTGTATAATACGTCATTCCAAAATGCATCTTCATATACTGGAGATGAGAGAGTCTGGAAATACAATGTGCAATGATCCAGATCGGAAGGATCATCGCAAGTACCCAGGTTCCTGCACCCGGATGTGCCACAAGCATAAAACCTGCCATCACACCCAAAATTCCGGTAACAAGTGAAACAACCGGGCCAAATCCGGTAAAACGCTCCATCTTAACATACAAAACGATGTCTCCAACTCCACTACAGATCGCAAGCACACCACACAGGATCACAATCCATGTGAGCACACCGACCGGCTGACGCATGATCACAACACCAAGTATAATCAGAATGATACCCACGATTAATTCAGGCCATCCAATATCAGATCGTCTGTTCATCTGCATCCGCCTCCTTCTTCTCAGCTCCTGATTCTATTTTCGTTTCTGTATTTGTCTCTTTTTTTGCCTCACCATTCAGGATTGCCATAAATTCATCTCCTGTGATTGTCTCTTTTTCATAAAGATAGTTGGATAACTCATCCAGTTTCTGACGGTTATCAAGAAGAATTTTTTTCGCTTTCTCATGCTCTCTCTTAACCAGCTCCACAACCTTACGGTCAATCTCATTCTGCGTATCCGCAGAGCATGCCAGGGATGCGTCGCCGCCAAGATACTGATTTGTCACGGTTTCCATAGCCACCATATCAAAGTCATCACTCATACCATAGCGGGTGATCATGGCCCGGGCAATCTTGGTTGCCTGTTCAATGTCATTGGATGCACCGGTCGTTATCTCACCAAATACCACTTCCTCCGCAGCACGGCCACCGGTAAATGTTACAATCTTATTCTCCAGTTCCTGCTTTGTCAGAAGATATTTGTCTCCCTGCTCTACCTGCATGGTATAACCAAGCGCGCCGGAAGTTCTTGGAATGATCGTAATCTTCTGAACCGGTGCAGAATGTGTCTGCATTGCTGCTACAAGAGCGTGTCCAATCTCATGATATGCGACTACCTTTTTCTCCTGATCTGAAAGTACCGCATTTTTCTTCTGATATCCTGCAATAACAACTTCAATACTTTCTTCCAGATCTGCTTCTGTGACTACTTCACGATTATCACGAACAGCACGAAGAGCTGCCTCATTTACAATATTGGCAAGCTCTGCACCGGAAGCTCCTGAGGCCATTCTTGCGATCGTATGGAAATCCACATCGTCAGAAAGCTGAACTTTTTTTGCATGTACTTTAAGGATTGCTTCACGACCTTCAAGATCCGGAAGTTCTACAGGTACACGGCGGTCAAAACGTCCCGGACGAGTCAGTGCCGGGTCAAGAGATTCCGGACGGTTGGTCGCTGCCAGAATAATGACACCGTTATTTTCCTCAAAACCATCCATCTCAGTAAGCAGCTGGTTCAGAGTCTGCTCACGTTCATCGTTTCCACCTGCCATCTGTCCGTCTCGTTTCTTACCGATAGCATCGATCTCATCAATGAATACGATACAAGGTGCTTTTTCCTTTGCCTGTTTAAAGAGATCACGAACCTTGGAAGCACCCATACCAACAAACATTTCCACAAATTCAGAACCGGACATCGAGAAGAACGGTACATTGGATTCTCCGGCTACTGCTTTTGCCAGCATGGTTTTACCGGTACCTGGAGGGCCGACAAGCAGAACACCTTTCGGCATGGAAGCCCCCACCCTGGTGTATTTCTCCGGATTATGCAGATAATCAACGATTTCCTGCAGATTTTCTTTTGCTTCTTCTTCACCGGCTACATCACTGAAGCGGATACCTTCGGTTGATGGTACATAAACTTTGGCATTGCTTTTTCCCATTCCAAATGCCATGGAATTCTTACCGCCCATCTGATTCATCATTTTGCGGCTCAGGTACTGTCCCAGGGCAATAAAGATGATCAGAGGAAGTACTCCTGTCAGCAGAAAGCTTGCCACCGGTGACAGTTGCTGATCGATCTCTTTTGAGAATTTTGCACCAGCCTTGTAAAGACGTTCTGTCAAAGTCGGGTCTTCCATCACGCCTGTTTTATAGATGGTATTTTTATCATCTTTATCTGTAAAAAGGATCTGATTATCCTCAATCTGGACATCATCAATCTTTTTATCTTCGATCTTCGACATAAAAGTTCCATAATCGACTTCTTTGACCATTGTTTTTGTGAGCATCGGGGTTACAAGCACATTAAAAACAATTATGATCAGAAGCACGATTCCATAATAATAAAGTAACGGCTTCTTTGGCGATTTTACTTCTTTCATTCGTGTCTCCTCCGATTTTTCTTCTTTTTATATATTATAATTCCAGTTTCTGTCCTTTTGTATAGACAAAAAAAGAAAAGTGTTCGGTTTTTCCACACTTTTCCTTTTCTGTCCCAAATATTTTTCTTTTCCTGCGCTCCTTTTTCTATCGATAAGGATTCAATGCCTTTTCTGCAAGATCCGGAAAATTCCCGATGATCGCATTGACACCGATCTTTGTAAAATATTCCATACTGTCCCAGTCATTCACAGTCCAGGTATTTACCTTCAGGCCATGATCAGCCGCATCCTGTACATAACTTTCTGTCACCATTGGATATGCCGGATGCAGGAAATCCATCCCCAGTTTTCTTCCGTATTTGCCTGCTCCGACGATCCAGCTTTCTTCCAGAAGACCACATGGCATTTTTTCATCCAGTTCTTTCATTTTCAGACAGGAATAATGATTAAAAGATGAAATAATGATCTTATTTTCCAGTTCATATTCCCGAATCATTTCCAGTATTCGCTCCTCAATTCCCGGATATGGAAAAATCCCCGTTTTCAGCTCAATGTTGGTAATGACCGGAAGATCTTTAAAATGCTCAAAGTATTCTCTCAATGTTGGAATCTCCATACTTCCATACCGGTCTCCCCATTTGCCGGAAACATCCATTGCTTTCAGCTGTTCCAGCGTATAGTCCTTTACGAAGCCATCTACACCGGCAGTCCGGTTCAGCGTTTCATCGTGCATAATCACCAGTTCTCCGTCCTTTGAAAACTGTACATCCAGTTCAATTCCGTCCGCGCCTGCTTCTACTGCTTTTTCAAAAGCAAGCATCGTGTTTTCCGGAAACTGTCCGGAAAAACCTCTGTGTGCAAAATTCAGTGTCACAGTTATCCCTCCTACAGCAAAATACAATCTTCTTTTCTGATACTCAGCCAGCATTCCGTAAAATCTCTGAGAAGTCCTGTCTCCTGAAACAGCACATCTGCATGAATCCTGACTCCTTCACAGCCAATACCATAACGGTAAACATTTCCCTGCGGAATACCATCCACAATTTTTCCACGGAATACATAGTTGTCCGTTTCATCCGGTCTTTCTTCAGATAATTTTACGCTCTCCGGCCGGAATGCGATTGTTTCAGGCTCTGCTTTTGTTCCAGTCATCTTTTGAAATTCTTCAGATGATATTATATTATAACTTCCAATAAAAGATGCAGCAAATTTTGTTGCCGGTCTTGCATACATCTGTGCCGGTTCTGCCGACTGCTCAATCTTTCCATCATAAAGAAGATGAATCATATCCGACATGACCATTGCCTCATTCTGATCATGGGTAACAAAAATGGCCGTAATATCTGTCTCCCTCTGAATTCTCCGGATCTCCATCTGCAAAGATTTGCGGAGAAGTGCATCAATTGCAGAAAGCGGCTCATCCAGAAGAAGCACCTTGGGTTCTGTGACAATTGCTCTTGCCAGCGCGGCCCTCTGCTGCTGTCCTCCGGAAAGCTGTGACGGATAACTTTTTCCTTTATCTCCCAATCCTACGATTTCCAGCATTTCCTTTACTTTTGTATCGATCTGATTTTTTGACATCTTTTTCAGCTGAAGTCCGAATGCCACGTTTTTTTCAACCGTCAGATTCGGGAATAGGCTGTACTGCTGAAACACCATACCAATGTCTCTTTTTCTTGGTTCTACATTTGTGATTTCTTTTCCATCCAGCCAGATTTTGCCGGAGGTTACTGTCTCCAGTCCTGCCAGACAACGAAGAAGTGTACTTTTGCCACAACCAGATGGACCGAGAAGTGTCACCAACTGTCCTTTTTCAATATCCAGATTAATATTTTTCAGTACCTGCGTACTGCCAAAATTTTTTACTATATTTTCAAAACGTATATATCCCATAAATTATCCTGTCTTTCCTGTAATTTTTTCCCTGTTCACTTCGGTAAACGCATTTTCCGCTTTGTTTTATCGTACAGCTTTTCTGCCACGGTTTTTCAGATGCAAAGTAACTGCCGCAATGATGAAGGTAATCGCCATGATCACAACAAATACTGCACTTGCTTTCATACTGTCCGATTTCATGGTCTGGTACAGATAGATCTGCATATTCTGGAAGGAAGTTCCGGTAAGGTTACGTACCAGCACATAATCTCCAAAAATGATTCCCACTGCAAGAAGAGAAGAAACCACAACCGATGAGATCAGATTCGGAACCACTACTTTAAAAAATGCATAAATTCTGGAACAGCCCAGCATCTCTGCTGCTTCTACCAGTGTGTGAACATTCACTGCTGACATTCCGTTTTTGATTCCCTGGTAAATATAAGGCATGATGATCACGCTGTATGCACCAAACAACATCACCATACGATTGGACAGAAATGTTTCGGAGCGTACGTATGCGGCCAGAATACTGACCGACAGGATCACGCCCTGAATGGTATATGGAATCATACAGATGATCTGTACATATTTATCCAGTTTCGGGAAATACAAGGTCGTTACAAACATTGCCAGAAGAATGATCACCGTTGTCAATACGATCGGCACTACACAGATGATCAGACTTCGCAGAATACACATCAGAAACTCCGGATCCTGAAACAGTTCCACATAACTTTTTACAGAAAATCCCCTTGGTACGATTTCTGTCCATTTGTCGAACAAAGAATAGACGATCGTCACAATCAGGGGCAGAAGGAGGTATGCGATCAGCACCAGCATAATTGCTGCAGAACCTTTTTTGCTCTTTTTCATACTTTCTTAACCCCTTTCTGAAACTGTCTGCTGATTCCATTCGTCACAAAGATCATAATGACCATCATTGCCATCATAACTACAGAAAGCGCACCACCAAGCCCTGGTTTCAGTTTGACCTCTCCGACAAAGCTTCCCGCAATCTGGATCGGAAGCAACGAAATATTGTTCATCATCAATGCATACACGGTCGCATATGCTGCCAGTGCATTTGCAAAAAGCACACTGAATGTTCCAAGGATTCCCGGCATCAGCACCGGAACTCCGACTTTTGTCCAGAAACAGGTCATATTTCCACCAAGAAGTGCAACTGCCTCTTTCCATTCTCTTCGTATTCCTTCAAACGTAGGAATCAGAAGGAGTGTTGCAAGCGGGATCTGGAAATACACATAGATCATACTCATGCCACCGGAGGTATACAGATTGTAGCCTGCCAGTCCCTCAATTCCAAGTTTCTGTCCCACATGCACCATAAAACCTGCATTTCCGAGAAGTATCATGTAAGAAAATGCCAGTGGGACTCCGGCAAAATTAGATACCATGTTCAGAACAGTAGTAAATGCTGTGCTGAGTTTTCCTGTATGATTATGAATTGCTTTTGCCCCGAGAAAAGCAATAATGATTCCAATGATTGATGATGTCAGTGATATTTTCAGACTGTTAACGATTGCTTTCTGATAAAGAAGTTTTGTAAAAACCTTCTCATAATTTTCTAGGGAAAAACCTGTCCCTCCATCTGGAAGGAAACTGTTGCCGATCACACTACAAAGCGGCACGATCTCGTACAATATGGCCACTGCCAGAAAAGGAAGCAGTGCCAGCAAATAAACGTATTTTTGTTTTTTCATGAAATTCCTCATAACGAGATGAGGGTATCTGAATATACTTCAACTTCACATACCCTCATCGTCTCTGGTTTCGTAATATTTTGTTTAATATTTACCTGATTCCAGTACTATTGGTTACTGTACCAGAAGTGGTGTGATCTCTTCCTGCCATCTTTCAACAACTGTTTCACAGGCTTTTGTGTAAGCATCTGTATCTTCCATCGGAATGGCATTTGCATAGTCTTCGGATTTGAATGTAGCATTCTGGATATCATCCGGAATCTCTACATCTGTTCTGGTCGGAATCGCACCTGCTGCTGCAAGATTTGCCTGTCCTTCATCACTAAAGATATATTCTCTTGCAAGAGCTGCTGCACATGGATGTGGTGCATATTTGTTGATCACGGATGCATATCCACTCATGATAGAACCATCTGTCGGGATATTTGCCTGAAGTTTGTATTTTGTGATCTGATCTTTGTAAGGAATTGCTGTGAAGCTCCAGATAACACCTACCGGAATCTCTCCTGTCTCGAAGTTCTGCTGAAGGATATCCAGAGTATTGATACGTCCATCTTCTGCCATCTGTGTCCAGAAATCAAAAGCCGGATCCAGGTTATTAAGATCTCCGCCAAATGCATAGGCAGATGCGATAACTGCAGCCTGTGCGTTTCCACCGTTGATGTCTCCAAGTGCAACTGTATAATCACCATCCTTGATATCTGCCCAGGAAGTCGGTGCATTTTCCACTTCATCGGTATTGGTAAGGAAAGTAGTTGCTCCTGTGTATGCGATCATCCATTTTCCATCTTCGCCTTTTGCCCAGTCCGGAACGCTGTCCCAGTAAGATGTTTTATATCCCTGTACAAGGTCTTCGTCTACTGCCTGTGCACCAAAAGCCTGTCCGACATCACCGATATCTTTGGTTCCTTTTTCGCCCTCTGTCTGGAACATCTGCAGTTCTTCTGCAGAAGACATATCGGAATCTGCATGTGTGATTCCATATTTGTCATTGATATCTTTCCAGGTAAGTCCCCAGTTAGCCCAGGAATCCGGCATACCAACGGATTCTACATCGCCTTCTTCTTTTGCTTTTTCGGTGATGTCATCAAGGGTCATGGAATTGAGGTCAACGCTGTCTGCTGCGAATGTCACCATCGGACATGCCGCTGTTCCTGCTAAGATTGCACCTGTCATCACTGCTGCTACAGCCGGTTTAAATTTTTTATTTATCATTTTTTTCCTCCGTGAGTGGTTTGTTTGCTTAACTCTGAGGATTATTGTAGTGGATGTGGGTGGATAGAACTATCCCGGATGTGTGAAATAAATGTTAAATATAGGAAAAGTGAAAGGGGGTGGGTTGTGGGGGTGGTATTACGGCAGAGGCTTCCCGTGTATTATCGATACACAGACAGAGTAAGCCCCATATCCAGATGAAAACACTCGTGAGTACTGCGTTATGAGATGCAGGCTTAGCTTCCACCACCAAGCCCACTGTCTGAGCGAAGCGAGTTTGGGCGACTGGTGGATAATAAGCGCATGCAGCGAGTAGCAGACGCAGCGGTGTTTTATATCCTGGATATGGGGCTTATTATGTCGTATGTATAGATATATCACATAAATACTATAATCAATATGGCGGAATCAGAACTTACGAAAACGGGCGTATCTTGTTTCGAGGAGTTCTTCCTCGGAAAAAGATGTATATTTTTGAAGGAAAGTACAGATTTTATCGTTCAGGCGTTCAGCCACCTGCCACATACTTTCTGGTGTCAGATTCTCCGGTTCAGGAATCACCTGCTCAATGATTCCTTTCTCATACAGATCCGATGCTGTCAGTTTCATGACCGCGGCAGCTTCTTTTGCCTTAGTACTGTCCTTCCAGAGAATACTTGCAAATCCTTCCGGTGAAAGAATAGAATATATGGAATTCTCCAACATCCATACCTGATCACCTGCTGCCAGGGCAAGTGCCCCACCGCTTCCACCTTCTCCTGTCACAATAGACAGAACCGGTGTTTTCAGTCCGGCAAGCTCCCAGAGATTACGGGCAATAGCCTCGCCCTGTCCTCGTTCCTCTGCCTCGATACCACAGAAAGCTCCCGGCGTATCCACAAAACAGATTACCGGACGCTGAAACTTTTCTGCCTGCTTCATCAGGCGCAATGCCTTGCGATATCCTTCCGGCATCGGCATGCCGAAATTGTGTGCAATGTTTTCTTTGGTGTTGGTTCCTTTTTCCTGCACGATAACAGTGACCGGTTTTCCATGAAATTTTGCGATTCCACCGATGATTGCCTTATCATCTCCGTAATTTCGGTCTCCATGAAATTCCATAAAATCCGTAAAAAGTGCTTCTATATAATCACTGCCGGATGGACGGTCAATCTTGCGTGAGATCTGTACACGATCCCAGGCTGTGAGGTAAGGGTTGATGCCAGCTGGATTAGAATCTCCTCTATCCGAATCACACTTGTCATTTGTCAGATTTTCAGAATCTGATCCCGGATGATCCGCGTGATGTAATTCAGCTGCATCCGTTCTGATCCTGTTTTCTGTTTTCCAGGATACCGCATGTATCTCCAAGATCTTACCAAGTGTTTCCTTCAGATTCTCACGCCTTACAATATCATCTACAAAACCATGCTCAACCAGAAATTCTGCTCTCTGAAATCCTTTCGGCAGTTTCTGACGAAGAGTCTGCTCAATGACACGCGGACCTGCGAAACCGATCAGTGCACCTGGTTCCGCCAGAATGATATCCCCCAGCATCGCAAAACTTGCCGTCACGCCACCTGTCGTAGGTTCTGTCAAAACACTTACATAAAGCAGTCCGGCCTTGCTGTGACGTTCCAGCGCCGCGGAAGTTTTTGCCATCTGCATCAAAGATGTGATTCCCTCCTGCATTCTGGCACCACCAGAACAGGCAAAAATGATAATGGGAAGTTTTTCCTCCGTTGCACGTTCTACTGCTCTGGTGATTTTTTCGCCAACTGCCCAGCCCATGCTTGCCATCAGGAATCTTCCATCGCAGACTGCGATCACAGTATCTCTGCCATTTATTTTGCCTTTGCCTGTGACAACAGCCTCTTTGAGCCCGGTCTTCTCCTGAAGTGCCTGTACTTTTTCCGGATACCCTTTGTAATTTACAGGATTTCCACCGATCAGATCCTGATTCCATTCCTCAAAAGTTCCCTCATCGATCACCATCTGGATTCTGCGATATGCATGTACACGGAAATATCCTCCGCATTTCGGACAGATATAATATCCCTGTTTTACATCCTCTGCGATGATGGCAGCTCCGCACTTGTTACATTTACGAAGAAGTCCTTCCGGTACCTCCGGCCTGGAAGCACGGATCGCACTATGGCTCTGTATTCTGGAAACAATTCTTGTCTTTTTGAACATGTTATCCAACTTCATGATCGTTCACTCCTGTTAATACCAAAACTATACGTTACTGTTCACTCCGTTTACAGTAACACTTTATTTATCTGCTTCCATTCTTTCGATGAATTCTACATCTGTATTTCCTGACTGAAAATCCGGATGATCCAGGATTTCATACTGATAGTCTACATTGGTATCGATTCCCTCTATGATCACTTCACCAAGCGCACTCTGCATCTTACGGATTGCTTCGGTACGGTTCTTCGCCCACACGATCACCTTCGCGATCATGGAATCATAATACGGTGGGATCGTATATCCACTGTACACAGCGGAATCAATACGGATTCCTTTTCCTCCTGGAAAATACATGTCCGTGATCGTTCCTGGTGACGGACGAAAACCTTTGGATGGATTTTCTGCGTTGATCCGGCATTCAATCGCATGCCCTGTCAGCTGAATATCTTCCTGCTTACAGGATAGTGGAAGCCCGGATGCAATGCGGATCTGCTCTTTGACAAGATCCACACCTGTCACCCACTCCGTAACCGGATGCTCCACCTGAATTCGGGTATTCATTTCCATAAAATAGAATCTGCCTTCTTTATCAAGAAGGAATTCAATCGTTCCGGCATTTTCATACCCGGCTGCTTTTGCCGCTTTCACCGCTGCCTCTCCCATTCTGGCACGAAGTTCATCGGAGATCACCTCACATGGGGATTCCTCGATCATCTTCTGATGATTTCTCTGAATGGAACAATCACGTTCCCCCAGGTGAATTACATTACCGAATTTATCTGCCATGATCTGAAATTCAATATGTCTTGGATGACGTACAAAATGCTCCACGTACATCGTAGAATCGCCAAAAGCCATCTGCGTTTCTTTCTGTGCGGTACGGAAACTTTCTTCAAAATCTGCCGGTGTATCAGCAACTCGCATTCCCTTGCCGCCTCCACCAAGAGCAGCTTTGATGATGACCGGATAACCGATCGTTTCGGCTTCCTTCATTCCCTCTTCTACTGTATAGATTGGATTTTTGCCACCAGGAATGATCGGAACCCCTGCATTTGCCATTGTATTTTTTGCCGCCTGCTTGTTTCCAAGACTTGCGATCACAGTTGACGGCGGCCCGATAAATGTAATATTGCACTGTTCACAGAGTTCCGCAAAACGACTGTTTTCGGAAAGGAAACCAAATCCCGGATGAATTGCATCCGCACCTGTAACGATCGTTGCACTGATGATATTTTCCATGCTGAGATAGCTCTCGGATGACGGTGCCGGTCCGATGCAGACTGCCTCATCCGCAAGCTGAGTATGAAGTGCATCTCTGTCTGCCTCTGAATAAACAGCAACCGTCTCTATTCCCATTTCTCTGCATGCGCGGATGATCCGTACTGCAATCTCCCCTCGATTCGCAATCAGCACTTTTTTAATCATAGTGTGTCACCTATCCAATCATAAAAGTCAGTTCTGCATCAACTACCACTTTGCCGTCAACACTTGCAACTGCATGACCGACACCAACCGGTCCTTTGCATTTGATGATCGTTGTTTCCAGACGGAGTTTATCCCCCGGAACAACTTTTCCACGGAATCTGCAGTTCTTGATCCCGCCAAAGTATGCAATCTTGCCTTTGTTTTCTTCCAGGCTTAAGATTGCCACAGCGCCTGTCTGCGCAAGAGCTTCCACCATCAGGACACCCGGCATTACCGGTTCCTGTGGGAAATGTCCCTTAAAAAAGTCCTCACGGAAAGTCACGCATTTATAACCGACAGCAAATTTGCCCGGCTCATAATCCTCGATATAATCCACAAGAAGAAATGGATGTCTGTGAGGAAGAATCTGTTCAATTTCTTTTACTCCTAATTTATTCATAATCTATACTCCTACAATGGAAACTTCGTTTATCCACATTAATTTCTCTGTACATTCGAATGATCCACATTTTTTCAGGTTTATACCCTGAATTTATGCAATCCGGAACAACGGCTGTCCATACTCTACTGCCTGTCCGTTTTCCACATAAATTTCCGCAACTTTACCGTCAAAATCACTTTCAATCTCGTTCATCAGTTTCATTGCTTCCACGATGGCAAGCGTCTGACCTTTTTTGACCTGATCTCCAACAGAAACAAACGGATCTGCGTCCTCGGCAGGTGCTGCATAAAAAGTTCCCACAAGAGGAGATTTTATAAGCATACCCTCTGGTTCACCATCTGCAATATCTTTCTCCATCTTTGCTTCTGATTCCGTGATCTGTCCCAACGGCTGCACTGTTTGGAGTCCCATAACCGGTACATTTGAAGAAGTGCCAGAAACCACAACGGTTTCTTTTTTCTTCTTCAGTCGGATGCGGGTACCATTTTCTTCGTAATCAAAATCTGTCAGTTCAGAATCTGATACTGTTTTTATTAATGTAAGAAGATTTTCAAATTCCATAATTATCAACCCTCATATTTCTTTACAAGAAGTGTCGCATTGTGTCCGCCAAAGCCAAGAGAATTGCTCATTGCATAATGGATCTCTTTTTCTACCGGAGCACCGATCGCATAGTTCAGATCACACTCTTCGTCCGGATCTGTGGTTCCAACTGTCTGGTGGATAAATCCCTCTTCCAGAGATTTAACGCAGGTCACAAATTCCACTCCACCGGCTGCACCAAGAAGATGTCCGATCATGGATTTTGTAGAATTTACAACCAGATTTTTTGCCGCATCTCCAAATGCTTTGTGGATCGCTCTTGTCTCAAACAGGTCATTGTGATGCGTACTCGTTCCATGCGCGTTAATGTATTCTACCTCAGATGGCTGAACACCAGCTTCTTCCATTGCAAGTTCCATTGCTCTGGCTGCGCCTGCTCCGTCCTCTGCAGGAGAAGTGATGTGGAAAGCATCTGCTGTTGCACCGTAGCCAACCAGCTCGGCATAGATTCTTGCTCCTCTTGCCTTCGCATGCTCCAGTTCTTCAAGAACTACGATTCCGGCACCTTCTCCAAGTACAAAACCACTTCTGTCTTTGTCAAATGGAATAGATGCTCTTGCGACATCTTCGGTCTTGGTCAGTGCAGTAAGTGCGGTAAAGCCAGCCACTCCTGTCGGACAGATACAACTCTCGGTTCCACCTGCCAGCATGATTTCCGCATCCCCATACTGAATTGCACGGAATGCATCACCAATGCTGTGAGTTCCGGAAGCACAGGCCGTCACAACGTCTGTACATTTTCCGCGAAGTCCCAGCTGAATAGAAATATTTCCTGCAGCCATGTTGGAGATCATCATCGGGACCATCAGTGGATTTACTTTTCCAGGTCCCTTGGTGAGGATCTTTTCATAGTTGTTTTCTACCTGCGGAAGACTTCCGATACCAGAACCAACAATAACACCCACACGGAAAGAATCCTCTTTTTCCATATCAAGGCCAGCATCCTCAAAAGCTTCTTTTGCTGCTGTCACTGCATACTGGCAGAATGGATCCATACGTCTTGCAGCTCTCGGATCCATATGGTCTTTTGCATTAAAATCCTTAACCTCTGCAGCGATCTTTACCTTGTAATCTGTTGTATCAAATTTTGTGATCGGTCCGATGCCGACTTTTCCTTCAAGGATTCCTGCCCAGAAATCCTCAACATTATTTCCAATAGGAGTAACGGCGCCAAGTCCGGTTACAACTACTCTTCTCTTACTCATATGACCATTCCTCCATCAACCTGAATTACCTGCCCTGTGATGTATGCTGCATCATCAGATGCCAGGAAAGCTACCGTTTTTGCAATGTCTTCCGGTCTGCCGAAATGTCCCAGCGGAATCTGTGCAGCAGATGCTTTTTTTACTTCTTCAGATAATACTGCTGTCATCTCTGTCTCAATAAATCCCGGTGCAACTGCATTGACTGTAATGCCTCGAGATGCAAGCTCCCTTGCCGCACTTTTAGTCATACCAATGATTCCTGCTTTGGACGCTGCATAGTTTGCCTGTCCTGCATTTCCTGCAATTCCAACTACAGATGCCATGCTGATGATGCGTCCACTGCGCTGACGGAGCATCTGTCTGGAAACAAAGCGCATCATATTGAAAGTTCCTTTGAGGTTGACATCGATCACCTGATCAAAGTCTTCTTCTGACATTCCCATCAGAAGTCCGTCTTTTGTGATTCCGGCATTGTTTACCAGAATATCAATGCTTCCATGAGTTTTTACAATGTCCTTTACGGCACTTTCACAGGCTTTATAATCCGCAACATTCCACTGTCTGATCTCAGCCTCGCCGCCTTTTTCCTCAATCTCTTTCTGCACTTCTCGTGCCCGTTCCTCAGAACCGTTATAATTGATTACAACTGCTGCACCTCTGGAAGCAAGCTCCAGGGCAATGGCTCTTCCGATTCCTCTGGAAGCACCTGTTACAACAGCAACTTTCTTCTTACTCTGCTCTGCCACTTATTTCTCTCCTCTCGGCATCTGCTGTGACCAGATGTACCTTTATCCGGTCTTATCAAATTTTATTTCAATTCCTCACACACCTGAACTGCTTCTTCCCAGCTGCCAATGTGATAAGCTTTTACATTTTTATCAATCTTACGAAGGAAACCTGTCAGGGTTTTGCCCGGCCCGATCTCAACGAAGGTGTCCACACCTTCACGAAGCATGGTCTCCACACTCTGCTGCCAACGGACAGATCCACTGACCTGATCCACCAGAAGCCCTTCGATTCTTCCACAGTCTGTGATCACTTCTGCATTAATGTTCGCCACATATGGGATCTTCAGAGGATTCATGCTGACTCTGGCAAAAACCTTCGCCAGTTCTTCTCCTGCAGGTCTCATCATCGGTGAATGGAATGGTCCGCTCACTTTAAGCGGAAGTACTCTTCTTGCTCCTGCTTCTTTTAAAGCAGTTCCTGCCTCAGCAACCGCAGCTGCCTCACCAGTAATAACGATCTGTCCCGGGCAGTTGTAATTTGCAATAGAAACGCCCTCTCGGCCATTTAAAACATCCTCGATCACCGCTGCATCCATTCCGAGTACTGCGGACATTGCGCCGCTTCCTTCCGGTGCTGCATGCTCCATAAAGATTCCTCTGGAACGCACTGTGCGGATTGCATCCAGATCACACATACCGCCTGCAACAGCGATCGCGCAATATTCGCCAAGGCTTAAACCTGCTGTCATATCTGCATGAAGTCCCATGGATTCAACCGCTCTTGTCATTGCCAGACAGGCAGTCACCATTGCAACCTGTGTATATTCTGTTTTGTCCAGAAGATCATTTTCTTCAAAACAAAGTTTTTTAAGGTCAAGGTTCACTGCCTCAGATGCCTGGTCAAATATTGTCCTGGATAAAGGACTTTTCTCATAAAAGTCTTTTCCCATTCCAACTGCCTGCGCGCCCTGTCCCGGATAAATAAAAGCAATCTTACTCATTTACACTTACTCCATTCATCAGTCTGCATGCATCGGATACAGTAGATTTAATAATATCCTCGCAGGAACGTTCTTCTTTGATCATACCTGCGATCTGTCCTGCCATCAGGCTGCCATTCTTAGCGTCACCATCCTGAACTGCTCTTCTGAGACTGCCAAGAGTCATCTTTTCCAGTTCCTCAAACGGTGCGCCCTCTTTTTCCATTTCCAGATATTTGCGTGCCATATCATTGCGAAGAACACGGATCGGATGTCCCGTACTTCTGCCTGTTACACGGCTGTCGATGTCTTTTGCTTTAAGAATACTGTTCTTATAATTTTCATGGATCACAGATTCCTTAGATGCTGCAAAAATAGTTC
>UMKG01017027.1_pt1 | contig 16904 bp, 37 predicted proteins | sample 1966261 | NCBI WGS metagenome assembly UMKG01 (sample SAMEA4836169, study PRJEB28245) | human gut metagenome | biome: gut microbiome; material: fecal sample | place: Denmark | collected 2008 | reverse complement strand
TGGTGCTGCGACCGCTGGTTATAGAGGTGCTGCGACCGCTGGTAATTATGGTGCTGCGACATCAAGAGGTAGTTCATCAACTGGAAATAACGGTTTAGCGGTGGCGCGAGGAACAAATGTAAAGGTCAGAGGAGGTATGGGATCTATCTTGGTTATAGCAGAGGAGCAAGAAAGCTCGTACAATGTTTCCGATTGGAAAGCCGTTGTGGTTGACGGCAAAAATATCAAGGCTGATACTTGGTATAGATTAGTAGGCGGAGAATTTGTTGAGGTGGAAGATTAACTAACAACAATATATTATGATTAAAAAAATATTACAGAAGTATCAAGCGTACAGGGATAAAAAGTTCCTTGCACGCTTGGAGAGAGTGTTAAACAATAATGTGGTGGGCGCAAACTTATTTATAGAAAAAAATATATTTTCACTCAGGGGATTTCACATGTATTTTCCTAAAGGCGCAGTGGCGGATTTGCTAAACAAAATTCCTCCAAGTCTTGTCGAAGAACGTCTTCGTTCAGGATATTACGAGAAACGAGAGATTCCGCAATCAGGTTTAGACTTTTAGAATAATAGAAACAAAAGTAACAACAAAAAGGAGCATATCCAACAGTTATAATGATAAGTTAGAATTTGACACTTAACCTTTCATTAGGATGTGCTCCTTTCAAAAATTTGGGTAAAACAAAAAGAAATGAAACAGACAGTAGAAGAAGCAGTAAGGAAATATGCTGACGATAAATGTCAAGAACGTGGAGTTCCAAAGAAATATAGATTGCATTTCGATTTTGATAGATATGACATTGAACAAGGGTTCAAAGCCGGTGCTGAATGGCTTGCAAATCGGATTAAATCAATCATGCAGGACGATTCACTGACAGACGGAGAAGTTATAGAGAATATTCATAAACTCTTAAATTTATAATGACATGAAAGAGGTATGGAAAGACACAAAAGGAGTGTTTGGGTATCAAGTTAGTAATTTTGGACGAGTTAGAAGCATTTTTAGTAGATGGGGGAAACGAGCGTATCCAAGGATAATGAAAGGTTCTATAGATTCTCATGGATATGTTCAGGTAACAATTAGCATTAATGGGGAAAGGAAACTAATGTTTGTGCACAGGCTTGTTGCAAAAGCATTTATACCAAACCCTTTAAATTTAGAGATGGTAAATCATAAAGACGAGAACCCTTTAAATAATAATGTTGATAACTTGGAATGGTGTACAAGGTCTTACAATAACTCCTATGGGCATGCGACTGATAGTTATCGAAAAAAGATTTGTTGCATACATGGAGAAACTGCTTACGTTTTCAAATCAATAAAAGATGCTTCAATTAAAATGAATATTCCAACAACATCTATTTTCAACTCATTAAAAAGACGTTCGCCAATGGTTAGCAGAGGTCTTATGTTTTATTATGTTGGTAAAAACGAAATCCCCTCTTTCGATGAGATACTCGAAGCCAACAAGGATGTACTGGAACGGATTAAAGAGAAAGGAGATTGAGATATGAAATTTCCTAAAGTAAAGAAAAAGCAAAAGATTGAAAGGGTTTGTTACAACTGTAAGCATTATTATAAATGCACTGACAGATTTAACAGAGATACTATAAACTGTGATAAATTCAAATTTAATGCTTTATGTAAGAGTGTTTAAAAAAGAGATTAGATATGAAATCAAAACAAGTATTATCAATAGATCAGATGAAGCACCTGAGGGAGCTTGGCTTGGATATGAGTGATGTATGTGCTGGTGTTACGCTCTTTCTTATAAAAATGCAAAATGGGAACTTGAAATATATGAAGATGTAATTAATCAAAACGAGATAGTACATTTTGGGAAATAATTCCCACTTACACCTTGCATGACATTCTTGACAAGCTGCCGAGTTATATTACATACAATGATGAAGAATATCAACTGCAAATACTTCCGCCTTGTATATGTTATAGATACGTAAATTATACGTTTGACGATTTAGATTATAAAAACAATGTGGATATATTGGAAAACGCATATAATATGCTGTGCTGGGTGATTGAAAACGGATATATTTTAAAGGAGGGTGAACAATGAAAGCGAGAATAAAAGAAACTGGAGAAGTAATCGATGTTGAATGTTGTTTCTATGCCAAGGTTGGTTCTACTGACCCGATTATTCCTAATGGGTTACTTGAAATTTTGAAAGATGATGAAACTATTGATTGGGAGCAGAGACGTTATGAATTGGCGAAAGTTATTACACAGGGGCTTTTATGCGCTCCGGTTGTTGAAGGAGCAGACCCAAATCCTACACTTGATGACTTTGCGTATGTTGTTGTAAGAAATGCGGATGCTATAATAAAGAAATTAAAAGGGGAATAACCATGGATATAGAAGAAGTAAAAAACAAGAAATCGAAAGCTGAAATGGAGATAGCTCATATTTTGGAAAAACTTGAAGCTGAAATAGGTTTAGAAGTCAATAATATGATTTATATACGCAGGGAAAGTGAAAAGTCTACGTTATCGGCTTTGCCTGTAAGAATAAAAACAAAAATAATCTTGACGTTTTAATCATGGAAGTAAAGAACGGAATAATAATAGACGGGGTGCTGCATGAAGCAGAGAAAGTGTATAATGGGCATTCTGATTGCAGTGACTGCTCGTTGCGTTATGAATGCGATGAATTTGAGAGCCAATACGAAACGTTTCTGTGTATTGTAATGAAATGTTTTCGTTTCGTCAATCGTGGCAAAGTAACAGATATTAAGATAGATAAGGAGGAATAACTAAATGGATATAGTACCTATTATAACAAAAGATAATCTTTCTAAGGAACAGATAGAATATCTGCAAAAGCAGCAAACAGAATATAAATTAGTCAATAGGATTAAGAAGAATCCGGGACATATCTTGTTCTCTTTTAATCGAAAAACAGGGGAAATCAAGAGAGCTTATATTATACCCAAGATTGTTATTGGTTTTAATGGGCTTCCTGTAACCAAAACTGAAACGGTTATAGAACCAGATTGCTATTACGACCAAGCCTTGAATGAAAAGAATTTTAGAAAGAAGTTGAAGAGAATTGGATTGTTAAGTGTTTAAACGATTTGAAAACAAGTAACTATGGGATTTACAACACCAGCGTTTATACGTAAAAACACACCGGAACTTAGGAAGAAACTGGCTGTATTAGGGTATAAATATGATTATAGAGCAGATTTTTGTCATGACATAATATATGTAGATGCGGAACGTAATGAGTTTTTTCCAACGTTTTCATCTAATATTACAGATGATGAAATCGCAATAGATTGTGGTGCCAACGAGGAGCTTTTCTTGTCTATCGCTTCACTCAGGGATGATACAGACAAGTATCAATGGTTTACCAACGGCAAGGGAGATTGGGGTATGTATCGGGATGGCTCTGACGGTAATTTGCCTGGAATGGATTTCTTTGGGATGCCAAACGACTTTGATTTATCTCATTATCACAAGGCTACCGTAAACGAACTGATTGAACATTTTAAAATATGAAAAAGATAATTATTCTTTTAGCGATAGTCGCACTGCACAGTTGCGACATTCCTGCAAAATACCCAATAACACATCATACACGTTCAGGCTGCATTACTTACATCAATGATAGCATAGTAGTTATCAGTACTAATGTGAGTGGTCTTGATAATTACGAAACGAAGATTATTAATTTGAAAAAACAATAACTATGGCCGAAGAACTTGTAGCATTAGAGACAGCGAAGATGCTGATAATGAATGTGATGCAAAAGTGCAGAACATGTTTGTTGAATACTCCGAAGATGTTCCACAGCCCAATGGAGGAGTAAAACCAGCAAGGAGATTTATAATGAATCGTGATGGGTTTACTCTTTTAGCAATGGGCTTTAACGGAAAGAAAGCCCTAAAATTCAAATTGGAATATATCGCGGCTTTCAATGCAATGGAGAAAGCATTGAAACAACATCTTTCTTCTGCACAGATGTTTGCAATGCAAGCAAACATAAATCTTGAATACGAAAAACGAATAGAGAATGTAGAGAATGAGATTGCGGCAATAAAAAAAGAACGGGAAGAAAACGGGAAATTCCTATTGTCAGTATCTATGTCTTCGGAAGAATTGCCGCAGCTGTCTATGCGTGACAACATCCGTCAGCTGGTAAACAAATACGCATCCGCCATGAATATAAGGCAGCAAGACGTATGGCACAAGATTTATGACCAGCTGTATTACCTATATCATATCTCCATACGGAACTACAAGAAAGCAAGACGAGACGAATCCAAACTTGAAATAGCCGAACGTAATCATTTCCTTGATAAGATATACAACATTATATCCAATATGGTGAGAGAATCTAAAGCGGCCTAACCATATCACAAAGCCTTGCCCGTATCTATTGCAGGCAGGCTTTTATCAACAAAACCTAAAACAAATATTCATCATGGAAAGAAATACAATACCCGCTAAAAAGCAATATGACGTCAGCGCAATGGGCGAATTTTTTAGAGACATTATAGCTCCTGAAGAACTTAGAAAGGAACTCGTAGAACTGGCGTTTGATTATGCGCAATACGTAGATGAAGGAAGCACAGATTTGTTCAAAAACAATATGAGTACCATATACATACTGTATAGGGCACTGGAGGATGTGAAAGAATTAGAGACACAGGGTTAACAGCATAGCCAGTTTTACCGCAACAATAAGCGGTATAGCATTGCAAATAACATCCTCGGCTATCTTTAGAGCACGTTCCATTGCATCATAGCAAGCAGTCGGCAGAACATCCAGTGCGGTAAGTCTTCCGACTGCTTAATCAATATGTCTAATTGTTCATTCATAGCTATATTTTAGGCACATGTAAGACCAAATTTTATTATCTCCCGGCATCCAATCTTCATCAGCAAACCAAAAGGCGTACGCCGCTTCGATAATATCCTCTCCGTCCAAAACCTTGCACAGATCGGCCCAAAAAGCATTAAAGGCTACGTATTTATCCCAACGGGTGCATCCCGACGGGAAATTCTTGTTCTTGGTGGCTTCCTCTATCTGATCTACCGTCCAATATCCACCCTTGTGTTCGTTGCCTTCCTTGTCTGTGTATTCCATATCGGCAACATCGTGCATGGCAAACTCCTCGTTGTAATGGCATCCGCTCATGGCACCGTACAGCTTCCTTAACGCCAGCCAATACTTTTTAGGCTCCTTCTCTTTCATCGGCTCCAGCACATCCGAAAGAATGCGGGTACTCTCTATCATTACAGCTTCACCCTTGCCTTTGCCGTACTTTTCTATCAATTCATAAATAGTCATAATCTTTTCCCTTTCTTTTAATTAAGTAGTATGTTTCTTATCTGAATATCCTGCTTGCACCTCTTAGCAACACCTCAAAAATGGCGTCCCCGGTAAGGTTTGCTCCCACCTCCCGCCAAAAATTGGGCTTGCTTTGCTTTCTGATTATTTGAAGCAGCAGGTCCTGCTGGCGAAGGTGATGTTCGTTGTTCTTTTCAATGTCTTTTTGTAAAAGTAAAAGAGCCTTGACACCGTCATCCTTGCAGTTACCTATACACTCGTTGAGGTATTTGTCCATGCAATACTTCATAATCTTCTTGTTGCCCATATTGTTATTTCTTTCCGCATGACGGGCATTTAACCGTCTTTACGGGCTTTGGTTTTACAATTACAAATCTTCCCATAACCGATCGTATTTTTTGTTTATATAAGCCAAAAGCAAATCAATCCATAGTGCGGCCAAAGCGCACAGAAAAGAAACAAGGATGCAACGAATAACCGGACCTCCGCATGCAATGCTGTAAGCCAGCGTGAGCCAAAAGCTGATACACTTGCTGCATTTCAGCTTCTCCGATAAGTGTCCTATCTTCTCCGGGTTTACCGGAACAAGTCTTTTCAAAATGCCTGCTATGGCATTGAAAAGTCCCAAATAGATGAACAGGCATACGGAAACGGTTATTATCATTGCATCCCCAATCATACACTACTTGTTTTTGGATGATTTGGTTTCGTTTGCTAAGCTTTCATCTTCACCAAGCAATGCAGCTACGGCAGGCGCAGGAGCAGGGCTTGTGACAGTCAGGCCGAACTCTATTTCCACCGCATTTGTTTTCGTGCAGCAGTCTTGTACGTTGGTAGGACTTACCAGCACATTAGGCGTAACGGTAAGCGTTGCCGATGTGGGTACTGTGGTTGAATAGAACGGTACGGTAATTGAAGTGAACACTGTATCCGTCTGCGGGCATACGTCACAATTGTTGCATCCGCATACGTATGGCAGATAACTTACCGAACCTACCAATTGGATAGACAGCGAATAAAGGTTTCCGCCTAAAGAATCAATAGACTTTAAAACGGCCCTCATGGTCCCGCTCAAAGGATATTGGGCGGTGATACAGATGTTCCGGTTACGACACAGATAATGAATCAGGTCAATGTAATACATTATTGGGGATGGTGTCGTAGTCCCTGTGGCTACGGGGACAAGCTCCAATACGGAGGTTTGTCCCGATTTGTTTTTACAACAGCTCATAATGAATCGTTTTTTTATTAATATTATTCAGCAACGGGTTCCTCTGCTGATTGAGGGTATTTCTTTGGAGCCGGCACCCGGCTCTTCATCTCTTTTACAGAATCAGGCGTTCCTACACCCAGCAGCACATCGAGTTTTGCTTCAATGTTTATCAGCCGTTGTTCCGTAGCTATCAGGAACTTATTGTTTGATACTGCTATCTCGTAAATGGCTTGTATGTATTCGTTCATATTGTTTTGTTATTTAAAATATTTGATGATTTGATTTTTTACAAACAGGTTGTCTTTCCATTTAGGAACGCACTCTGTCAGCTTTTGTGCTGTTACCGCTCTTCCCTCGGCAGCATGTTCGTTTACAAAATCCTGCAATGCCTTTGAGGCTGCATCCGCTTCTTCCTGCGTATCGGCATATACTTTAAAATTTATTTCAAATCCTTTCATAGTGCATTTGTTTTAATTACAACGGAGGCAGAGGCGGTGATACTGGAGCGGCACCCGAAGGCGGCATTCCACCTCCTTTTTTCAGGCTTTTCAAGAACTCTATGCCTTGCATGATATCGTTCTGATTTTCTTTCACCCAGCCGAATATCGTTCCGGCGGTATCCCTCACCTGTTGCATGGTTGTGGGAGGAACAACATCAAACGTAGGCAGTTCTTCCATGTCCTTAGCGAGAAAATCATACAGCTTCTCCGCTTCCTCTACGTTTCCTTTGGCTATCATCAGAGTTTGCATTTTCAGTGCAACCTTACTGGTAGGCTTTATCATTTTCAGCATTTCCATATTGTATTTTTTCTTTCTCCAAAACATAAGTAGCAATGTTTTTTGTAAAAAGGGAAAGGCTTAGTGTGCCCTTCCCCGATACCGAAATGCAATTAGCCGTTGCAAGGACATCCGCAAGGCTGCGGTGCGCTGTACAATGCTACGGGCTGCGGACACATCTGTGAGCGACCTGTCAAACGGTCAGCCACGATCTGTGCTTCTGCCTGTGCGTATGCGCTTGCTCCTGCTCCCGCCAAAGCGTTAGCCGTAGCGCCTGTCTGAACATTTACGTAGTCAATCATGCGAGGTTGCTGATTTACACGTTCTGCGCGTTCTGCAATAGCCAGTTGAGCCAGTCGGTCAATGTCTCTTTGGTTAGCTTTGCTTCCCTGTGCGGCATAAACGCCACCGAAAATCCAAGCTCCGATGCCAGTCAACAAGGCTGCACTACCGATAGTAATAGCTGCAATTGATGTTCCGCTGGGTCTCTTCGCTGTTTTTTCAGCCACCATGAAGTGTTCGTAGGAACTCATGTCGGTTCCGTCGGACATGGCTTTCATTGCCATTAAATCTTCTGCTGTCATAGTCATAAAATATTTATTGTTTCAAGGCAGCCCGATGTAGGCTGCATGACAAAGGACAGGATAAGTACTATGCCACCGAAATAATACCTTGCGAGTTCATTGCTAATTCATTGCTCGCATCCAATGCTAAAAAATCACAATGATAGAAAAATAGTTATCTCATCCTTTGTGATTGATAGAATTATAGTTATCTTTGCAGCGTTATCCACATGACTGATAAGTCATTTCGTTTAATTTTAAATCTTAGTGAATGAAAGTTTTAAAAGTAAAGGCTGTGATAGCCTTATTAGAGGCGAAAGGGTGGAAACATATTAGGACTAATGGCGATCATAGAATTTTTAGGAAAGATGGCGAACCTCGCCCGATTCCTATTCCTGGAAATCCTAATGATGATTTAGCCATTGGAACACTTAAATCAATTTTCAGACAAGCCGGTTTAACAGAAGCTGACTTGAATGAAATTTAATCCACTCTTTAGGGAACAGCAGGACAATAGCCAGTCCTGCTTTCTTTGAAGAGAGCAAAAAAGGATATTATTAACGAGTAATAAATTATGAAGTATGAAACCGCTAACCGTTATCATCGAGAAAGCAGAAAATAATTATTCTGCTTATATCCAAGAAGTAGATGGTATTGTAGCAACCGGAAAAACCGTAGAAGAAATTAAAGCGGGCATCATCAACTCTATTAATGTATTAATAGAAGATTGCAAGGAATTTGGTGGTGTTATTCCTGTTGAACTTCAAGGAGACTATGAATTGTCGTTTAAAATGGACGTAAAATCATTACTCCAATTTTATTCCGGCATCTTTACAAAAGCTGGTTTAGAACGTATCACCGGAATAAACCAAAAACAATTATGGCATTACGCATCCGGAATGAGAAATCCCCGTCCGGAACAAACTTTAAAAATAGAAACAGCGCTTCACAAATTAGGTGAAGAATTATTGGCTATAAATTTATAACGCTGTTCCCTTTCCGCTTCTAAAAGCCCTCATTGAGAAATGGGGGCTTTAGCATTTCGCCAATATCATATATACCACTCTTTATGCTCCACTTATTCATTTTATTTTCAAAATGATTGCGTATATAATTAACCGCCTGCCGGGTTAACCCCGTATTCTTGGATATATCCTCGTCCGTCAGATATTTAGACAGAAAATATATTAAAATATAACGTGCGTCTACACATTCCTCCTTATTGCTTTCAATCATATCCAATTCTCCAACCCCCGTATGCCTACATACCGTAGACATCATAATCTGATACAAATCTCCTGTTTTCATATTATTCTGCTTTAAAACATGTAATTATTAAAAACAAAAATCACAACCCGGTGTTATTAAACTCGAAAGCCTCGTAACAACTCGGATTGTGATTGTTGTCTCTTGTGTTCGTTTCGCAGACAGAGGACAAGAGATAGGGGCTTTCTTTCTACTCTAAGCCCCGAAAGAGCGTCAGCTAAAGCCAACTTCTACACTTATTTCTTTTTTTATCCATGGCAAGCCAAATAACGGCCAATGCGACACATGCAATGTTTAGCATCATGCTCGCACCTCCATAATTGATTTTAAACCGTTCCCACCATGATAGTTTCCTTTCCACAGGATAGGGCTTCGGCACTTCAATTCTTCTTATCTTTTCAATGAAGTAGGGTATTTTGACCGTCACCGTAGATTGGGGATATATCCCTAATGAGTGGTTCAATATCCCATTGTTCCAAGACGCATAACTATAAGCATACGGGTTATGCAGGAATGACACAGTATCGCGGGTAGACACACTGTCTTTGTAAGGTATCAGCTTCTCCTGAAACGTTGTATCGTGGTAGACTATACTGTCAAGCACTTTTGTTTCAATAGGTACATAGACCGTCCTCGTTCGGCACGAAGCAAACACGAACACCAGCAGCATAGCCAGCAATCCAACAGACGCCCAAAACAATAGATTTCTTAGTTCTTTCATGGCAAATAGTTTATAAATTACGAAATAGAGGAATCTTCATTTTTCCACTCCCTGCTATTCAGGATGCTACCAAGTTCTCTACTGTTATGTTCGTAAACCGTTAGTTTATCCTCGTCAGTCAACACAGGGGACACGAAGTCATAATGAAGAATAACCTTGCTTCCGTTCACACTCTTACGCGCATGCTCAGGTACTACTATTCCCTTTTGCAAGCACCATTCTACTGTTACAATTACATATTTCATCCGTTTAATCTTTTAGTCCAAATTTCATTTAACTTTATCTTCTCTTGCTCTATTTCATCAGGAGTGAGAGATTTATCGTAGAGGGCGAAGTAGTAGATAGCAACATTAGAAAACTCCTGACATCTACCTAAACTTAGATTATATGCATTCGCTCCTAAACTCAAAATATTTGTATCTGATGCATCTCCTGCTATGATATTTCTATCATTATAGGCGGTCTTACTTTGATATATTATTTGATTTGAATCAAACGAATCAACTGCATTATCTTTCCCAAAAGAATATAAAGTCTTACTACCATTAGCAAAAACTCTTTCAATAACAAAAGCGCCAAAAAATCCTATATCATCAGGATAAGTACGTTTGGAAGCAACGGCAGAAGAGTTGTTTATATTAATAATTTGCCTCCTGCATATCACTGTATAATCCGTTTGTATCGGCATATTGTCACATACAGCATAATCATCTACGCCATCGAATACAAGAGAGCCTTCATAAGAAGAAGCCGCTTTTTCGCCGCCAGTTCCGCCACTGTGTTGTCCGCTTCCACCAAATCCGCTATTAGGAGTAAACGCAAAGTTCTTCAGTACAAGTTCATGCCCTTTGTAGCCCTTTATCAAAGCAGGAGGATTATCATTGCTGTATCCTGACATAAACCAAGCGTCAACAAGGGACTTGTGAAGCAAACTCCCCGAAGCCTTAGCGCTTGCAGAGCCGACACCCGGCAGACGTATGGTGTCAATGCCGATACTCTGAATTGCGACTTTGTTTAGTTCAATATTATTCATTGCCCTGTTTTTTAGCTTCCAACACTTCCGTAAACGATTCAACCGACACATTAACCCCTGCCGGGACATCTACGTTGAAAATCAAGTTGGCACTACCGTTGTACGGGCCATAGCCGCCTACGTAGATTGCATCCATGCCGTCAATGTTGGCATAGATATTTAGTGAACCTGCTTCTTCTCTTTTCACCTGTATGGTAACAGGGCCTTCGGATACGAAAGATGCTACGTACTTGTTTTCCTCGTTTTTACTGAATGATAAATCTGTTGCTGCCATAATGCTTTTATTTAATTGTTAATAATTATCCTTTGAAATACACGACTTTACCCTTTGTCCCGTCATTACGCATATCAAGATGCACCCACGTAACATCCTGCTCCAGTCTGACAGGATACGGAAGAAGTATTTGGTTTGCCTTAATCCAGTTACGGACCTCAAGATCCGTCATGTCCTTTACATCGAAATCAATGCCCGTACCTTGTATGTGTGCCGATACGTACACTTTCTCAAGCCTTGTTTTTTCTGCAACAAGCTGGCAGACATTGCATCTTAACCCTCGTTGTGTCACATTACCGCCTACCTGCCAATTATTCACATAGATAGGCTTGCCAAGTTTCTCCCTGATAACAAGCAGTGTTTCCAACAGGCGGTTATCGAAGAACTGCCAAGCGTTATCACCGAACTTCTCGTACACATGCCGGCATACAAGTTCCTGAATGTCGAAGTAGTCTTTAATATTCATTTCTTTTCCTCCTTATCTTTCGTTATTATCTCACTAACATCTTCCTTATCAACATTAAAAACCTTTTTGCAGAATACGCCCAAAGCTTTTAATATATTGAAATCATACCCCTTAGGCTTTAATATGTTGCTTATAATAGAACAAAACTCTATAAAGCACACAAAGAGACAGGAATATATATCAATGTTCCACTTGTCCCCGGAAGCAATGTTTATCATCACAACCATGCATACAAAGGCAAAGTAAGTTACCATTTTACCCATAGTACGGCGTATGGCTCCGGAGAAACGTACTTCCTCATTCATCAATAAACTCTTCCTAACTCCAAACGCCAAATCGCAGATAATAACTGCAAATGATACTATCAGCCAAGGTATCATGTGTTCCAATGACCGTACAATAAAGCTGCTTGCTATCATCGCAAATCCACCCGGTATGCTTTGGGTAATAATGTTTTCTTTCATTTTATCGTTATGTTTAAAATTCTTCCTATCTTTGTGTACGTACAAACTGTAAGCGTAAATTTTATTAATCAGGCAGACCTTAGTTATCAAGATTACTGTTCGTATTGCTCGTCTGCCTTGCCCGCCTTATTCGTGAGAACATGGCGGGTTTTTTATCCACATACTTTTTCGTTAATCTAATCCATTTCTTTTTCTTGTTTGAAATTATTTATATATTTGTATCATTCATAGTATCAGAACTAACTACTGCATCCCCGTTTGGCTCGTGAGAGTGGAACGGGGAATTTGCTTATCTGTTTCATCGTACTATCTGCAAGTTATATTCACTGTCTGAACATCCATAGTTACGAATGAACCTTTATTGTCAGAGGTAGCCTCAAAGACCAAATAAGAAGCGGTGCCGGATTTCAACAGGCTGCTGAAAACCAAATAGAACTCCTGATACTGTCCCTCGGTTGGAGAAGGCTCTATATATATCTGACTGATATTCTGCAAAGAACTATTTGCGGGTTGTCCGAACTGGCTGCTTTGATATGTTCCGGCCACAACAGAGCATCTTATCTTTATGGTCCCTTCTCCTGAAGAAGGTGTGAACGATGAGTTCTCAGGAATAATGTACATCCCCTTCGCCTTACGCTCTATCTTCATCCTTATACAAAAATATCTTGTGCCTGAAAAAGAGAAAGTAAGATCGCTGTCTCTTGAATACCAAGTAGGATTAACCAACGTAAATGCCACATAGGTAAGGCTTGCCCGGCGGCTGAAATAGTTTACTATGCTAATCCTTTTAAAAAACGGAGTGTCGCTGCCGTTCCATGGAGCTACAATGCCCGTTCCACCCTCGGCACTTCCACTTGAGCTTATTTTCTGAACACCCATACATACATACAGCGACTGTCCGACAAGCTGGCTTGTATTCTGCATTATCTGCGAAAGCTGGATCTTTATATATTCTGCCCAGTCGGTAACGTTTGCAATATCTTGCCCTGATATTTGTTTGTAAGTCGGAGCGTCCATTACATAAAAAGGCATACCCGTTTCCAAGTAGCATTCAACAACAAACCTATATCCGGAAGATGTCGTAAAAAAGTCCCTGAAATTAAAATCGGACCCCGAATTTATCATGCAAAAAGCAGTGAAGCTATCTTCATCAAACATATTCAGTTCCGACTTATAATTAGTTATGCCTGTTGTAAACGGCTGGACAGCCGCGGTATTGTACCCTTTGAAATCACCAAGTCGGTAAGGCTCACCCTGTCCGCCTCTCGGAAGCTGATATTCCCAGTTGGGGTAGTTTGCCTGAGAAGGGTTTGTGGTAATTTCATAAGCCATTTTATTGAAATACACATATCCCGCCTTCAATGTTGGGGTAACCATTCCCCACATACACCCGTCCGCACGTGTAGGGTCTGTGCTATAATCAAGGTTGAAGTTTGTTGCCTTTCGGTAAGGTTTGTACTTGGCCCACTTGTTGATGTTAGCCCTCGTTTGGAAGAATGTTATCACCTCATTAGTGACACTTCCCCCGGCAGAGTTCAGTACGTCACGTACATTAACGGCAAGGTTGACATCGGTATTAGGTACAATAGCCATATCATACCTCCTTCCGTATAATGGTGATACCACCAGTAACAGCAATAGACATATCACTGTCACCGTCAATCTCGTAGTCGCCATGTACGACCCTGTCCGCTTCATATAGGCTTTCATCTGCATAACAAATTAGGGAATCCCCCCCCCCGATATATTGCTGTAAATCAGCAAGTTACCCTTTATTAATAAATCAACTTTAGTCATCTATCAATACTTTATAATTATACATTGCGTTATATACAGAAGGAGCTATCACTTTTTTGTATTGCTCTGCTACTCTTTTTATATACGACTCCTTTTCTTTTTTATAGGCTTCGAAAGCGTCTATTGGGTTGTTATATAGACCTAAATACAATTTAACCCTTTTCCCGTCAACTGTTTCTCTTATAGTAGACATGAACTTTCCTTTTATATAGCTAACGCCAATAGGATACTTTCCCCTATTTCTACGAGAATTGGTAAATACGCTGTTGATAAACATTGGAACGAAACAGCATGTAGATGGTGAATATATTTTGTTTCCTTTTACAAGAATATCTTTATCTATTTGGTAACCGGAAAAATAATATTCTTGTTTTTCAAACCATTCTTTGAAATTATTAAAATTCGACCATTCCTCGCACATGCTTACATTTGCATAACAATAGTTTCTATTGTTAAATCTTTTTCTTCTACATCTGTCAACAATTCCATTCCATATATATTTTGCCGTATATTCATCCTTATTTCCGGGATTTAATCCTTCTGTTGTTGAAATTTCAAATCCGACCTTTTTCATGACACAACCCCTTTCTGATTAGTTACTTGAACACATCAAAAACACCCTCTATTGCAGTGCGCAAGATGTACGGATAGTTCTCCGCATACTTCTTCAAGGCTACTGCCTGTTCTTTTGTTACCTTTGACTTACCTGTTTTGTAGATTTCGCGGGCTACTTCCACCTCGCCCAATTCCTTAGACTGGGAGTATATCACGTTGGCAAACTGCTTAACCAATACGCCAATCTCACCGTCACCGTCTACGAATATCTTAGACTTTGAGCCGTCAATGTTTTCGATTTCTGCTTTGGTAAAGTCAATATCTCCCAACTCTTCTTTTTCTTTCTTTTCTTTCTTATCTTCCATGATGATTATAGTTTAATGGTTGTACAATTACAATGAAACAGGCTGTGCGGTAGCTATCTTGGCTTTCGTGTCGGCAATAAAGGTGTTGACGGCCGCGGTGATATTGCATTGTTCCTGCTTTTCTCCTACATTGTGGTTGATGCTCAGGTTCTCGTTGCCGTAGCTGTTGAAAGTAGCCACCTGTGAGCCGTCTTTCTTCACTGTGCCTGAATTGATGTTACCCACAATGCCGTTGTTTATCTCGGCATCCGCTTCAATGTCATAGACCTTAGATTCGTCTACGGAGTTATTTACTCTTACTGTTGCTCTCACTAACTTTTCATAAGCCACTTTTTCTGCGGCGGTTGTTGATGTACTCATAACTTTTGTTTTTATTGGTTTACTATTCTACTATTATCATATTGTCATTTGCATCAACTTGCATCGATGCGATTTTCATTTGGGAAAGGCCGATGATACCAAGTATCTCTATCCCGGTCTCACGCTCTATGCTGCTTCTCACGCCTGATATGTCGGTAATGAGGAACTGCGGAATATCTTTCCCGCCAAACCGCACAAGCGTATTGCAGTAATACACATCTTCCATTTCACCGCCGGCACCAACAAGAGAACCGGGGTATTTGCGTCCTCTCACGATGTCGAACTTCTTTACCTTGTCCTCGGCAATAAGCCCAACACTCGCACCTGTATCGATAAGGAAGAAGCCTTTCTTTCCGTTTACCTCGGCTTCAATGATAAGCCGCTTGTCTGATAATGATTTGAACTGTTTCATGGTCTATTATTAAGTTAATAATACGTCTTAAAACGAACCGCTTGCTGGCGGTGTGTTGCTTATATTCAATGATTTGGTTATCTCATTTCCTGTATATGAAACATACAAATACCAATAGCCATACACATTCGTCTTGGTAGTGGTGTAGAAATTGTTGTTAGTAAATGAGGTAATCGTCTTTGTCTCACCGGGTGCAATTGATATACTGGTTGAGCCGACATTCCATATTGATACATTAGATACATTAGTCATGTTGCTTCCACTAAAGGAACATCTAAGGCCTGAAACACTTGTACTAATATTGCCATTGTTCTTGATTACGATACTGGTTAAATATAGCCTGTATCCGTTGCCATAGTCTGCTCTCGCATAGTTGGCGGTAACCACCAACTGTGCTGCCTGCTTAACTATGGTGACTGTCGAGATAGACATTGTAAGCGGAAGACACTTTACCGTTTGATAACCGTTCCCGTCAGGATTTGGAAGCGAACTCGATTCAATGAGAAACGGCATTAACTTATAAGTTCCATAACAGTTCCTATCATTGATAGTAATAGCAGTCTCATGGTCTCCACCCTCTGTATGGGTATGGACTTTTACCTGTTCGATAGCATAGAACGTTCCGTTGTCCCCTTTAAGGATTACTCCGAGATAGCAGTTATCTGCTGACAGAATCAATGTTCCGTACGGGTCTCTATTGTCAAGATAGGATATGTTCAGCCAATTTGGATGTGAACTCTTTCCCCTCAGATTGACATATACCGCTACCCATGTATTGTTTCCGCCCATTGTTAAGTTTGTTTTGCTGGACGGATATATAGGTGCGGTAGCAGTTCCGTCATAGCCCCTGAAATCATCTAACCTGTAAGGTGAGGAAGCGCCACCAGTTGGCCTATCATACGTGTAGTATGCTGAAAGTTCCGCACTTGTCCTGTCGATGAATGCCTTGCAAGCGCCGAACTCGGTTTGCCATGGTATGTTTCCGATGCCATAGTTCTTGATCGCCCTCTCTGCATCCGTCAAGTCGAAGTTTTTTGCGTAATTTATAGGCTTATACTTCGCCCATATCCTAATATTAGCAGTATCTGTAAAGAACGTTAAGCAGTCATTGGAAACACTCCCTCCGTATGCGTTGAGCGTATCGCGTATATCCTCTGTTTTAAGGTTTGTACTCGGTAATATATTATACACTGCCATTATGCTGCCCTCCTTTCCAGTTCGCTAACGCGGTTCTTTAGTTCTTCATTCTCACGTTTTAATCTCTCTATCTCTGTTTCGTGTCTGCCAAAATCCTCTATCAAAAATCTTTGGAAATGCTTGGCC
>UMKG01032416.1_pt1 | contig 17194 bp, 12 predicted proteins | sample 1966261 | NCBI WGS metagenome assembly UMKG01 (sample SAMEA4836169, study PRJEB28245) | human gut metagenome | biome: gut microbiome; material: fecal sample | place: Denmark | collected 2008 | reverse complement strand
GATCGTTCAGCAGCCAATAGAGCACCATGCCCAGCGAGTATATATCCACGCGGTCGTCATAGCCCTTGCCCTTGTAGACCTCGGGCGCCATGTACGAATAGGTTCCGACCTTATCGGCCGAGGTGCGTATTGTGGAGGCTTTAGCCACGCCGAAGTCGCCGAGCTTAAACACACCATAGCGGCTGACGAAGATATTCTGCGGCTTAATGTCGCGGTGGATTATATTATTCTCGCGGCAAAGCTCGAGCGCCGAGCACATGTCGCTGCCGAGCTTGATAACGCTGTCGACCGTCATGCCGTTTTCGCGGACGTAATCCGGCAGAGACTGCAAAAGCTCCATGCGGATATAAATATCCCAGCCCATGTCGTTTTCGTGCGGAATGATCATCTGATCCTCGCAGTTGACGACGTTCGGGTGGCCGCGCAGAGCGCCGAGCAGACGATACTCGTTACTGATCTCCTCGACTTTTTCGCGGAGCTTTGCGCGCATGGCAAACTCGCTCATGCTCTCGAGCATTTCGTCATACTCCTTTTGCGAGCCCGGAACGCTTATGACCTTGAGCGCGCAGTGGAAGTCGCCGCCGTATTCATCTTTTTTCTTCAGCTCGTATACCTTGCCGGAGCTGCCGCTGCCGATGCAGCGCACTATCTCCCAGCCGGGCAGCGAAGTTTGCAAATTTTCCATATCATGCATCCCTGATATTCTAAATTAACTACATTTAAATATAATATATTCTCCGCGCGTTGTCAAATTACTCTATGGATTTCAGCGCACCGGCCATATCGATATTGTCTATCCTGCGGCGCATGATGGCGTTTACTATCATGGCGAACACAAAGGTTATGGCAATAGAAACGGCAAAGCTCAAAAAGCTTATGTGCGGCTTGAAATACATCATATCGACCTTTATCGCATTCATGACAAATGCGTGCAGCGCAACGCCGAGGCCAAGGCCGAACACCGCTCCGGCGCCGGTGAGGATAAGGTTTTCGCGGAAAACATAGTGCGCCGCCTCGTTGGGGTAAAAACCCAGCACCTTGAGCGTCGCTATCTCGCGTATGCGCTCGGATATGTTGATATTCGTCAGGTTATAAAGCACTATAAACGCCAGAAGTCCGGCGCAGAGGATGATCGCCGCAACGACAACGAGCAGGCCGTCCATCATGCTGCTCATGCGCGCCTTGGTGTCAACGCTCAGCGTCACGCCGCGAACGCCGTCCACATCATGGGTAAGAGCCTCGGCGCAGCGGTTTATATCCGCTCCGTCCGGTGCGTTTGCAAGCGCGGACTTATACTCCGGCACTTCGCCGAGCTGCTCCTCACAGGTTTCAGGCGAAATGAAAACGAAGCTGTCAACATAGTTATCAAACAGGGCGCTGACCGTAACTGTAAGCTCCTTTTTTTCGGAGGTCGTCAGTTTTATCTCATCGCCGACTTCAATTCCGCCGAGTTGCCGGGCAAGGTTATAGTTAATTGCCGCTTCGCCCCTGCCGGGATAGTCGATGGGTTCTCCGTCATAGCTAAGGTCAATGTACTTGCAAAGCTTCTTGCCGTCGGTCACGGTGAGCGTTGCGTTTTTGATAGCGTCTCCGCCGGACACCTCGGCAAGGCCACGATAGAGAAACACTGCATCCTTTATATCGTCTCCTGCGTCACTGAAGAATATCTCCTGCTCTTCCTCATTCATGTCATACGCCATCGTGATCTCATAATCATAGAGGATTATATCATCATACTGCCGCATCACGACATTCTGGATAGTATCGTTGAGTCCGAGCGCCGTAAGCACAAGCGCGGTGCAGCCGCCGATGCCCAGAAGCATCATGAATATGCGCTTTTTATAGCGCATGATATTGCGCGCCGATACTTTCTGCATGAAGCTCATATCGTTCCACACCGTGGGTATACGCTCGAGCAGAATGCGCTTTCCGGCCTCGGGCGCTTTCGGGCGGATGAGATCCGCCGGAGCGCACTTAAGCTCCTTTGCGCAGCAGTACCATGTAACAAGCAGCGTTACCAAAAGGTTTGCGGCCGTTATTCCAAGCGCCAACGGCCAGTTCATTGTGAACGTAAGTCCGGAAAGATTGTATATCAGCCCGTATCCGAACCAGACTATCGCAGGGAACGCAAAGCTTCCTGCCGCAATGCCGAAAATACTGCCCAACACGGTTGCGCTGCCGGAGTAAAACATGTATTTTCCCATAATCGCGCCGGAGGAATAGCCCAGCGCTTTCATAATGCCTATCTGAGTACGCTGGTCGGCTATCATTCGCGTCATCGTCGTAAGGCACACGAGCGCCGCGACGAGGAAAAAGAACACCGGGAACACGGACGCCACGCTCTGGACAACGTTTGTGTCGCTTTCAAAGCAGACATAACCGGCATTGGTATCGCGGCCGAGAACATATGTATCGGCGTGGTTGATATTTTTTATCTGCTTTTCGGCAGAGTCAAGCTCGGCTGCGCCCTTATCAAGCTCCGCCTTGGCAGCGTCAAGCTGCGCCTTTCCGGAGGCAAGCTCCTTTTCCGCCTCGGCAAAGCCGCGCTCGGCCTCCGCCTTTCCCTGCTCATACTGCTTTTTTGCCGTCTCAAGCTGAGCGCCGCCGCTGCTTATCATATCGCGCGCTGCATCAAGCTCGGCCTGACCGGCAGCGATCTGTGCGTAGCCAGAGTCAAGCTGAGCCTTGGCATCCTCAAGCTGCTTGCGATACGGCTCAAGCTCGGCATCGACCTCGGCGCGCTTTTGACGGTGAACCTCAAGGCGCTCGTTATAGCGCTCGATATCCGCATTATCAAGACTTATGCGGTCGTTTGCCGTTTTAATCCTCCGCTCGATGAGCCTTGCCTTTAAGCTTTCTCCGTTTGCCTGCGCCTCGGCAAGCTGCGCATTAAGGCTTTCTATCTCAGCCGTCTGCGAGGCGATATCGCTCTGCTTGTCGCTTATGCGGTTTTCGTAATAAGCTATCTGTTCATCCACCGCTCCGTAGGCAAGCTTTGCTTTGGCATTGAACTGGCGCAGTCCGCTCTCGTATTCGGCCTGCCCCTTATCAAGCTCCGCTTTTGCCGCGTCAAGCTCTGCCTGCTTTTGATCAATAACGGACGTATCTCCCATCATGCTCTCGGCATTTTCGATCTCCTTACGCGCCTTTTCGAGCTGAGCCTCGGTGTCGCTCTTCTTTTTTGTATACTCGGCATAGCCGGCATCGTAATCCGCCTTGGCTGCATCGTACTGCGCCTTGCCGTCCTCATACTGCTTTTTTGCATCATCAAGCTGCGACATTGCGTCATCAATGATGGCATCACGCCTTATAACCGCGCGCTCGGACATGAATTTTTCAAGCCCGTCAACATATTTTTTCGTGCTTTGCTCATACTCATCGGAGTAAACATAGCCCTCGGACTCGACGCAGACATAGATATCCGTGTAGTAATCCGTCGAAAAGCCGTCCGCCGGGATATAGATATAGCCCTTCACGCTTCCGTTTCCGAGCGTGCTGGAGCCGCGCTCCATATTTATATACAAAACGCTGTCGGCAAGCCCGACGATCGTATACTCGTCATACGCAAAGGTATCAAAAGTCTGCTCGCTGTTATCCTTCGAAAGCTTTATTGTACTTCCGATATCGTCTTTTGAATACATATCAGGGTCGGCGAGACACTCGTTTGCCTTTTCCGGCATGCGGCCTGCCTTCAGCTTAATTTGGTTCACATTTTCGGGTATGCTCTGCGCCATCATGATGAGGTTATCCTCATCGGCGGTGTTAAACAGAAAATCCGCCCCGACAGCTCCCTCGGCAAGCTTCACCCCGTCCATTTTTTTGACCTCGGCAATATCTTCGTCGGTAAGTCCGAGCGTTGAGACAAGTCGGAAATCATAAAAATTCGTCTTATTAGTGTAATTATTATACGTTTCGAGAAAATCCGGGCGCGACAGGCGCAGGCCGACAAACAAGCCGGCCCCCAACGCTATTATTGCAAATATCGCAAGATAGCGTCCGAGGCTGCTGCGGATCTCTCGTTTTGTGAGTTTGATTATGGATCTGTTCATTGCTTTACCACTCTATGTCTTCGATGGGGATCGGGTGCGCGTTCAGGCTTACGTCGGTGACTACGCCGCTTTTCACGGAAACCACCCTGTCCGCCATTGCGGTGAGCGCCTGGTTGTGGGTTATGATAACAACGGTCATGCCGTTTTTGCGGCTGCAATCCTGCAAAAGCTGGAGCACTGCCTTGCCCGTGTTATAGTCAAGCGCGCCGGTCGGCTCGTCGCAGAGCATTAGCTTCGGATTTTTCGCCAGAGCACGGGCTATCGCAACGCGCTGCTGCTCGCCGCCGGAAAGCTGCGCCGGGAAATTCTGCGCCCTGTCGTGCAGACCGACAAGGTCAATGACCTCCGCAGCGTCCATCGGGTTTTTGCATATCTGTGCGGCAAGCTCAACGTTTTCAATGGCCGTGAGGTTCTGAACAAGGTTATAAAACTGGAACACAAAGCCCACATCATAACGGCGATAGGTCGTAAGTTCGTTTGCGTTATACGAGGATATTTCTTTCCCATCGAGCACAACGCGGCCGGATGTAAGGCTATCCATACCGCCGAGAATATTCAGAAGCGTGGTTTTTCCTGCACCGGATGCGCCGACAATAACGCATATTTCGCCCTTTTCGATCTCAAAAGTCGCATCCTTGAGTGCTTCGATGCTCACCTCGCCCATGTGATATGTCTTTTTAACTTTTTCAAATTCAACGTACGCCATAGCCTACCTGCCTTAAATATATTTATTAGATATATTATACTAAACGTCTATACTCTTTGCAACAAAAAACCGTGGTCTCCCACGGTTTTTTAACATATTATTCAACGATTTTATATAAGACTGAGCACCTTGCATGCCTGCTCGCGCGTTGCAAACGATTTCGGATAATAGCTGAAGCTTCCGTCGGCGTTCTGCTTTCCGCATATTATGCCTGCGCGCTGGAGCGCCGTGACATAATCGACTGCGTACTTTGATATCTGCGCACTGTCGGCAAAGGCAGCGGCCGGTGCATCGTCGGACAGCTTTATGCCGGCATAGTCGGCATAGCGGCAGATTATGGCCGCCATCTGCTCGCGCGTTATGTTGTCATTCGGCTTGAAGGTCGCCGCATCAAGGCCGAGTACGATGCCGTTATTTGCAGCCCACTCGACATACGGCGCAAAAACGCTCTTATCGCTGACATCTGTGAAGCGGCACTTTGCGTAAGCGCTCGTATCCACGCCGTCAAGGCAGGCGAGCATTTTCACAAACTCTGCGCGCGTAACGTTGCCGGTCGGGTCAAATATGCTGTCCGAGCGGCCGTTTACGACACCAAGCTGATACATCTTGAGGATGTAATCATACGACCAGCGATCCTTCGCAACATCAGTGAATGACATCGTCTTGCCGATAGGTTCTTCGGCCGGAGTGCTGCTGCCATAGGTACTCGTAACCCTGCTTATAAGCTCCATGTACAGATGCCGGGTATTTGAAACGGTGTTTGAAAGAATGCCACCGATGATGCTCAGATGGTCATACGGCTGAGTCGGAAAGACATTCCATATACCCTTCGCATAGCTTTCCTTGTTGTATCCGTCGCAGACAACAAAGCCCCGGCTTCCGTCGGACTTTTCGCACTTGAGCTTGCTGTTTACAGGATACAGGCCGGACACGACGTTTACCATGCCGTCGTTAGGCAGCCACGTTCTGTCGATATAAACGCCGCCGGCAGTATATTTGTCATAGTACTTGCCCATCATAGCAGCAAAGGGCTTGAGCAGCGCAAACACGGATGAGTCCGGCACTTCGTTTCCGCTCACGCTACTCGGGTGCGTTGCGTCGCCGCAGACGGAGAAGTAATAAACATTGTTCTGCATCTCTATCCCGTCGTTTATCTTCAGCGCATTGTCTATGGTGAGGTCGTATATTGCATTGTCATTATGACTCATGAAGTTGCTGCTGTTGAGGACTCGGATGAGATACTGCATATCAGTCTCGCTGTCCTTGCGGTAGATCCCGAAATGCTCAAGCTGGAGATCGTACACTCCCTTAAGCTTGGTAAGGCCGAGAGCTGCGCCGAAATTATAGATTGCATCGGTTACCACCTTGGTCGAAACATCGCAGGTTTCGATAAACGTGGTTCCGTTGTGCGGCGCAGCAACCGCCGTGAGCGAATACACCCAGTTGCCCTTGCCGCCCTCAAACAGCGGAGATACCTTTGTGCCTGCCGCCTTTGCGGCCGCGACCTCTTCCGCGCTGCCGTTTGCAAGCAGCTCGAGGAACAGGCGCGTCGTCGCGCCGCCGAAGCTGTGTCCGATAAGGTTAATCTTCTTCTGCGCGCTCCAGCCCTCAAAAAGCGGCTTTTCGTAGGTTATGCCGTAGCGATCGTGACCCTTGGCCGCCGAGTGCGCAGCGCCGTAGTCAACCGTTCCGCCGACAAGCTGCGCATAAAGCTCGCACGCTCTGTCCCAAGCGCCGGAGAGAGGTCCGACCTGAGCGGCATAGCTCTCGTAGCCCTTTGAGTTCAGGTACTTCATGAGATTGCCCGTTGTCATGCCCCAATACGGCATGATCGGATCGAGCATCGATCTTTCGCCCCAGCCCATAAGTCCGTGGACAAAAACGAACGGATAGTCATCCTCCGGGTTCCCCTCGGCCGATGCCGCTGCCGGCAACAGGCTGCAAAGCAGCAGCACCGCAAGCAGCAGACTCAGAAGCTTTTTTGACTTTTTCATTTTTCTCCCCCTTGCAAATTATTTTCCCGTTAAGTATACAAAAAGTCTATTCTTATATTACCATATTATGAGTTGCCGGTCAACTGAATTAAGCGCTAAAAAAGCACCCTGCCGGGTGCTTTTCCCTGGAGCGGATGGCGGGAATCGAACCCGTGTCGCCAGCTTGGGAAGCTGGAGCCCTGCCATTAGACGACATCCGCATTATTATTGTTGTGCATCGTATTGTACACCAGATCTTTGGATTATGCAAGCGAAAAATGCCTGCCACAGCGTTGGAGCTTATAGTAGTGTCACGCATCATTGTAATTCCTGTATTCGGATGCGCAAAAGTTACTGGATAACCTTTGCGATTTCAATCCACGCGCCCCATGTGGGGCGCGACAGCAAAAGTGTACAAAAATTTGCTGCACTTTTGCGCAAGTTAAATAATTTTTTATTCCGCGAAGCGAAGTGCCGCACTGCATCGGCTCAAAAGCCACCCCGGTGCAGCGTTATAAGGCTGATTTTCCGGTGCGAACCTATCAGCAAAAACGTGTTCGCCGCCGCTTCGCACTTACAATATCAGCGCACCCTCCACATCGTATCCAGGCTTTGCTCCAAAGTGCTCGATTTTGGACTTATACTTATCTCCGAGATAGTAAAAGCGAAGGCTATCCTTCTCGCTGTCCATTATCTCACATAGACAGTGCTGAAGTTTTTTGAGTTGAGTTGCATCAACAAGGCACTCAAACACGGAGTTTTGCACTCGCTGACCGTAATTCACACATTGCTTGGCTATTTTTCTAAGCCGCCTCCGGCCGCCTGAGTCTTCGGTATTGACATCGTATGTTATAAGAACCATCATTCAATTCACCTCATTTCCACAGGAACGGAGGATAGGCATCCAAATCACCTCGCAGGAATCTGGACATCAGCATCGACTGAGCATAAGGCACCAGTCCCCAACTGATCGTTTCTTTAAGGTACGGATGAATCAGCGTTTCCTGCTTCAGTTTTTGCCATGCAGCCAGGAATGACCTGCGCGCATCATCTTTCAAGTAATACGCGCCGTTTTCCTTTCGCTCAAAGCTGTCGGCAGTTACCGCTCCGAGGTTGATTTGTGTCAAAACAAATCGATCAGCAAACGGCGCTCTCAGTTCCTCGAGCAGGTCGAGCGCCAGCGATGCTCTTCCCGGGCGAAGCGTGTGCATAAATCCGACTGCCGGGTCGAGGCCGACAGTTTCAAGCGCGCATGCGATCTCATTTCCAAGAAGCGTGTAAGCAAATGATAGCATAGCATTCACCGGGTCGAGCGGTGGCCTTCTGTTCCTGCTGTCAAACGGGAAATCGCTCTTATTCCGTAAGATAAGCTGACGAGAGCCGAACGCATATCGGTTTTGACGGGCAGATTTTCGCCCATGCTGCGTTAAAGCTCTTGACAATACAACAAGTATTCTCTGCAAACTTTGCCTTGCCTGAGCAAAAATCTGCTCCGGCAAAACTGCAAAGCACGGCATATATCGCTCCGTCGCGGGCAAGCCTGTTAAACGCAGCATCAAACAAATTCACGCTGAAGGACTGCGCAAGGCGCAGAAGGCTCATTTCATTCTGCATATCATGCTCTCCGCAAAGATCGGCTATCAATTTGCTGCCTTCACCATACGGCACAATGACCGCTTTTGTTTTCTGATAAATGGCGGCAAAATGCTCATACGCCGTGCGAAAGTTTTGATTAAGCACAAGCTCTTTGTTTAATCCAAAAGTTTTCGACTCGTGCAGACGTTCTTCGTTTCCGGCCAGAAGCTTGGACAACGATGCGTTAAGTGATTTGATCGGATAATCCTTTATTGCACCGATATAGTCCTCTTCGCGCTTAAAATAAGTGTCAAGCACGCTCAGCGAGCCGAAATCACTGCCACCGTGCGCAGCAATGGCGCGCGTTATATTGCCGCCATTTTGGATATCGGGCAAACGCCGGAGCTTTTCCTCTGCAAACTCCCAGACGTAAACTGCTCCCGAACCGTATTCCATGCTTCTGTTGCATCTTCCGGCAGCCTGCACTATGCTTGGCATTCCGGCAAGGCTGCGCACTACAATTGGAAAGCTCACATTAATACCAGCCTCGATCAGCGCTGTTGACACACACAAAACCCGTGCGTTTTCGCTCAGCCATATCTTTATCCATTGCAGGAAACGCTTTCTGTGGGCAGGACACAGAAGTGTGCTCATATGAATGCACAAAACCGCATTATCGCCGCTCTGCTTTGCGAGAGCTCGTATCTTGCTTTCATCAAGCGCGGCATCCGGCAGTACAGGCGTGAGCCCTGCTGCGCGCGCAGCATCCATCGCGGCACAATATACGTTCCACGTGACCCGCTTTGTATTGACTATGGTGAGCGCCGAATCTTGGCACAGCATTTGCGCAATCAGCGCTGCAGCCTCATCATTTTTGAGTGCTTTATCGAGCTTCGGCTCATATTTGACCTTCTCAAGTCGCTTATAAAGCGCCTGCGGATCCGGCATGATCTCGGTCGGCGGCGGCAATATATTGAGCGCAGGCTGGGTCGCAGTGCAAAGCACAATCGTGCATCCACAGGCACTCGCGAGGAAAGTCACCGCGCGCTCAAAAAGTGTCTTGCAGTGCTTGGGCAGCGACTGTATCTCATCGAAAACCAGCACCGAATCGGCAAGTCGGTGAAGCCTGCGTGCATCGGTATTGCCGCTTCCGAAGCACGCATCCAAGAATCGCACAAGGCTTGTAAGTATAACATCACTATCCCAACGCTCTGTCAGCGTTTTATACTCGAGCTGTTCATCTTCCGACGGTATAGCAACATCCGAGTGGTGTTCGAGAATAGATACCGAATCGCCGAGCGCGCTGCGAATGTCGGCAGCATTTTGGTCAAGTATCGTGTTGTACGGTATGATATAGAAAATGCGCTGCATACCGTTTTTTGCAGCATGCTTCAGGGCATAGCGAAGGCTTGAATATGTTTTTCCTCCGCTGGTGGGTACGGAAAGCGTAAATATTCCGCGTTCGGCTTCGGCAGCCGCGCAGCAAATATCCGATATTTCTGCGCGAACGGCATTTATTGCTCCGACGCCGCAAAGATTTCTTCGGCGAAAGCTTTCAAACGTTTCCTCGGCGCGAGCCCAATCCGGATCATTTTTCTCTTGGAACGGATCCGCATTGTAGTTAAAGCATGCCGAATCCCAACGGTCTGCATCTATAAGTATGCTCAGGAGCATCCTTGCGAGCATGCCGAGTTCAAACATACGCACCGAAGCAGCGCCCGTTTGGCCTCCGATTCTTTTTACGCAAGCACTTATCTCATTGCAAGCGGCGTGAAAAAGTTCGTCAAGCTGCTCCGGCGGCACTACATTTTCAGCGTACCAAGCTGCTGCTTCGTTATAGCGCAGCTTATCCTCATTCTGCATCATCGATTCCAAAAACGGCGACTGACCCATTTCATTGAGGCAATCTGTCAGCCCGGAATGATGGCCGAGTATGCACAGGCACACGATTTGAGCCGTGAGCTTTTCTTTCCGCGCGCCGGCTTTTAAAAACCAGCGGCGATATGCGTATATTGCCCAGGTCGGCGCATGGTTGTGCGGCGATGCAGCCCCGTCTTCAGCCGTCATAAGGTATGCGGCAAAATCTGCGGTTGCTTTGCCCATGTCATGCATGAGTCCGATCAGCTGCGCTGTTTTCTCAAGGCCGATTTTTCTGCCTGCTTTCGCGCATAATGCTCCGACCGTCCGGCAATGCTCCGCAAGCGGCTGGGCAGTATTATCCATTTTTCTTATATGAGCTATCATGTTCATGGCCATTCCTCCGCTTGATGTAAATATCATACATCCGGCATGCATTTACCGCAACGATTTCACGAAAATTCAGCACATCCGACAAATTCAGTCAAATCAATTTAGCAAAAAGCCGTATCGCGAGATTTCTCACGATACGGCAGGATAGTCTGTATCCATCCTTCACAGCACATCCTTTGTTATCTCGCGGCCGCAGGTGATATTGAGGTTTCCGTTGCGGCAGCGCAGCGCGTCGAGGAATGCCTTCGGCACATTATCGCTGTTTAAAACGATCCGATACTCAAGCTCGTAAAGCGTTCCCATGTTTGAGGTTTTGACCTTAACAAGTGAATTTGACCTGGTATACTCGGCAAAAACATCGTCAAAAAGGCCCTCGTAGTCAAGATTTTCGGGTATGGTGATTTTCAGCGTGCGCTCTTCGGCTTTGCCCTTGCCGAAGTTCAGCGCCGTCAGTGCCATTATGACGGCCGAGATGATCACAAACGATATGACCGCAAGGCCTACAAAGCCCATGCCAGTTGCAAGGCCGACGGCCATAGCCATGAACAGCACGCCTATCTCGCGCGCGGTTCCCGGAACAGACCGGAACCTTACAAGGCTGAACGCGCCTGCGACGGCGACTCCGGCGCCGACGTTGCCGTTTACGAGCATGATGACAAGCTGAACGACCACCGGGAGTATCGCCAGCGCGACCGCATAGCTCTGGCTCGAGCGCGAGCGATACATACCGACAAGCGCGATACCGACGCCGAGGACAATTGATGTGAACGTGCATATCAAAAATGCAGGCAGCGTAAGCTGCGAGGATATTATGGATTCAAGCACAGTCGGATTCCTCCTTTTTCTCAAGTGCATCCCCTATTCGGAGGATGCTGTTTTTATAGCAATGACCGATTTTTGAAAACGATGTCGGGAATGCGCCGGTTTCCGACAAAAGTCTGCTCAACCACATCGGGCACGCTCCGGGGATTTTTATCTCCATGAGCACCTCTCCCGGCGGCAGCAGCGGCGCGCCGTGAGAACCGAGGCGCAAATCAAGCTCATCCGTGCGAAAGCGCAGGCCGGTATCAAATGTCATTCTCAGCTCCGGCTGCTCTGTGCCGGAGAAAGCCATGCGGTCGTATCCGATGAACACCTTCGGCTTTGCCGCATAACTCGCCCTGAACCACTCGATCTCGCGGCCGATCTGGCCAAAGTTCTCGCCCGGAGCTTCACCGCTTAAAAGCTGCTGTGCCGCTTCGGGGCTTGCCGTGATCCTGCGCTTATACACAACTCCGTCGTACTTCTTTTTTAGCTCAACAAAAACCCTTCCGTTCTCGTCCGGAACGCCGTAGCTGCGGACACGGAGCTTTTCCTTATATATTGGCTTTTCTATCGATGCGCGGACAAGCTGCCAGTCGTCAGTGTCGTAATAGATATTGCATATGGTGTAATTGCCGAACTTATCGGCCTGCATATGTGTCTGCATGCCGTTTATTATCTGCATCTGCTGTTCCTGCGTTATGCGGTACTTTTTTTCGTAGCGTTCAAAGCAGCTCTGTATGCTCTCCGCCATTGGTTTTTCCTCCTTCGCCGGTTGAAAGTATGCGCTCATAATAAACTGCCGACCTGAAACCAAGCTTAAAGGAAAAAATAAATTCTCTTCAGGCTCGTTTTAGGTCGGCGTAATACAATCTGCTCATCCGAAACGAAGGAGGCAAACAATATGAACATCAAAAAACTTCTGTCGCTGCTGCTTGCCGTTCTGCTTATACTGTCGCTTGCGGCGTGCTCTGCGCAGGGCGGCGACAAGACTCAGTCCGGCGACGAACGCTATTCCGCCGATGCGGCCTTTACATTCTCCGACAGTGGGATAAAGGCAACCGGCAGCAGCGACGGCTATGAAATAGACGGAACTCACCTCGCTATCAAAAGCGCCGGAACATACTCGCTGTCCGGCTCATGTGCCGACGGCAGCATTGAAGTCAAAAAGGGCACTACCGGCGTCACGCTTATATTGAACGGGCTGGAGCTTGACAGCGCCGACACCGCGCCGATATCGTGCAGCAAGTCCACCGAGGTCACGATCGTCGCGGCCGACGGCTCGATAAACGCGCTGAGCGATTCTGCCGAGAATAACGACGACGAGTATCCCGACAACGAAAACGCCGAAAACGCGGTCATAAAATGCAAAGGCGGCTCAATTGTCACGCTGTGCGGCACAGGTACGATAAACATCACCGCTAACGGCAAAAACGGCATCAAATCCGGCGCCGCGTCCGATGTAGAGGGCGATGCATCGCTCACTATAAAGGAGCTAACGCTTAATATCTCAGCTAAGGTAAACGACGCGATAAACGCAGAGCAGCTTTTAAACATTGAAAGCGGCACACTAAATATCTCCGCTACCGATGATGCCGTACACTGCGATCTTGTTCTGAACATAGGCGCAGACGGAACCGACGGGCCGACAATAGACATAGCAGAATGCTATGAAGGACTTGAGGCAGCCGAGCTGAATGTGCTGTCCGGCAACATTTCAATCATGTCATCCGACGACTGCCTGAACGCGACAAACTCCGACCTTGGAAGCTATGATTTTGCCATGAACATCTCGGGCGGCACGATAAACGCCTATTCGAGTGAGGGTGACGGCTTTGACTCAAACGGCGATCTGAATATCTCCGGCGGAATCATCGCCGTGTGGACGGCAAACAGGGCCGACAACCAGCCGCTCGATGCCGACGGAACGCTGAACATCTCAGGCGGTACGGTGCTCGCTGCCGGCGCGTCCAATGGCATGGGGCTTAGCATAAACGCCGAGCAGGCATATGTCACATTCTCTGCATCCGGCCAGCTTATTTCTAAGGGTGACGTAGCGAGCATCAAATCCGCAGGCGGCAGCGATCTGTTCAGCGCTGCGGCAAGCTGCGACGCATCGTTTGTTTTCTTCTCATCGCCCGAGCTTGACTCCGGCAGCAGCTATAGCTTGTATGCCGGCGACAACAGCGCAGCAGCAGCCGAGGCGCAGGCTGGAACAGCCACCGTTGGCGGCGGTATGGGCGGAGGCATGCAGCCCGGCGCAGCTCCCGATGGCGGCAGCGGCAAATTCGGCGGCGATCGCCCGACCGGCACTCCGCCGGAAAAACCGAGGCAGGCATAAGACATCCGGCAATGATCATTTAATCAAGCAAAAAGCAGACGCAATGCGTCTGCTTTTTCATATCATTACGCCCTCATCCTCAAGCTCTCTAAGGCGACTGTAAAGCGTACCTCTCGACATGCCGAGGTAACGCGCGGTTTTTGCCTTATTGCCGTTATGCTTAATAAGTGCGTCTATAATTCGCTCAGCTTCCGCATCACGCACGTCAAACGGCGCTCCTGCGCTAAGAGCCGGGCGATCGGTCTGGAGCGGCGTAAAGTCCTCCTCAACATCCGCGACTTCAAGCTCATGCCCATCCTCGGCTTTCAGCACGCTTCGCTCTATCGTGTTTTTAAGCTGTCGCAGATTACCCGGCCACGAGCTTCTCTTAAAGCGTTCGACCGTTTCCGCCGATACTCTGAAAATGTTCTTTCCGTATCCGGCCGACAGCAGCGTTACGAAATAATTGCTCAGCTCCTGCATATCTGACTGCCGCTCGCGCAGCGGAGGAAGATCAATTCGGAGAACGTTCAGTCTGTAATATAAGTCAAGCCTGAACGAGCCGTCCTTCACCTTTTGCAGCACCTCGCTGCCTGCCGCCGCGATGACCCGAACATCGGCATGTACGCTGCGGCGTGAGCCGATCGGAGTGACAATGCCGTCCTCAAGAAAGCGCAGCAGGAAGCTTTGCATATCCTGGCTCATTTCGGATATTCCGTCAAGAAACAGTGTTCCTCCGTCTGCCTGAATGAATTTGCCGGGATTTTTTTCGGTGCCTATCAAAACCGTTTCAACGGTTTCTCTCGAAAATTCTCCGCAGCTTATCGGGACAAACGGCCCGGCAAAACGCGAGCTTGCATTGTGGATCGCCTGCGCAAACAGCTCCTTTCCGGTGCCGGATTCGCCGGTTATCAGCACATTTGCCGGGCTTGACGCAGCTGCCTTTGCTTCATTTTTTACACGTTTCATCGCAGCTCCAACGGCGATGATATCCTGAAAATTATATACTGCATTGTTTCGTTCGGCACGGGCGCTGTATTTGCGTATCTGCTCGGCGGTTTTTATTGAAACCTTCAGGCCTATAACCTTATTGTTTTCCTTGATCGCGAGGCATTCCACATAATATCGCTTTCCGGCTCCACCAAGAGCCGTGTTGCCGGCAGATATCTCTTTACCGGATCGCAGCGACTTCAGCACAAATGATAATTCTGGAAAGCTGTCGCGCAGCGAGCTGCCGATCACCGACGTTATATGCATTCCAAACTCGTTTTCAAATCGGCTGTTTGCAAAAACGACAACTCCCGTATCGTCAACGAGCAGTGTTATATCCGTGCTGCACTGAACCGACTGCTCCAGCAGGTGGAACCTGCGCTCGATATGCGGATAAAGTATGCGGTTTTTATAGGTGAAATCACCGGCTTCGAGCATAAAGGTTGCGAATTAACGGAGTTCTTAAAGCATTTGTCAAGAGGCAGAAATATAACGGTTACGGCATGGAAGCCGGGGCCGGCAGATGTCTCGCCGTATCTGGCAATGCAGGCATACGGCGTCAGAATATCGCAATAGTGCCCCTCCCCGGCACTGAAGCAGGTCACGAACGGCTTTTCCGGCGCTGTATTCCCTGCAAAGACGCCGACATTTTCAACGGAAAATTGAGTTCCTATGCGCAAGCCACGGGATTTCAATTCGTTGAGAAGTGAGGCCGAGCCGCTTTTGTGAAACGCCGTGAGCTTGGTATCAAGATAAAACATGGCGCCGCCCATTCGCTCGAGCGCCGTGCTTCTGCTTTCATAGTAATCCCGAAAGTAGGCCAGATGGCACTTTGATATATCGTCAATACGGTCAAAAACGTGCAGGTCGCGGCAGTCGTCGCTCAATCGAACGGTGTGTGCTTCGGCACCGGCTGCGCGCGACTTCTCCCATGCCGCGACGGTTTTATCATATTTATGGTCATATTCTTTCAAATTTCCGCTCAAAAATTGCTGCTTCAAAATTTTCAGAACATCATTTCTCGGAAGTTCGTTCATGCTGCCGCCTCCTCGTTGAACATTTTTGCACACTTCATTTTATATTATACTCACCTCGTTAAATGTGTTCAACACATTTTTACACTTATGTTCAAAAGTGTTCAACATAGCCTCGCGGTTGCCCGTTTTCGCGTCCTTTGATATTATATTGTCAAATCCACGATAGGAGGGCAATTATATGAACACCGTTCTTACCGAAGAAGAACGCGAATTGCAAAAAATATACAAAGAATACGCCGACGAGCGTATCCGTCCCCACACATTAGAGATCGACAAGGGACTTTTCAGTGTTGAGCCGCTGCTGAAGGAAATGCACGAGCTTGGCTTCTGCGGCATTGTAATCCCCAAAGAGTACGGCGGACTTGGCAGCACCTATGTGCACTACGTTCTCGCGGTCGAGGAGCTGTCCAAGGCCAGCGGCCCGGTCGCAAAATCCGTTTCCGGACAGACAAACATGTGCTTCCCCATTCTTCACTACGGCACCGAAGAGCAGAAGCAGAAATACGTTGTTCCTTGGGTAAAGGGCGAAAAGCGCTCGGCATTTACGCTCACGGAACCCGGTGCAGGCTCAGACGCAGCCGGAATGCAGACGACCGCCGAGCTTATAAACGGCGAATTTGTCGTCAACGGCACAAAAGCATTCATCACCGGCGCGCGCGAGGCCGATTTTTTCCAGACCTACTGTCAGTTTAAAGCTCCCGACGGCACAAAAAGCCCCATCTGCCTGCTGATAGACGTGCACGAGTGTGAGGGTATAACGATCGGCCGCAACGAGGATCTCATGGGCATGCGCGCAAGCTCGGTTGCCGAGGTTATATTCGACAACGTCCACGTTCCTGCCGAAAATCTGCTCGGCCAGATCGGCAAGGGCTTCCACGCCGCAATGTCAACGCTCGATGCAGGCAGATTGGGTATCTCGGCGGTCTGCGTCGGCATGGCTCAGGATGCGGTTGACCAGACCGTTAAGTACACAAAGGAGCGCGTGCAGTTTGGCAAACGCATTTCGCAGTTCCAGAACACGCAGTTTAAGCTCGCCGAATACCAGACCAAGGTCGAAGCTGCTCGTCTTATGGTCTATAACTGTGCCAGTATGATGGATAACGGTCAGCGCGTCTCCCACCTTTCCTCAATGGCGAAATACTATGCTTCCGATGTGCTAAACGAGGTCGTGCGCGGCTGCTTACAGCTGCACGGCGGTTACGGATACAGCAAGGAATTTGTTATTGAAAAGCTCTATCGCGACGCGAAGCTCACCGAGATATTTGAGGGCACGAGCGAAATTCAGAAAAAGATCATTGCCAAGTGGATGGGCGTTAAGTGACGGAGGTTCGGAAAATGAATATTATTGTTTTTATAAAGCAAATACATCCCATGCATGAACGATGGGAACACTGGGGTCTCTGGGGATCGGGGGGATAGATGCCTTGGAGCCGCATGCAAGAACAACACGATCGTAGTCCTTGCTTGCTGCGATTATATCCTCTGCCGTCGCT
>UMKG01050598.1_pt1 | contig 17314 bp, 14 predicted proteins | sample 1966261 | NCBI WGS metagenome assembly UMKG01 (sample SAMEA4836169, study PRJEB28245) | human gut metagenome | biome: gut microbiome; material: fecal sample | place: Denmark | collected 2008 | reverse complement strand
GATCGACATCGGACCATCCATCGTCAAGCAGCACCCAGGATACTGGTATGTTCTTGCGACGGAATTCCTCCATTTTGGCGATGATTGCCCGTTCGCTGACGTCCTGCCCGAGCGAATCCCACGTACACCATCCAAACCCGGCAAGTTCCTTCGGGAATGCGCGTTAGGAACGCATGCGGATATGCGTCCGTGTGACGGCAGCGCGCACGCATTCATGGATGGCCCGATATGGATCATCGGACACGGCGGCAACGCCCAGCATCCCATCCAGCCGGGTGAAGCCCATCGCGTTGGTGGACGCCCGCAACCGCAACCGTCCGTCGGAAGCCTCCCAAATCGGCACGGATATTACCCTCGCGCACTGCCAGCATCGCGTACCGCGTATCGGAGGAGCGCCACAGCAGAAGCTGGGTCCGTTCGGGAATGTCAGAGAACGTCCGCTCCCATATCGGACGCATCCACCATTCCTTGTGCTGGTACAAAGACAGAATGCAGCCGTCGTGCGGCACGTCGACGTCGAAACAGACCTCGACCGCGCAGAACGGATTATACGTGTCCTGCTCCTGGAACCGTACAGCACGATGCGCGGTCTGGAAGACATGTCCGTGGCCGGGCACGACGGATCGGATGTGGCCGCCAGCATCAAACTGACCACCATGGCGCAGCCCGCGAGCGAAATCGGACGAATCGCGGCACGCAAAAACATTGGATCTCGCCGCAAAAAAACACTGGACGAGCCGCGCACAATCATCCAGACCGTGCTGACGCCCGGCGATACGACGCGGCCAATCGCTCACGAATAGCGATTGGATGGCCGGCGGACGGGAAGGGACGTCGGACGGGACTCCAGCCGATCGAGTAAATAAGCGAATAAATCGGTTTCGTATCGAAAAAATCGAGTTTTTCGGGTTTGGGGGGTACGCTTTCGATGCGATTCGGCGGAAATTGCGCCCCCATATATGCATCGGGATTCATTCGATGATGGAAAACCGACTTTTTCGAATACGGGGGCAGAGCGATAGAAGCCAAAGGTATAAAGGTCAGGCACGCAGAATCGACGCGCAGCCGCTGATATATACGAAAAAGCGGGAATCCTCGAAAAAGGGGAAACGAGGATTCCCGCTCGGCGCTGTGAAGTGTTACTTCCTGAACGGACGGCCTACGGCCGCATTGTCCCTGCCTTCACTCGCCTATCGGCTCGCTCAGGGGGAGCCTATGAACAGACCACTGGGCTGTTCACTTAACGGCTCCCCTCATCACTCCACCGACGACCCACTTTTGGGCGAAGATGTAAACGATGAGGACCGGAGCCATGGCCATCAGGTAGGACGCGAAGGCCATCGGATAGTTCGACGTGAACTGGCTTTGGAACACATACTGTGCGAGCGGAATCGTCTGATTGCTCTGATCAGTCAGCGTGATCAACGGCAGCAGGAAGTCGTTCCAAGCCCACAGTGCGGTCAAAATCGCAATCGTGGCATTAATCGGACCCATCAGCGGGAAAATAATCGTCCAGAAAATGCGCCAAGTGGAAGCACCGTCGATGCGAGCCGCCTCTTCCAACGAAATCGGAATCGAACGAATAAAACCAATCGCAATAAACAGATTCGTACCAATACCGAGAATCGTATACAGAATAATCAGACCAAGCTGATTATCAAGATGCAGCGAACCCATTTCCTTCGCGATCGGCAGCATGATCACCGTGAACGGCACGAACATCATCGCAAGGAAGAAGTAATACAAGAAGCGGAAGAATCGCTTATCCATATTCCTTGCCACAGCATACGCGACGAACGTGTTCGTCAGCAGCGTCAACACCACCGCGCACACAGTGATAATCGCGGAATTAAGCGCGGCCTTCGGATAGTTCACCTTATTCCATGCATCGGCGAAATTATGCCATTCCCACGTGGTTGGCAGGCTGAACGTACCAGCCTCGCCCGGAGTCTTCAGCGCGGTGACCACGGTGAAATACAGCGGCACGAGCACGGTGAGGCTCAACACGGTCACAACCGCGGTCAGCCACCAGTTGACCTTATGATCCCGGCGGATTTTCTCCGGCTTTGCTTGCGCTTGAACGCCAGTCTTTGCAACAGTTGCGCTAGTCATGATATTTCCTCTTTACCTTCAGACTTTCAGACCCTTGCTCAGACCTTTTCCTTGCCGCTGAAGAACTTCAGCTGCACAAAGGCCAGGATTGCCAGCACGATGAAGAACGTGACCGCGTTCGCCATCTGGTAGGAGTATTCGCCATTACCAAGGCCGTTCTGGAAGATCAGGTACGAGACGGTTTCGGTCTTGGAATCCGGACCGCCCTTGGTCAATGCCATGATCTGGTCGAACGCGCCGAGCGAATTCTTGAGGCTCAACACCATGTTGATGGTGAAGAACGGGCCGATCAGCGGGAAGGTGATCTGCCAGAAGTTCTGCCAAGCGCTCACGCCGTCAATTGCGGCTGCCTCGTAAATCTCGTTGTCGATGGTCTGTAGACCAGCCAAGTACAACAGCGTGGAGTAGGCCACGCCCTGCCAGATCGACAGGAACACAATCGGGAACCATGCCAAATCCGGATTGGAAATCATCGACGTCGACAGCCAATCAATATGCAGCGCCTGACCGATCGCCGGCAGCGGCGTCATGAAAATGTACTTGAACACGTAGCCGATCACCAGCACCGACAAGGTGTACGGAATGAAGAAGATCGCACGGAATCCGTTTTTGAACGCGATTTTCGAATTCAGCAGCACCGCAAGGAACATGCCAAGGAAATTCGTGCCAATCGTAATCAAAATTGCGATGAAAATAGTAAACAGGTACGCGTGACCGACGCGAGAATCCTGGAACATCGCAATATAATTCTTCAATCCGATGAATTTAAAATCACCGTAACCCTGCGAATTAGTGAACGAGTATGCCGCGCCCTGCAGGAACGGCCAATACAGGAAGATGGACACCAGAATCACAGCCGGAACGGTCATCCAATAAAATGCCGGATCAACCTTGCGCTTGGAATATTTCGAAACCTTATTCTTGGAAGTTTTTGCCGATTTCTTCGCAGTATTTGCAGTATGTGCGGTAGTCATGTCCGTTCCTCCTCTCACCTGAAGTTTCTGGCTTCGATCTTGTCGTATTCGGATTGCATGCTGTTCAGGAATTTTTCGGTGTTGCCCGACTGAATCAGCGTCTGCAGGAAGCCTGCGAGATTGATGCTGGCTGGCACGTAATGGTCGCAGAAGTCGGCCAGTTTGCCCGCCCGGTAGAAGTCGAGCACGCCATTCAGCGCTTCGTCACCCACATACGTGTCTTTGTAGGGGGTAAATGCGGACTGCTGCTTGGAGTAGTCCTTGATGTTTTCGTCGTTCATCAGAAAGTCGATGAATTCGCGCACTTCCTTCTCATGCTTGGTGTGCGCACCCATGGTCAGAATCACGTCATCGCCTGCCGTGAGCTGCTGTTCTTCGGCATTATCAGTTGCCGGCATTTGCGCGAACCGCAGGTTGGCATCGCTGTTGATGAGTCGGATCTGCGGAATCGCGTAGGTGCCGAGTGGCAGAATCGCAGCTTTGTCTGCGGCCAGATCCTGCGTGGCCTGCTGGTAAGTGACTGCCGGATTCTTCTGCGTGTAATTCTGGTAGATCTCGACCAACTGATCGCTGACAGTGCCCCACAAGTCGGAGAATTTCTTCGATCCGTCTTTGAGGGAAAGATATTCGGATTCCGGCACCAGCGTGGAGTTGAGTGACGCCAGCGGCGCCTGAAGTGTCCACGGATCGGCAGTGCTCGCTTCGAGCGGTACAATACCCTTGCTCTTGAAGCGTTGCAGCAGGTCGATAAATTCGCTCCATGTCTGCGGCGGATTGTCGGGATCCTCACCCGCCTGCTCCCACACGTCGGCGTTGATGATGTAGCCGGATGCGTTACCCGCATACGGCAGGCCGTACAGGCGCTTCTTGGATTCGTCGTTGGTTTGTACAAGGCTCTTGGCGATGTTCACCATGCCTGGATTGAGTTCGTCGACGATGTCGTCGTCGGTAAAATCGTGGAAGACACCTGCTTCGGCGAGCATACCGAAATTAATATCGCCATTGATAGTGATGACATCGGGTTCGCGATTTTTCACCAGTCGAGTACGCAGATCGGTAGTTGCGTCGGACGAATTGTTGACGTTGACTTTGATGTTGGGATGGGTTTTCTCGAATTCCTTTGCTTTTGCGGTGAACCAGTCCGCCGCTTCGGCTTTATACTGAAAGAAATCCAAAGTGACGGTTCCAGCGGTACTGTTGCCGCAACCGGCAAGACCGGCAGTCAATGCGACTGCGCATACGGCTGTGAGCGTACGGTATACAATCCTCCTGAATTTACCTACACTGGTGGTGGAATCAGGTTTCATTCTCGACTCCTTTGTATCTTTTCTCCATTACGGTGCAGCAGCTTCCTTACCGCATCACCGTTACTGAAAATTGTAGAAGGAGGCAGTTTTCATTCCCAGCTCAGCGCGCCTGTACGGGGCAGAAAACAAAAACGACGAGATTTTGTCACTCTGAGAAAGTAATTTGATGCACGATGTACGCGAACAGGAGCACGAAGGATGGTGCAGATGGCGGTTTCACCTCTGCCACAGTGGTTTGAAGGCTCGGAATATACCCATAAAGTCGCGGTTTGCGTCATGAAATACGGTCCGATTTCGCGTATTACTTTGGCACAGATTTTAGGACTTTCGCAAGGCGCGGTTTCCCGTATTACCAGCGATCTGATTTATGCTGGCGTGATCGAGGAAACGCCGATGCCGTCCGGCAAGGCCGGTAAACTGCCGAAAGGTTTCGTTCAGAAAGAAAATACGGAACGTCGCGGCCGCCCGCAAATGGGATTGCGAATAATCAAGAACGCGCGATCTTTCGTCGGCATGAAAATCAATGCGACGCATATTTCGGCGGTTGCGGTCAACGCAATCGGGCAGATTATCACCGGATGCCACGATTTGGAAATCGAAGACACGTCGCCGCAAACCGTGGTCACGCTGATCAAACAACTGACGATCGACTGTTCCGACGAGGCGGAGATGGCAGGATGGCCGAAACCGTGCGCCGTGGGAATCTCGCTGGGCGGGTATGTCATCGACAATGCCGTAGTGACGTTCGCACCGTTCATGCACTGGTCGCAGCCCGTGGAGCTTTCCGCTATGGTTCGCGAGGCTACCGGATTGCCGACAGGCATTTACAATGATATCGATTCGTTGGTCGTTGATGCCTGCCTGTTTGGGTCCGGTGTTGGATTGGATAGCTTCGCGGTGCTGACGTTCGGCGCAGGCGTCGGCTATTCGTTGACGGTCAACGGCGAGCTGGTGAGCTGTCCGGATAAAAGTTACGGTTTGGTCGGGCATATTCTGGTCGATCCGGATGGACCGCGTTGTGTTTCCGGACACAAGGGATGCGCGCAATGCCTGTCCGACAACTCGATCGCGGCGGAATATTCGCAGATTATCGGACACCCCGCATCATTCGACGATTTCGCACGTGACGCACGCGCGAACAAACCGCAGGCGACGAATCTGGTGAACCGCACCTGCTTCCGTCTCGGCACCATGGTGGCGACCATCGCCAATCTTGCCATGCCAGACAAAATCATGATCGCCGGAGAATCGTCGTTCATCGCGAAATTCGGCATTGACGACTTGCGCAACGGCATCAACATGTATCGGCATAGCCAGGCCGCGCCAGTGGATTTTGAAATTCCCGACCATGATTGGGCATTGTGGGCCAAGGCTGCCGCAGCGCAGGCGATTCGGCAATATGTTGGCTGATTGATTACTTGATTGTTTTTTAATGCAAAAATCCTCCCTTTTGTTCAGGGAGGATTTTTGTTATGCGATTACGGCTTATTCAGCGCTCTCGACGGGCGCAAGCACGGCCTTGAAAAGGACTGCTTGCGCCGGATGCAGTGCCGGCGGGCGGATGCCGTACGTGGCGAGCGCACGTCCGGTCATCTTCACACCTTCGGTCTTCCACCAGCCGAGCGGGCTCTGTCCGTTGGCGATGTCTTGCTTGGCGAGGTCGAGGCTCACGTCGAGCGGAGACACCTCATACACCTTGTCGGGGTCGAGGCCGGGCAGGCGTACCGGCGCGGCCGGGTAGGTCTGCGAGGTGGTGAGCTGGGTGAAACGGTAGATGGCGGCTGCCTTGTTGGGCATGACCACACCGTCCAAGCGCACTGCCGGATCGGCGGCGTCGGAATGCACGACTGTGTCGACTGCGAACCATTCGCGATGCTTCTTGAATTCGGCGACCCATTCGGCGAGCGCGTCGATGTCTTCCTGCGGTTCCTTGAGCAGGTTCCATTCGATGCCCATGTGCCCGAAGAAGGCCATGGCCATGCGCAGTTCCTGCGTGGTTGCGCGATGCGTGGAGTGCGCCGGTGATGCGCCCACGTGTTCGCCGATCATTTCCGGAGGCACGAGCAGCGATGTATAGCGCTGGATGTCGGCGCGTTCCACCGGATCAACGCAGTCGGATCCCCAAATGCGGTCGGCTACTTCGAGAATGCCGAGGTCCACGCGGCCGCCGCCGGAAGAGCAGCTTTCGATTTCAAGTCCCGGATGTGCGGCCTTCAGATCGGTGAAAATGCGATATACGGCGAGCGTCTGCTGGTGCACTGCCGGGCGTCCGGTGCGCGGGGAGACGGCTTCGGTGACGAGCTTGTTGTGATCCCACTTGATGTAGTCGATGCCGAGTTCACCAACGAGCTTGTCCATTGCGTCGTAAATGTAGTCGTAGGCGTCCGGATTGGTCAGGTCCACAACCTGCTGGGTACGTCCCTGCATTGGCAGACGGCCTTCAGTGGGCTTCAACACCCAGTCGGGATGCGTGCGGAACAGGTCGGAATCCAGGTTGACCATTTCCGGCTCGAACCACAGGCCGAATTCGAGTCCCTTGCCATGCACATAATCGGCGAGTGCCTTGAGTGACTTGTCGCCGTCGGGCCACACGTCTTGCGAGATCTGCCAGTCGCCAAGGCCGGAGGTGTCGTCGCGGCGGGAGCCGAACCAGCCGTCATCCACCACGAAACGTTCCACGCCACTTTCCACGGCCTTGTCGGCGAGTGCGGTGAGGGTGTCGTAATCATGATTGAAGTAGACGGCTTCCCACGTGTTGAGAATGACCGGGCGTGGCTTGGGCGCGATGTTGTGTTCAGCGAGCCAGTCGCGATGCACGCGGCGAATGTAGCCGTGGAAGCGCGCTGCGACTTCGTTGAGGCCTTCGCCATAGGAGCCGATGAGCCATGGGGTGGTGTAGGACTCTCCGTTGGCGAGGCTGATTTCACCGCCGAACAGCACTTCGCCGCCGCCAATCACGCCGCTGGTATAGGGCAGGCGTTCCGCGGAAAGCACGCTGTTGCCGCTCCAGGCCACGTGTGCGGAGTAGACGTTACCATGCGTGAAGCCGAAGCCTTTTTCGCCGACGCTGAGCAGCAGGGTAGCATCGAAGTCTGGGCGTCCGGCCATGGATGCTTTGGCGAAGCGGCCGAGGGTGAAGTCTTGACGCTGCGGGGAGCGTTCGCGCAGATGGTGGCCGGTGGTGGTGAGGATTTCGTTGGCGTCGGCCGGCACAGTGAATGCGAGTTCAATCTTGCCGACTTCGAGCTGGCCTTCGCCAGTGTTCACGACTTCGGCGTTCTGGCGGATGAGGCCGGTTTCGTCGAGTTCGCAGGTCCAGATGAGTTTCACATGCTGTTCCACGTCTTCTGCGGTGACGGTAACGGTTGGGGTCTGCTTGGGTTCGTCGGCCACGCTCCAGCTCGGGTATCCGTCTTTTTCACCCATGACGTAGGTTTTGCCAGCTGCCACGGTTTCGGCGGTGATGTTGCTGACTGCGAACTTGCAGAACAGTTCCACGCCGTCGCGGCGCACGTCGAAGCGGGTTGCGCCAATCCAGGATTCGGATTGCGTGGGCAGTACGCTCGGCCATGAGGTGTAGTCGAGCGCGCCGGAAACGCGCTGTGGCATTTGCGCGTCGAACATGTCGATCGCGGTTGCCGGGGCTGCGAGCGGGCGGCCCCAGTGCACAAGTCGCGGCAGATCATTGCCGGGGAATACGAGTGCGAACGCCACGTTCGCGGCTGGCTGTTCGGCGTAGACCGCAGTGAGTTCGGTACCGTTGGTAGCATTGCCATGGAAGGTCTGAATGAGCGTCATTGCAGCATCCTTTACATATTGCGATTGCCTTGTATTGTCACCTTCGATGATATGTCAAGCTTTATTTGTTGACGTCGTCGAGCGTGTTTCTTTCTTTCGGAAAGTATTTCTTGCGACTGCAAAATCGAGTTACCGTTTTCCAGCAAAAAAATCAGTCATTAATCGTGCGCATTCCATTTCGCGCACACCACCGACGACTTCCGGAACATGACCGACGTGAGGGTCACGCGGAATGTCCCAAATCGAACCGCATGCACCCAATTTGGCATCCCACGCGCCGAACACGATTCGTCCGACATGCGTTTGCAGGCACGCGCCGGCGCACATTGGGCACGGCTCCAAGGTAACAATCAACGTGCAATCGGCAAGATTCCACGTACCAAGCGACCGAGCGGCCTGCGTCATGGCCTTGACCTCAGCGTGCGCCAACGGATCGGCATGCGCCTCACGCAGATTACGCCCCCGACCAATCACCGCTCCCCCAGCGTCAAGCACGACGGCACCGACCGGCACCTCACCCTCCGCTGCGGCTTCACGAGCCAACTCGATCGCAAGTCCCATGTCGTCACTCCACTGCATATCCGCCACTATACGGTTCCATTCACGTGAAGCAAAAGGCGAAACACACCCATAAATACCTCTTGGTAGGCTGGAAGAGTTTGGAAAATGCGCGCAAAGGAGGCACGTTGGCGGTATTCGAATTGATTGTATGTATTATCGCCGCGGTTGTGCTGTCTTCCTTTATCAGCCGTTTCATTCCCAAGGTTTCCACGCCTCTTGTGCAGATCGCGTTGGGTGCGTTGGCATCGCAGTTACCGTTTTTTCCGAACGTCACACTTGACCCGGAACTGTTCATGGTGCTGTTCATTGCGCCACTGCTGTATTTGGAAGCGCATGAAATCGACAAAAGCGAGCTGTTGAAATCCGTTAAACTGTCACTTTCATTGGCGATTGGACTAGCGATCGCTACGATGGTTGCCGTTGGTTTCACCCTGCATGCCGCATGGCCCGCAATTCCCCTTGCCGCGGCTTTGGCACTCGGCGCCGCGCTTGGACCGACCGACGCGGTCGCCGTATCTTCGCTTGGCAAGGAAGCCGCTCTTACGCAACGGCAAACCAGCGTGCTCAAGGGTGAATCCCTGTTCAACGACGCGTCCGGCATCGTCGGCTTCCAGTTTGCGATTGCAGCGGCCATCAGCGGCGTATTCGAAGTGGGCGATTCTGCCATACAGTTCGTGTTCTCGTTCTTCGGCGGCGCTATTTTCGGCTTGGCAGTAGGCATGATCGCCGACCTGTTATTTGAATCGTTGCGATCTTTCGGTTGGGAGACGACCACAAGCCGTATTTTGATGGAATTGTTCCTGCCGTTCATTCTGTATTTGGGTGCGGAAGCGGTGCATGTTTCCGGTATTCTTTCGGTAGTGACGGCCGGTTTGATCATCCGTTTCGACCGAACCGGCATCGGCCCGAATGTTGCTCGCACCAACATTGTTTCGTCAAGCGTATGGGGGGTATTCTCGTTTACGCTCAACGGCACGGTGTTCATTCTGCTTGGCATGCTGCTGCCGAATGCGATGAGCGCAAGCTGGGATGATCCTCAGGTCAGCAATTGGCGGCTGCTGGTTGCGATTCTTACGGTTTCCGCAGTGGTGATCGTCATGCGATTTCTGTGGATTTCGTTGATGCTGCGTCTCGCACGAGATACCGTCACCGGTAAGCGACGCAAGATGACGGCGCAACGTTGGCGTTCGGCCGCGGTCATGACGTTCGGCGGGCCGAAAGGCACCATCACCCTGTCGTTGATGTTCACGATCCCGTACACCATTACGGGAGGCGCGTGGTTCCCCATGCGTGACGAGCTGATCTTCATCGCAGGTGGCGTGATCGTCGTAACCTTGCTGCTCGCCAACTTCCTGCTGCCTCTGCTGGCGCCGAATCGCAATAAAGACGCTTCCGTGGAAATGACTGAAATCACTATCGAAGTGCTGCGACGGACCGTGGAGGAACTGACGGGACGAGTCACACCCGACAATCGTCGTGCGGTGCTGATGATCATCGACTCGTATACGAAACGTATTACACGGCTGAAGCAGCGCATCGGAGAAATCGATCCGCAAGGGTATATGCAATTGCAGATCGACGCGCTCAATTGGGAGAAGGAATACGTCAAGGCGCGACTGGCGAAAGTCAAAGCGACGCCGAACGACGACAAGGCAGCGCACGATCTGGAAATCGAAGCATGCGAGCGCCTGCTCGACCAGATCATGAGCTCACTGCGCCATATTGAAACGGAACATAATTCCGGACGCACCATCTGGCGAGCCAAAGGCCGCTTCAGGGCGTTGCAGAGGCGTATGGGCACCATGTTGAAGCGTGTGAACAGCCGCATTCGCCGCACTACCCCGCTGTTCAGCGACGACGAGCTGTTCGCGCACACCCGCGTGGTGCAGGTGGATGCCATCGAACATGTAATCGACCGCCTGTATGAGGAGATGGGCCGCGACACATACAATACGGAACATTGTTCGGCACTGCTGCTGGATTACCGACGAGGCGAGGCTACGCTGAGGTCGCGCCCGAATGTGGGCACGAGCGCGGAGGCGCAGGCGCAGGCGGAAGATGTGAAGCGCGAAAGCTATGGTATCGAGCTGGGTGTGATCCAAGACATGTACGAGGCGGGCGACATTACGCGTGCGCAATCCAAGCAGCTGCGACGCAACGTGTATGTGATGAGCGTGGACGCCGACGCGCAGATCTAGCATCCGCTGATCTGATTGGGTTAGCAAGCTGGCGTGAGCCGGTGATCCGCCATGAGTTTGTTTGCGAACGACCTGTGGGAACGTGGAGGACGAGACAACTGCGGAAACGGAACACGCGTATAACGTGGCAAACTGGAGGCCATTCCACAATCTAAAACATGGGGAAATTGAAATTCTCAGATATTTCCCAGAAAACGCCAGACATGTACTCAGCATCGTCTGCTTATATAGGAGATGTCAGCAAAAGAGCCGACCAGGAACCCACAGCAGTTCCCGACAATTGAACCCTTTCTTCTTCTCTCTCCTTTCTCTCCCCGGTGGTCTTCTCTCCACCGGGGTTTCTTTTTGCCTTCAACGGGTGGATTCCTCCAGTCAGTGGGAGAATCTGCCCGCTTACAAGCCGCTCAGCGTCCCAATCCTTCCAGTGACTGGGAGGATTGCCCCGCTGAAACGGGTATATTGGAGGCATGAGTGAAATACGCGAGCACGAAACCAGCGATTCCCACGATTCCAGCAATCCAAACACCCCGACCGGTCTGATCGGGCGCAAATCGCAGGTGGTTCCGGGGCGGTTCGGCGAGCCGCTGCAGGTCACGCACGTGCAGTATTCGCGCGGGGGTGGTAATGCGGCTCCACGACGCCCGCTGTTCCTCTGCCTGCACGGCTGGGGTTCCAATGAGGCTGATTTGGCCGACATGATGCGTTACGTAGCTCCCTACAACGATTTCGCGTCGTTGCGCGCGCCGCTCGTGCTGCAGGAGGCTGGTTCCGGTGAATTCGGTTTCGGTCAGGGCGCGTATTCGTGGTTCCATGATTGCGTGCCTTCCGGCGAAGATTTGGACCGCGACGCTTATGCTGCCGCCCAAGCCATTGACGATTGGATTGCGCGCAATGTTTCCGAAGATCGCGCTGTGGTGCCGATCGGTTTTTCGCAGGGTGGTTTGCTGGCGATTCAATTGCTGCGCGTCCATCCGGAACGGTACGCCGCATCAATCTCACTTTCCGGCTTCCTTGCTCCGGGAATCGTCGCCGGTAGCGCGCCTGCCGACAGTTATGTCGCGGAGTTGAATATTCCTGTGTTCTACGGCTACGGCAAGAACGATACCGTGATTCCGATGCCGGAGCTTTTCGCGACTGCCGCCTGGCTGGACGAGCATACGTTCCTCACGTCGAAAAGCTACCGTGGGCTCGATCATGCGGTTAGTCTCAACGAATTCAGCGATTTGCGCGACTGGCTTGCAGCACATGATATCGCGCCGGGAATCCTGTAAGAAATCCTGCAGAAGAATCCCGTAGAAAATCCATGCATCGGATTTTGCGTACCAAGCACGCGACAATCGTTACAGCCCGATATAAGCCACGATATAGCTATACCGCGTTAGACTAGAGCCAGCTAATAATCATTTCGCAATTGCCGGCATTCGCACGCTCAACCATGCGAACGTTCGAATGTTGGCGAGCGCCATACCGGCACATTCGCGTGCCTGGCAATAAGGAGTTTCGATGCTGCTGTCCGATCGTGACATTCTCGCCGCGCAGGCCGAAGGTCATATTTCACTCGATCCGTGGACCCCGGAAATGGTGCAGCCCGCTTCCATTGACGTGCGTTTGGACCGTTTCTTCCGCCTGTTCAACAATCATGCGTACACGTATGTCGATCCGGCTGAGAATCAGGGCGAGCTGACCGAGCAGTTCGAGGTGGCTTCGGACGAACCGTGGATTCTGCATCCGGGTGAGTTCGCGTTGGGGTCCACGTGGGAGTATGTGAAGCTTGATCCGACGATTGCCGCCCGACTGGAGGGCAAGAGCTCGCTGGGCCGCTTGGGTATTCTCACGCATTCCACCGCAGGCTTCATCGACCCTGGTTTCGAGGGACATATCACGTTGGAATTGTCGAATGTGTCGACGTTGCCGGTGAAGTTGTGGCCGGGCATGAAGATTGGTCAGATGTGCTTTTTCCAGCTCAGCTCCCCCGCAGAACATCCGTACGGTTCGCAAGGCACTGGCTCGCATTATCAGGGTCAACGCGGTCCGACGCCGAGCCGTTCCTACGTGAACTTCTACAAAGCCGACATCGCCGACTAATCATCAAATATTCTTGGATTATCGCAATATATTGTCGATATAGGGCGATTGGTATCTTCAATACAAAATGATTGGCTATCACATATCGCATGATAGCCAATCATTTTTCAATCTTCTATTGAGATTTCTTGTTGCAATATCAGCAATAAACAATTAAGCTATTTGCGCGACTGGCTTCTGCCAATGTTGATGAACGGGCAAGTCAAGATTACGGAATCGGAATTTGGAGCGTGAGCATATGCCTACTCGGATCTGTTGGAATTGCCACGTACTGTCAAACATGGAACTGCCACAGCTGGGCACCAGATATTTGTATGAAGCTGGCACCCAGTTGATGGATTGCATGTTTCCAAAGCCTGAAGACTGTCAGGGGAACAGGGAAAGTTCCTTTGTCGTCTACGTTTGTGCCAACTGCGGGTACCCCAATATCGCGCGTTACTCACAAGAAGGAGATGTTGATTTCGATAATCCGGAAGAATGGATTCCCGCGTCCAGCATCGGCAAGAAATATTCTGACGTCCCTAAAACAGTGGCGAACGCGGCCTCGGAAGCATATAAATGTTTTTCCATTGGAGCATACCGTGCCACAGTCATTACTGCGCGAAGTGTTCTTGAGGCCATCGCGACAAAGAAGATTTCCAGCCCGGCCGACGACCGAGGAAGAGACAAGGGGCTGAAGGAAAAACTTAAGAATCTCGTCGATGAAGGCGTCATTTCATCCCAGCTTGGCGATTACGCTTCGGTCATCAAAGACATAGGGGACGGATCGACTCATAATATTTTCGAACCTGTGACGAAAAACGAGGCCAGCTATATTCTCGACTTCCTCGACATGATCATTGATGAGGTATACCAGCGCAATGCGAAACTCAAAAAACTAGCTGTTAAAAGCCAGGAATTCTCACGTGCCAAAGAAGCCAAGCTTTTCGGTAAACGTTGAGCCTCGCATCCATGCAAGTATTCGATTCTGGGAGGGTACCATGGCTGACTCCAAGCCAGCAAAGAATAAGCTCCAGCAATCAGTATCCGATTCGGCGTTTGCTGCATCAGAAATAGTTAATGACGCAGTGAAAGCGAATGTGGCAAAATCAGCTGCAATCTTCATGAAGCCGTCATTAGATGCTTTGAACACGGCTGTATCGAAGCCCTTGTAGGACATGCTCAAACAACAAGAGACTGTCTCACGCATGTTTCGAAGTCCCGAGACCCCATCTTTTGAAGTACCTAGACCACCTATCAATGTACCTAGTTACCAATTGGGTCTGTCCAAAAAACAATGGCACCAACTTATTATCCTGGGGAACGGATTCGATTTGGAATGCGGATTGCATTCCAAATTCATAGACTTTGCGCGTCCCAGATTCTCAAAACTTGAATCAAGTCTAAATGGATTTTTTAAAAACCACAACCAATCTGTGCATGATTGTGGCCTGACCATTTGGGATGTAATTCTTTACTATGGATCACCAAATTATTGGTCTGACGTAGAATCCGCTATTGACCTCTGGGTAGCTGAACGTAGTGATGATGACGAAACTCCTTGCTCAAGGATATCGAACAGATTTAATGGCCAAATTGTGTCTCCATCAGACACAAGTAGAGCTGAGAAACACGCTATGCGATTCCTCAGTGCGCTGCCTGAAGCTCCAAGTATTTGGACGGCATCAGAAGTGGCAAATAGATTGCTTTCAGAACTCAACAAACTGGAAAACGACTTCAGTGACTATCTGCGCAAAGAAGTGGATGGGAATGATGTCTATGCTCGAAAAGCCTTTGATCTTCTGAATCAGATACTTATGTCTGAGCTGCCAGACGAGGATCATTACAATGGTTTTGCTTCATTGCTTGATTTCAACTATACGAATCCTCTCACTGGATTTGACGATTCAGCAGAGCGGCACTCTGGGGAACGACCATTCCCGACCCTTGTCAACATCCATGGAAGTCTGAGGGAGAACAATATAGTTTTCGGAATCGACGGCACCAAGCATATGGATGAGCCAGACGTCCTTCCTTTTACGAAAACCTATCGTCTTCTTTCCTTGGATAATCCGGATACCGCGAAACTCATACAGACGTATTCGCCATATGGTTTGAGAGACAACTCCACCGCCATGATCAAGTTCTATGGTCATTCACTCGCCCAAGCAGACTACGCGTATTTCCAGGCGATCTTCGACTGCGTTGACCTGTATGAGAGCCAAACCAGACTGATATTCTTCTATCGGCCCTGGATAAAAGACGATGGCGAAAAAATCTCGGACGTGGAGGCCAGAGCCGATATGAACCGTAAAGTCACCAAGCTGCTTTCAACCTATGGTTCCACTCTGGATAACAAGGACCACGGAAAGAACCTCATGCATAAACTGCTTATCGAGGGACGACTCAGCATCAAAATGATTTAGTCCATCTTCATTGAATCCGCGTTTAGACATCGGTAGATGGTGGACCGTCCCACGTGCATCATCGCGGCGATCTGGTCCACCATCACCGTACCTCTCCCTATAGAAACACGGACATGTAGGTCGGGATGCAGTCGACGGCGCCGTCCCTGTCCAGGTCCTTGGTGTAGACGAGGTACCGCCTGCCGACGCGTGAGGAGTACTTTCCGCAGAATGCATCCAGTGAGGCGTGCGTCCTGTAATTCGACGACTTGACCTCGACGGGACTGACTTTCTTACCGTCGGGGACGATGAAGTCGATCTCGTAGTTGCGGGTCGTTCCCGGCTTGGGCCAGGTGTGGTAGAACAGGCGCCTTCCGTGGGCGGTAAGCTCCTGGGCAACGACGTTCTCGTAGACCATGCCGAGGCCCACGGGCAGCTTGTCCGACAGACTTCCCATACACGGTGTTGTCGGTGAAGTCCGCGTCCTTGAAGGCGAGGGTCGCGAACAGGCCGGTGTCCGCCAAATACAGTTTGAACTTCCCCAGGTCGATGCTCGAAGAAAGACCCGTGCTCGGGTCGTTCGTCCGCAGCAGCGCGTCCACGGCCTGGGGCATGCCGCCCACGAGCATGTAAAGCCGGAAGTCGCGCATGAGTCTGCGGTTGAACCTCTCCCCCAATGGCCTGCGCGAGGCGAAGGCCCGCCGAAGCAGGGGAACCGTGGCGTCGTCGCCACGCGCCCACCGGAACTCATCGAAGTCCATCGGGCGCATCTGTGCACGTTTCTCCTCACTGGGAATGAGGATATCTCTGGTGTTCCTGCGTATCGAGACGAGCGATCCGGTCCCGATGTAGTCGTAACGGCCGTCCTTGACGAGCTGTTTGATAGCCTGCCTCACCCTAAGACACATCTGAACCTCGTCTAATATGATCAGCAACTCCCTATCGAGCAGCCTGGCCGAATACCTCAACTGGAGTTGGAGGAACAGGTAGTCGAGGTCGGACACATCATCGAACAGTTCGTGGACGTCGCGGGATGCCTCGGCGAAATCGACGAGTATGTAACTGCGGTACTCGCGTCTGGTGAATTCCTCCACGACGATCGACTTGCCCACACGCCGCACGCCTTCGACCAGCATGACCGTCCTGCCCTGGAACCGTGATTTCCAATCGAGCAGGATGTCGTACATCTTCTGTCTGAACATGGCGGACCACACTCCATTTCCGGCTTTTTTCAAAACTGGTTTTTTACCGCATTTCTGCACTTTTATGAAAACCTAGATGCCGATGAAAGTCATGAATGACCATATATGCACGGAATGGTGCGGCAAAAGCCGGAGAGGCGCAATCCCGGGATGTATCGTAGGTGGTACGGTGGGGTGATCGGACCGGGAACCCCTATATAAGGGTCATTCGGCATTCGTATCATCCGACGCGTTCAGGCACCTGTAGACGGTGGATCGTCCCACGCGCATCATCGCGGCGATCTGGTCCACCGTCACCGTCCTGGAATCATACAGACGACGCATTTTGTGTTTTGTCAAATTGAAGTAGTCCAGAGGGGCTGGTGACGTTTTGTTGGACTCGTCATTGATTCCATCGACTGGTTTTCTAGACAATCTCCAATCTAGTGGGTTGCACTTTCATTTAAACAACGGCACGAAGTAGAAAACTTTGGGAGCCAGATAGGCTGATTGAAAATCTGAAAAAGCTAGGAGTCCGGTCGGCGGACCGGCACAACAAAGCGTAAAAATGGGGGTTCCCGGGGCGTTGCGCCCGGCGGGAACCCCCACGCGAAACAAAAAAAGACCTTCCGGGAATCCCTGGGGGACTCGACCAGAAGGTCCAGACAGTTGAATGCGGCGGCGCGCTACTCTCCCACACCCTCTCGAGTGCAG